>Ga0255743_10000420_pt1 | contig 38439 bp, 70 predicted proteins | sample 101ome_19_FD_179950 | JGI IMG/M metagenome (GOLD analysis project Ga0255743, IMG submission 179950) | Coastal salt marsh microbial communities from the Groves Creek Marsh, Skidaway Island, Georgia - 101405AT metaG (version 2) | ecosystem: Environmental > Aquatic > Marine > Intertidal zone >... | reverse complement strand
ACAGGAGTATAATAAATGGCGTTAGTGCCTATTGTAGTTGATAAAACAAGTCAAGGTGAACGTAGTTATGACATCTACAGTCGCCTATTAAAAGACCGTGTAGTAATGCTAAACGGTGCAGTAGAAGATTATATGGCTAATCTAGTTGTTAGCCAACTATTATTTTTAGAAAGTGAAAATCCAGATAAAGATATTACACTTTATGTTAACAGTCCAGGCGGTGTTATTACAGCTGGTATGAGCATCTATGATACTATGCAATATATTAAACCAGATGTAACTACGGTTGTAATGGGACAAGCATGTAGCATGGGTAGTTTCCTTGCACAAGCAGGTGCGCCTGGCAAACGCTATGTATTGCCACACAGTCGTACAATGATTCACCAACCAAGCGGAGGTGCACGTGGTATGCAAAGTGACATTGAAATTCAATACAAAGAAATCACACATATGAAAAAGATGTTGACAGATTTGTATGTTAAACATAATACTAAAGGCAAGACTTATGCTGACTTTGAACGTGACATGGATAGAGATAATTTTATGACAGCACAAGAAGCAGTTGATTACGGTCTTGCAGATCAAGTAATTGAAAAACGATAAATATGAATCAGTGGACTAAACAGGGATCGACCCACTATAAACATTCCGCCCCCTCTAAAATAGAGGTATAAAATGCAACCAGTAACATACAAATATGTAAGTACAAAAGAATATCACAATGCTTTTCCATGTGCATATAGACAGTGGAAAGCTGACAGTCATTGTAATCAAATACACGGTTACTCGTTTAGTATGAAGTTTTATTTTGGAACTGACACACTAGATGCTCGTAACTGGGTAGCTGATTATGGTGGACTAAGAGAACTAAAAGCTCAGATGGAAGATCAATTTGATCATACATTGTTGGTAGCAGAAGATGATCCTGAACTAGAACTGTATAAAACAATGCAAGAACGTGGCATTGCAAAACTAACAATTCTTCCACGTTTGGGTTGTGAAGGATTGGCAGATCAAATCTACAAATATGTAAATGGTGTTTATATTCCAGATATGTGGGGTCCGGCAGAAGCTGATCGTTTGTGGTGCTTTAAAGTAGAAGTGCGTGAAACAATCGCTAACATGGCATATCGTGAAGGCCATAGAGAATGGAATGAAGATCTGTTTGAATAAAATATGGGAAACTTGAGCATAAGTTTACAGTGGGGTGCAAGTTGGACACAAAATAGTCATTATCATTGCACCCTATCAATAAAACGTGACTATTTTGACAATAATTCATTTGCTGAATTTTTAATAGACACGTTTGGTAATGATTATGGCGCATGGAAATATGATAAACACATACATGGAGTAGAAGTTTGGTTCAAGAAAAAAGAGGACATGCTGACATTCAAGATGTTAGCACAAACACAATACACAATGCAATAGTGGAAAATTTAAAGCAAGTATATGATCCTGAAATAAGTGTCAACATTTATGACTTAGGATTGATTTATAATATTGACATTCAAGAAAGTAAGTGTAATATTACAATGAGTTTAACTAGTGCGTTTTGTCCTGCAGCAGATGACATCGTAAATGATGTTCGTGGTGCTGCCTTTAATGTCGTCGGCATTGAAAGTGTAAACGTTGATGTTACATTCAATCCCCAATGGGGACCTGAGTTAATGAGCGACGATGCAAAACTTTTACTAGGAATATTTTAAGGAGATTATTATGGTATGGATCAACAGGATAAAAGAACTTTTAGGTGTTAAAAGTGTCAGACCTTATGAGTTTAATGAAGAAAAGCAAGACACATTGGTTTTAACACCAGAGCAAAAAATTGAAAATGCTGAAGCTGTTTCACCAGTAACAGTAAAACCTAAAAAAAGCACAACAGAAAAACCTAAACGAGAAACACGTAAAAGTTTAGATAAACTGACTAAGAAAGCTATTGACGATCTTGCACTAGAACGTTTTGGTGCAGAGTTAGACCGCCGTAAAACTAAAGCAGACATGATTGAAGATTTTATGTCAGCACAAAAGAAAGCCAAATAATATATGACATATATCGTAAACGATTCTTGTATTAAATGCAAGTATACAGACTGTGTGGCTGTCTGTCCAGTAGACTGTTTTTATGAAGGCGAAAACATGCTTGTAATTAATCCTGATGAATGTATTGATTGCGGTGTATGCGAGCCTGAATGCCCAGCAGACGCAATTAAACCAGACACTGCACCTGGGGCATCAGAATGGGTAGATTTTAATCGAAAATATAGCGAACTTTGGCCAGTTATTTTTGAACAAAAAGAACCATTCCCTGATGCTGACGATTGGGAAGGTATTGAAAATAAAATGGAACATTTTAGTGAAAACCCAGGCCCAGGCTCATAAATAACTTTAACACTCCAGGACAGAAAATGAATTTAAACGTTACTGAAAAGGCTTATGATTATTTGTCAGAAATGACAATAAATCATAGTAAAAAATATGTTACTCTCAGCGTTAAAGGCGGCGGGTGTAGCGGTTTCAAATACGAATGGGACTTTGCAGATACAGCAGAAAATGGAACACTAATTGAAGACATCTTGGTCGTTGACGTAATGGCCGAGATGTTTCTTTTTGGCTGTACAGTAGACTATATAACAGAACTCGGCGGAAGTTATCTAACCGTCGTCAATCCAAACGCCACTGCTAGTTGCGGTTGTGGCGAAAGTTTTGCCGTTTAAGAGGAGGATTAGCATGGCATTGAATAGTATTGATATGAATATACTAGCATACTTGACTTATGAACAAAGAATGTTAAAAACAGTTAATGGACATGCTAAAGAACGATGGGATTTAAACGACAACGAAATGAGTGTTGTTGAAAAATGGTTCGACAATCGTATTACAGAATTAAACAATCAAAAAGAGGACTAAATGCCCCACAGAACAAATGCTAGATTATTTGAATCTGGCGATTTTATATCACACGCAGGACTTCCGCTTAGTTGGAAACTCGAGTGTGATGCAATACATCCTGATGAATGGAAAGCAATTGCAAAAATGGTAATGGACTACCAAGAACGTCCTTTTTATAAAGCAGTAGGTATTCCAAGAGGCGGATTACCTTTTGCTAGTGCTATGAATGAATATGCCAGTGGAGATCCAAACGATCAGATTATGATTTGTGATGATGTGTTTACTACAGGTACAAGTATGCAAGAGTTTATTAAAGAAGAATATCCAGACTGGACTGCTGGACAAGGATATCGCTGGGTTGTGTTTGCAAGACAACCTTGCTATGATCATCCTCATCACGTAAGAGCATTATTCACAATGCCTAAATTACCAAGAAAGTATTAATAAAATGACTAATCCATTTAAAGACATTGACACGTTTCAAACAGCGTGTGACCAAGAGCCATCAGAAGCAAACTATGATATGTATCTCGGTCTTATTGCAGAAGAATACAATGAGCTTGCAGATGCTATAGCAGCAGATGACCGTGTAGAACAACTTGATGCACTGATTGACATTCTTGTTGTTACTATGGGTGCTATTCGTGCAGGCGGCTTTGACGGAGAAGGTGCTTGGCGTGAAGTAATGAACACAAACTTTGCTAAGATTGATCCAGACACAGGCAAAGTGCGCAAACGTGAAGACGGCAAGGTACTGAAGCCAGAAGGCTGGAAAGCACCACAACTTGAACAATTTATAAAGTAAGACGTCTTACGGAATCTTTTTACAAAACTGTTACAAAACTTATACTAGACGGTTACTAAGTAATCGTGTAGTAATACTACATTTGTGAGCGACGGGGTAAAGCCGTCAAGCAAAGGAGAAAGAAATGGAACTACTCACTATGTGGAGCCTTGTTGGCTTCCTGCTTGCTGCCTATGCAGTTATAGCAAACGATTCAGTACAAACGCTCGGTACTTGGATGGCATCAAATAATGAGCGATTTAATTATAAAGTACTATGGGCAGCCGCTTCGGCTGTTTTATTATATACACTCTGGTATGGGTGGTATATGAACGGAGGCGATATTTCATATGGTCGCCTAAACAAAATACCATTCCAAGAAGTGCAATGGTATCACGCAGCCGCACCTGCCATACTTGTTTTATTGACACGAATGGGTGTGCCAGTTAGCACAAGTTTCCTAGTGCTGTCAGTGTTTGCTAGTACCTTTGTGCTAGAGAAGATGCTTATGAAATCAATTATGGGATATGGTGTTGCAGCCGCATTTGCATATACAGTATGGTTTGCAATACACAAGTTCTTTGGTAAGTGGTATGATGAAACACAGCCAGTAAGCGAAGGCAATAAAAAGTTTTGGCGTGTAGCACAATGGGTAGCTACAGGCGGACTATGGTTTACTTGGTTATCACATGATGTAGCAAACATCGCAGTGTTCTTACCAAGACAAGTGCCTGTGGACCTAATGGTGTTTATCAGCATTGTGTTTGTCGCTGGATTGTTCTTTATGTTTAGAGAGCGTGGCGGCAAGATACAACAGATTGTTCTAGAAAAACACAATACAAGATATGTGCGTAGTGCAACACTGATTGACTTGTTCTATTGGTTATGCTTGTACTTCTTCAAAGAACTCAACGACATTCCGATGTCGACAACCTGGGTGTTCGTAGGTTTGTTAGCGGGTCGTGAGTTAGCAATGGCAACATACTTTGGTAAAAAGAAAACCAAATCAGTGTTCCCACTAGTCGCAAAAGACTTTGGTAAGATGATGGTAGGACTTGGTGCTAGTGTTGCACTGGTACTTGCCATACATTATATTATTCTACCAAACGGACTATAAAAAAATAAGGGGGGCTTTTTAGCCCTCCTGAATCTTTTCTAAATTAGCAATATAATTTGTCATTGAATGATCTGAAAAGTTATCAACTCCGCCTTGTTTTAGACCCATCCACATTCCACGCCAACGATCTTTTACTCTGCGCAAACCTTTTAAGTTTGGACGATAATCTCCGTTTGAGTCCATATAGTGTTCGCAGCCATCATGTTTGTATCCCATAATAGCAAACGGTACCCGTGTAACAATATCATTGTTGTTAACCCAACGCTGATGTTTACAGTTAAGACTGTTTACAAATTTACGCCAACCTGTGCGTGGTGATCCGTATGTATAAACTTCTTCAATGTTTGGCATGTCTGGGTCATCTTCACAACGGCTTGCCATGATAGTTGTCATAGCAGCACCTAGGCTGTGTCCACAAAACCAAGCCTTGCGAGTTTTTCCACACTCACGTAAATCTTCTAGTACCATTGGCCAAAGCTCGTCTACTTCTGCTTTAAATCCATGATGCACACGACCTACTGTTTCTGCCATAACTGGTGCCGCTTTTAAATCTGCTTTAATGTCATTAAATTCACTGGGCTGTGTGCCACGGCAAGCAATTACAATATCATCCTTGTTTTGGAATCTGTATGCTTGTGCACCTGCTTTGTTGTAAAATTCTATTTCGGTAAAACCTAATGCTTTTACATCTTTTTTGACTTGTTTAGTATCATCACTATATGCAATACTAGCAAGTTTAGCGAATAGAAGGCTCCGCTGTCTAAAATTCATGTCCGATATCATTGTCATTCTCCTCAAAATTATTTATTGACATACACGTAAAAATGTCGTATATTGGTACTAATAGGAGTTATTATGAAAATTTTAATTGCTGGTTATGGCTTTGTAGGTAAAGCACATGACTCTGTTATAACAGAAAAACACGATGTACACATCTATGATCCTGGATTAGGCTACACTAATTGGTGCGACAATCCTGATGGAGTTATTATTTGTGTAAGCACACCACCAAATAACGATGGTAGTTGTAATATTGAAAATGTAATTGATATTGTTAATACAGTTAACGATGATGTTCCTGTATTGATCAAAAGTACAATCAGTTTAGAAGGTTGGAGACAACTAAAGTTTATGTTTCCCAATCACAAACTGGCATTTAGTCCTGAGTTTTTACGTGCTGCAACAGCTATTCAAGACTTCTTGCATACTAGAACAATTTATATTGGCGGACATAGTGTAGCATTTTGGCACAGTTTATTTAGAATGTCATTTGATGATCCTAACTTTACTTCGCAAATTGCTGACCCTGAAGAATTAATTCTTGCTAAGTATTTTCGTAATAGCTTCTTGGCAACAAAAGTAAACTTTTTTAATCAAATATATGATTTGTGTAAAGCAAGTGGTGTAGGATATGAATCAGTAGCAAATATAGTAGCTCTAGATACTCGTATTGGCGCAAGCCATATAGACGTAACACCTGAGCGTGGCTATGGCGGACACTGTTTTCCAAAAGATACAAGTGCTATTTGCTGTACAGCAGAAAAATTTAATGTAGATTTGACAATTCTTAAAGAAGCAGTAGAATACAACAAGCGCATAAGGAAAGAATAATGTTTGCAAATTTCGAAGATATGACAGTTGAGCAAATGCTTGAAAAACAAATTGAGCTTAAACAAAAAGTAGCACAGGCTATGAGTAGTGGTATGAGTCCACAACTAATTGATCAAATGCAAAACATGTTGGATCAACTTATGGTAGAGTATCGTACTAAAGTAGCATTAGAAGCTGAACAACAGCGGCGTGAACGTGCTATTGAAGAAAATCGTGATCCCGACGAAGATAACATTTTGAATATTGGCGATGTTGAATAGTAATAACGAAATTATCGTTACAGAAAATGACCTGGTAGAAATGATGCTACTAGATGTAACTCCACATACGGTGACAATGACAGACACGAGCGCAATTGACAAATATAACCATTTTTGTAGTCTATTTTTAATGGACACTAGCATAGACGTAGATACTCCTGAAGATGGATCGGATAAGTACAATAAGGAAATTGATGCAAATTGGTACATGCCTCCAGAATATCAAGATATAAATGTTTTTAAGTACGTAATAGGAAAAGCAAAAACGCCTTGTCCTGAAGTAGTACAAAATCGTGTATGGGAAGAACTCTACGAATATGAAGAACGAGGACTAATGCCCCTATTAAGGTTTATGATTTATTTGGTCGACACAATGCGTGAAAACGACATTGTATGGGGTGTAGGACGTGGATCAAGTGTTGCTAGTTATGTTCTATATTTGATAGGTGTACACAAAATAGATAGTATTAAATACGAATTAGATTACAAGGAATTCTTTAGATGAGCAGAAGTGTGCGAACAGCAAGAGGCAAAATGATTGATATGGCCGCTCTTGCTGCAAAAAATGAAACAACAAAAGCTGTAGGTAATGTTCTTATGAATGCACGTGGAGATAGATTAAATCCAGACGGTAGTGTTCGTTTTACAGCAGAAGAAATTGCACGTGCGGATCAAAATACAAAACAGCCTCCAGTAGAAACTGCTATCAGTGATCCTAAACCTATATCACAACCCAAAGCACCTGCGCCAGAACCAGAACCAGTAGTTGAAACAGAACTTCCTACTGTTGAATTAGATCCAGAACCGATTAGTAGAATTACTAGAACAAGAGAAGATGGATCAAAATATATGGAAATCGAATACGACGATGGAAGTATGGAAACAATCGAAATAGATGAGGAATAAATGAAACAAGTAAAAGCAACAGCAACTAGTGTACTAGGATTTTTTGTAAACCCTCCAGGTGAGCACAAAAGTGCAGGTGGGGTTATTATGTTAGATGATGATGGAAAAACTGACGGTATTCGTACTCGTTTTTTTGAAATACATGATGTAGGTGAGCGTACAGAAGTATATCAAGACATTAAAAAAGGCGATATTGTTGCTGTGTCTCATGGACGCTGGAGTCGAGGATTTGACGTTGATCATCCCGAAGGTAAAAAAATGTATGCATTAGATGATAAAGATATCTTGGGTGTTTACGATGGTCCAGTCGAAAATATAGTATAAACAATGAGTAATATAGTTACATTTTCGCCAAGAACGTTTAATATATTGTTTAATCTTCCTGACGAAAAAATAATACATATGAAAAAAAGTAGTAAAGATAATGTTGAAATACACATAGATGGGCAACATGGGTCTGCTCAATTAAAAGCTACAACCAAGCATTCAGCTGAAAAGCAATTAAAAAAAATTTTTCCTAAATGTATTATTATTGAAGTAAATGCCATATGAAACGATTGGAAAATTACGTAGCATGGTATAAAAAACTACGTAGTCAAGGCTATAAAAGATTTGACTGTTTATGCTGGGCAGTGTACAATAGTAAACATTATACTATCGATGGAATATACAAATGAGAGAAGTTAAACTTAAAGAGCTCTGGGTAGAAAAGTATCGCCCTAAAACTATTAAAGATTATGTGTTTAAAGACGAACAACAAAAACGTCTAATACAAGGATGGATTAAAGATAAAAGTATTCCACATCTTTTATTTGCTGGCAGTGCGGGCACAGGTAAAACTACACTAGCAAAGGTTTTGATTAACGAGCTTGATGTGCAGGCTAGCGATGTAATGTTTATTAACGCAAGTCGTACTAACAGTGTTGAAGATGTTAGGGATAAAATTGTTACATTTAGTAGTACAATTCCCTGGGGTGACTTTAAAATTGTTTTACTAGACGAGGCTGACTATTTGTCGCCAAACGCACAGGCAGCATTGCGTGGTGTTATGGAAGAATATTACGCTAACGTGCGTTTTATTCTTACTTGTAACTATGACAACAAAATTATTCCAGCACTTAAAAGTCGTTGTCAGGTATTTCAAATTCAGAAACAAGACATTGATGAATTCTTTGCAAGAATGAAACATATTCTCGATTTAGAAGAAGTAAAATACGAAGAATACTTGTTGGCTACGTTTGTTGCTGCTACTGCGCCAGATATGCGCAAAACAATTAACAACTTGCAACAAAATATAATTGATGGCAAGCTAACTACACCTGAGCAAAGTAGTGATGACAGTGCATGGCTTGTTAAAATGGTGGATTTGTTTAAAAGTGGTAATATTAGAGATGCACGTAAATTGGTTGTTGCTAATGCTCGTCCAGACGAGTATGAAGATATCTATCGTAAACTATATGAAAACATTGATTGGTTTGGTGACACACCAGAAAAACAAGACAATGCAGTTATTATTATTCGTGACGGGCTTGTTAAACACAGTCAAGTTGCAGATGTGGAAATTAATTTAAGTGCTACGCTTGTTGAGTTACAAATGATATGAAATACAATAGAGTAATTTTTGTCGCACTTAAAGAAGAGTATCCTTTTGAATGGAAACTACCAGGATATAATATTGTCTATACTGGTATAGGAAAAACAAATGCCGCAATGTGTGCTGCAAAATTTTTAACAGCAAACCCACATGTTGATCGTGTTTATAATTACGGAACAGCGGGTGCAGCAGACGATAGTGTGGCTGGAGAATTACTTGAAGTAGGTGCTGTACTAGAGCGTGATATGGATCTAACACCACTTGGATTAGATCGATATATTACTGAACAAAATCAACTACCACATATATACACATCAAATCGTGACACTGAAATTATTTGTGGTACTGGAGACAGTTTTGCAAGACCCAACCCTCCAGATTATCATATTGTAGACATGGAAGCATATGCAATTGCTAGAGTTTGTCTTAGCTTTGATATTCCTTTTTATTGCTACAAGTATATTAGTGACACTGATAGCGATGAAGATCCTGGTAAAGCCTGGAAAGAAAATGTAGCAAAAGGTGCAAAAAAGTTTAAAAATATTATATTTTAATGTTGACAAATGTATTTAAATATACTATATTAATAAATGTAAGCAATGAAGTTTACAATAACTGCTCATTCCAGAGCATTAACACAAACCGTATAAGGAAATACAAATGCAGTTTATGCAAGCACAAACACGCACGAAAAGTGCGACATACGCCGCAGGTGTCAACGACAAGTTTAATACAGACAAAGATGACATCTTAACATTAGAAAAACGATTCACTGAATCACTAATGGCAAAAGATCCAGATTTAGCTGAATGGCTAACAGGAATGTTACAAGAATTCCGGGATCGTTACCCCCAATATGAAAAGTTTACAGATATGTACCCGGACATGGTACAAATGGCTCCTAATAAAAAGGACCGTATTAAACTTGGGCAATTACTAATTAATGCTACTATCCAGCGAGAAACAGATATTGATTGGATTGTAGATATTCTGGGCAAATTTGACCCGTTCTTTGTAAACATCATCCGTATCTACCCTAGTGAAGAAAAAGACAAGTACCTTATTTGGGATGGTGCACACACAACATATACACTAATTTGTTTAGCTATGTATGCATTTGGCATGTCATGGGAAGAAGCAATGGAACTTGAAGTACCAGTTGCTATCTATCCAGGCAAGCGAGTTGCTAAACTACGCCAACGTTTTATTGGTGTACATGATAACACAATGACTAAGCCTCTTGACAAGATTGACTTGTACATGCAGTATGTATGGGCAGTACGTAACAACGGAGATACAGACCCTTGGTCAATGCGTTTTGAAGAAATTCAGACTGCAATGGAAGAGTTTGATTGCTTCTTTACACACAGCAAATTTGGTGACACTGATATGCCAGGTGCTATTAGCCGTCCTTCAGAAATCTTTCCTACAGGACGTGATGTTAACAAATGGAAAAGTAGTGTACTACGTCGAGTATTCCAATATCATAATCTAAGCAATCCAGATGCTCCAGTTGAGCCCCTAGAAATTGATAACATGGCACATATTTTCCGGGCATGTGACCAACAAGGTATCACAGTTGATGACGATTATGTAAAGGCAGTAGTAAAATACTTGGGTGTTGTAACAAACAATACTTGGGCTAAAGGCTACAATTCATCACGTAACCGCAAACATAAAATGATTATGGATGCATACCAAAGTTGGTTGAAGCGCCAACATTACCGTATCCGTGAAAATTACAACACACGTTGTAACCAAACAGAAGTTGCTCCAACTTGGTTGTGTCAAGCAATGGCGGCTGCAGGCTTCCCATATGAATTGCCAGTGTTTATTGGCAAGTATGCATATGACTTTAACAATAAAGAATTGGGAGTTTAAAAATGACATTGCGTGATCCTAAAATGGACTTGCTAAAGGAGGGCCTTGCCCTCCGGAAAGCAAGAAAAACTCGTTGCACAATCGAGGGCTGTAATAAATTTTTAACAGCATATCAAGGACCTGGAAGTGACACACTGTGTCGTGAACATCAGAAAAACTTATCTGAATATGGCGGTATGGCAACTACCAAAAAATCATATAGCCAGAGTCGTGAAACACATTGTTCAAGTTGTGGGTATACACCATATAGTGATGAAATGATACAATCAGTAGAAGATCCTAAAATGCGTAATCAGATCATTCGCTATGTATTGCATGTAGATCATATTGATGGTAACCATGAAAACAATGCCCCTGAAAACTTGCAAACATTGTGCAGCCGTTGTCACAGCATTAAAACTGTGATTAATGGAGACACATTGTCTCCAAGCAATCAGTTTACTGTGGGATAAAAATTACAACCCATTGAAAAGGCAGAAAACTTTTTTGCCTTTTTTACTTGACCAATAGGTTTTGATTTACTATATTATATATGTAAGTTGAAAAAATGGAGTTAGATATGACACATCAGAAGCCAGCAGCAGACGAAAAGCAAGCCAAGTTTTTTGCAGTAGATGCAGAAATGCGTTCACGTGCAGCATATGATGCTAACGTCAAGTTTTTCACTTCACATAGCCACAAGAGCAAGGTTAACGCAGTAATGGATACGTTGCGTAGCATGTTGCGTGTTAACAATGTTGCTTACTTTGAGAAGATCTTTGAAACTGCACGTGAACAGAAGGCAAACGGCGTGTTTACAGATGTAACTGTTTTCAAGTTTATGCCAAACCGTTATGTTCGTTCGTCTGACGTTGTTGCTGTAATGGAACAGCTAGGATTTACTGCAAAGTATTCTCCACGTTCAGGTAACATTAAAATTGTTGTAAAGTAAAAAAATTACAACCCATTGAAAAGGCAGAAAACTTTTTTGCCTTTTTCTCTTGACCTTTTGGTCTGGAATTACTATATTATATATGTAAGCAGAAGGAGATACTAAATGACAGTAGCAGTTGACACAGAAATGCAAGCAATCCAGTACTGGGATGCACAACAGCAAGAACTAGGTTTTGAAACTGTTTGGAGCATTTGGGAAGCCGATAGCGTCAACACACAGTTGTTTAAGAATAAATCACACCGTGTGTTTTATCGTTTCATTCGTGGCGATGCTACAATGGAAGAAATTCAGAACGACACTGCGTGGGTAGAAGTTAGTGCTTTTACTGCTGGTGGAACAGTTCTTGACTTTTGGCGTGCTGCAGAATCTTGCTACCAACAAGCTAAACAGCAAGGCGACTGGCACTACTTTATCGAAAACTTTGAAGCTACTGAAACTGGCTTTGAATTAGTAACGGGGTCATAATATGAATTGGGGAAGACTTATATTTGTATTAGCATGTGGTATATACATTGGTGGTACATTAATGTATGCCTTTAATCATGCTGTTTCTTTGCCTGATGTACACTTTAGTAATAGTACCCAGGAATGTGTCAAGGTTATTAATTATGCAGAACATCATAATTATAGTTGTGAGCACCTTCCTAATAAGTACTATCATATATGGGTGGAATAATGATACGTATTGATGGACTTACTAACGAACAGGTTGAAATTCTAGACAAGTTGTGGTCATATGACACAACAGAAGAAGTATTTGAATGGATGACATCACTAGATGATGACACATTTCGTATGGCAGTAACACTGCAAGAAATGGTAATCGATTCTATGTTAGAGCAGGATGCTGAAAAAGATACTAATCTTGCAAAAAACATGCTACGTAATATCGGTGTAAAATGCTAGACGATTCTGCAGCCGAAATATTTGCTGAAAATATAAACATGATGGTGCCATGGTATTTGATGGCATCATATGCTTACTACAAAAAAGATGAACCTATACTCAGTGATGCGTTTTTTGACTCAATGGGTAAAACTATGTTGGAGAGATGGGATGACATTGATCATTTTCACAAGCACCTTATTACTGTTGATGACTTACAAGCCGGAACCTATCTTGGCGACTATCCCAGTCGTGTCGAAGGCGGCCTCGAAAACTTACTTGAACACCAAAAAAAGATGAAAAAAAAGTGAATTTTTTTTAAAAAAACACTTGACATCACCAAGACGTCTTACTATATTATATATGTAAGCAGAAAAAAAGAGGTTACTATGCAAATCACTGATATCACAACCGCTGTTGAAACACTTGTCGAAGCTATCAAAACTGATTATCGTGGCTGGATGCTACGTGACGATGAGTATACTAGTGTTCAAAAAGACATGGTTGACCGGTTCGAAGATGGCATTGGTTATACTGTTGGTAAGAAATATATCAAGATTACCAAAGAGAATAACGGCTGTGTTTGGGGCTTTGTTGTTAAAGAAGATGGTCCTAAGTTTAAAAAAGGCGACATCTTAAAAGCAGCAGGATGGAATGCGCCTGCGACGAACGCTGCACGTGGTAATGTGTTTGATGGTTTCAGCATTAACTGGACTGGTCCACATTACTTGAAATAATTATTGACACTGTAGCGCAGTTGTGCTACAGTGTTTTTGTAATCCACTAAAAACGAGGTTTAAAATGACAGAAGTTTTCGCAGATATCGAAACTCTTAAAGACGTTCTCATTGCATGGGAGGAAGGTGCTTCGGATGAGAAGCGCATGGCACGGGAACAACTTCGTCGGATGATCGAGCGCAAAGAGCGTGAAGTAGAAATGTTTGAGGCTGACCTCGAACAAATGTTTGATAATGTTCCAGTATAAAGGAGACTCCCATGAACATGATTCGTAATCTTAATGAAAACCATCGCACTGTTGTATATGCAGCAGGATATTTTGCAGTAACCGCAATTGGAATTGTAGCGGTAATTGCTCTGCTACAAGTTGCATCACATTACTTTGGAGATGATAATGTGTTTGCACTTTCTATGCTTGGCTTGTTTGTTTACATTGTTGGCATGATGAGCTGGTTTAGTGCAAAAAGTCGTGTAAGCGATGAAGCTCGTATCGAGCGTGAAGTCCAGCGTAAATTGCAAGAAGCACTTAGTGATTAAAGACTGGTCTATATCAGATATCAAGGCTCAGGTAGACAAAATCGCCTGGGCCGAATCAGATCCACGTATGGATGGTTATGTTACGTGGCGTTGTAAGGAAGATTTATATAGTCTATATTGGTATATAGAAGATAAATTAAATGATTGTAGCATATATGGTACAATAGAAGATGACTTGAAAGATCTCAGAAGAGAAAAACAAATAGTTAAAAAACTTGGAGGCAACGTTGAAGACTAAGGATCTAGGAACTGATATTGCAGAAATTTTGAATAACTACAACCATCCGTTATTCGAACGAGCATTCCAGATGATTGATGATAAGGAATTTTATGATGGACAAGACACCGATAAACACTCTGCAACAACTAATGGCAATTACAGCCGAAGAGTGCGGCGAACTTACTCAGGTGTGTATGAAAATACTTCGGAAGTATGACACAATTGAAGCAGCACTTGATGATCCCAAATACAAATCAAAACTTCTTGAAGAAGTTGGCGATGTTTATTGTATGATTGACTTGATGCTTGACCATGGTTTACTTGATGAAGATCAAGTATATCAAAGAGCACAAGTAAAACGTGAAAAACTTAAAACATGGAGTACTATGATCAATGACTGATGGACGTGTTAGCCTAAAAGAGCTTATTGCATTTATGGAAAGTTGCACAATTAAGCTCAGAGACCAAAATGAAGATGATGCTGCCTTTTATTTTGAACAAGTTTCTGACTACATACGCAGAAATCCACACAAAGGATTACAAGAAGACGTAGGTAGAGTTTTAGGACTTTAAAAAAAATTACAACTCATTGAAAACAAAGAAAACTTTTTTGCCTTTTTCTCTTGACCTTTTGGTCTAGAGTTACTATATTATATATGTAAGTTGATAAAAAGGAAACAACATGTACAAAGGTTATCAAGAAAAACTGTTTAGCAACGAATGGGGTGTTAACAGTGGGTTTGAGCACTTAGCAAATAAGCTGACAGAAATGCTTCCAGCACAAGGCGCATGTGAAAATGCTCGTAGTACTAACAAGCATCTTGATAAGTTTCGTAGAGCGCAAAATGCGGTTTATGATTTGTTTAACAACGGACTAGGTAACAAGCGTGGTTTGTTTGTAAACATTTTTGGTTGGGCTCCAACACAAAGAAGCACTTGGGATGCTTCACGTATGCAGTGGGCATATTGGGAAGACCGTGTAGAAGAAGATTTTACTCCAATTATCATAAACGCAGCAAAAGAACAAGGATTGGTATAATGATTTACTCACTAGTAGAAGCTCAAGTTCGTGAAGCAGCAGCTAATCCAGAGAACATCGACTATGATGGTTCTATCAACTGGAACTTTGTTGATAGTGATTGCTATATGAGCGGAGTAAACAAGTTCTTCAAAGATGACACAGCATACTACGAAGCATGGGACGAAGCTGTTGAAAAAGTTATTGCTGAACAGCCTGTAGAACTAATGAACACTCAACTTGAAATGGATGTGTAATGGCTAGAAAACCAAGTCCACAAGATCTTTTCGAAAAAGAGATCATTGATAATCCTGTAAAATACAATGTTGTATTATTTCAGCCCATGCGTAATAGTCGTGTGGGCATGAGTTTTGACAACCTGACTATGGCAGTAGAGTATGGAAAAGTTGTACTAGACGAACCCAATCGTGTTCGTGCTGCAATGATTTATGCTATTGATGAAAATGACCACCATGCATTGGTTGGTACAATTAACCGTTTTGACAAAACATTCAAAGAAGTGGAACACAGAGTATGATTTCAGCACCTGCACTTGGTCGTTATATGATGAACTTAACCTATAAAACAGGTGACAATTTTGAGTTAGCAAACTTGCTAAGTTATCTTGGCGAGGAATTAACGGAGATGGATACACCGTTTGCAAAACGTTGGGAGCATTACACGCCTTTTCAACGTAAAGTTATCTTACAATGTAAGAAAATGATGGAAGATGAACAACAATCTGAAACCAATAATTGATAGAATACTATCAAATTTTGAACTTAAAGATGAAATGCCAGTACAAGACTTTGGCTTTCATCATCGTAAATGGTCTAACGAACGGTTTCGTTGGGCACACTTTGAGCATTACACAACTGACAAAGTAGAAATTGTACACTTAGTTGTAATGCCATACTCTAACTCGGAGGCACCAATTTATGGTTTTGACGTTATCAATATTAGCGGTAATCTTACTGGCATGTTTTTGGATCTTACTCCCGTCAATGGCAAGACGTTCGACATCCCAGAGATTGGTGTTCCTCGCCCTGTACCTGATTGGGGCGGGTTCTTTAGTCCTAGCTTCGTATGTTGCAAACCTAACAACGTAGACGAAGTGATGATTGCAGTTGATGTATTGGAACAATATCTGACTTGGTTACCTAATATGACCATGGAAAATTACACCACACAACAACAAGCATACATTGAAGGACAACGTGCTAACCCGCAAACACGTAAAATGCTCAGTGCACACATTGGAGAAGATGCGTCCAACGAATATTTTTATAATTATTTGTGGCCAGACGTAAAATAATTCAAAAAAGTACTTGACATCACCAATGTCTTTTACTATATTATATATGTAATAAGAAGAAAGAAAAAAAATGACTAAATTAATACTCACTGACATTGATGGCGTAATGCTTGATTGGGAAACTGGCTTTCATGATTGGATGGAGTCAAAAGGTTTTGTTCGGAATGCTATTGCTAGCTATGATATGCACAAAGTTTATAACCAACGTAAAGAGCATGTAAAGGAACTTGTTCGTGAGTACAACAACAGTGCTTGGATGTGTTGTTTGAATCCTTTACGGGATGCGGTACAAGGTGTGCAAATGCTTGCTGATGCTGGTTACCGGTTTGGTGCTATTACTAGCTTGAGCTTGGATCCTTATGCTGGTAAGTTACGTGAAGAAAACTTGGTTAAGCACTTTGGAGATGTGTTTGACTTTGTTACTTGTTTGGACACTGGTGCTGACAAGGACGAAGCACTGTTGCCTTACAAAGATAGTGGCATGTGGTGGATCGAAGATAAGCCTTCCAATGCAAAACTCGGTGCTGACTTAGGACTAAAGTCAGTTCTTGTGCGGCATGAGCACAATGCTTATTTTGACTACAGCGGTGTAACTAAGGTAGACAACTGGACTCAAATTGCTAATTTAATTATTAAGTCTTAGTTATTCGCCGTAAATACTCAAAACATCAACAACTGCAGGATGTCTTTCGACATCCTTTTTTGTAAAATGTACACAGCCTATGGTACTGTGATTTTCAGTTAACTTTGTTGTAAAGTCTTTAAGACCATTATTTTGAAATCCTCTATCATGTTGTGCTAGGTCTCCTGTCACGATAATTTTAGAACCGGTACCAATGCGTGTTAGTAACATTTTCATTTGTTCTGGTGTAGCATTTTGCATTTCGTCCGCTACAATCCAGCACTCTTTAAATGTTCTGCCACGCATGTAAGCAAGTGGAGCAATTTCGATTTCTTTACTTTCAATCATACGCTCTACTTGTTTTGGTGTCCAATGTTCTTCTAATACATCAAAAATTGGTCGTGTCCAAGGCGCCATCTTATCTTTAAGATCGCCTGGAAGGAAACCGTGTTGTTCGTCTACTGAAACAGCAGGTCTTGTAACAACTATTTTACTAATTTCGCCAGACTCAAACTTGCTAATACCCATTTGTACAGCCAACATTGTTTTACCAGTACCCGCAGGACCGGTTGCAAATACAATAGATTTTTGGTGATCAGTTAGTAATTCAATGTAATCTTCTTGATGTACATTGCGTGGTAAAATAGTAATTTTCTTTTTTTGGTAGTTTTTTAATTCTACTACCATGTCGTTAAATGAACTCTTGCTATTTTGTTTTCTCGCTCTTCTAGCCATGTAGTACTCCATTGGTTAAGGTGAGCCCAACGTTGCCTACAAAGGTATTTATTAGAAAGGTGCTAAATAATAGTAAGATGAGCACAGAATTAGAACAATTAAAACAAACACTTGATAACTTAGTTGACTCAAGTAGTGACTTAAATGTCCTGCTTGATTTCGAGGAAGTATTAGATAGTCTTCACATCTATTCCTATAAAAATTGGGAGTATGGTGAAGTTATTGCTGGACCAGATGTAAGTCGCTATTGGATTACAATTGCATTAATGTATCCAAGAAACATGATGCCAGATCCAGATGCAGCATTAAGATTAATCAAACACGGTGCAAAGGTTTACTTTAAAAAAGATGAACTAATTGAGCCAGTTAAAATTACCAAGCCAGAAGACCTAGGCGAGCCAGATCCCAAGACTGGCGAACGTAAACCTAAGAAAAAGAAAACTCCAGTTTGGATTGTAACTATCGAAATGCCACGTGATTTTGTTAACGAGTTTGAAAGTTCAAAAGTTAGTATTAATGGAATCGATATTGATATGAGCGATGTTGACAGTGCATACGACAGCGATTATGATAATGATATTGCGCCAGACAAAAATGACTTAATGGGTGATTTAGAATGACAGATAATACAGAATTAAATAGGTTAACACAGTTAGCTGGATTAACAGAAGCAGGTGGATATTATACACAGCCAGTATATGATATGATTGAAAAGCATGGTTATGAAAAAGTAATGGCTGAACTACTATTAAAATTAGATGCTGATGTAATTCAAGACTTTTTAAACCGTGCAGAGTTTGAGGACTAAATTATGACAGTAAAGTATGGCGAAATGGAAAACTTAGTAACTCCAACTATTAGCATTGATCAATATAAGCCAAAAATTGGTGAAGCAAACGAAACAGTTGTTATTGCGTTTGAAGTTGCTTTTGAGCAGCCAGCAAAAGACTTGAGTAACCTTATTGAAACTGACGTAACTGATCACTTAGATGTTGATGTTAGTGAAGGACCAAATTCCAACGGCAAGTACATGGTATTTTTAGAAGTTAATCGTGATGAAAAACTGTTTGAAAAAATTATGGACATCATGAAAGTTGTAAGTCAAGTAACAGCTATCACTGAATGGAATTACAGTTATTTTAAAGGTGATCAATCAAGAGAACTTACATTAGAAAATTTAGGCGAAACAGTTCTTGACAATTCAGATGAATATGTGTTAAGATATAGTAATAACGATGAGACTAACGAATCATTAGAAAGAGTGAAAGAACTGGCTGGTCTCTAATGGCAAAAGAAGATACATTGGTTTTTCTTGGTAAAGTGATCAACTGCCTTCCTAATGCTCTTTTTAAAGTTGAACTAGAAAATGGTCATCAAATAATTGCAACTATTAGTGGTAAGATTAGAAGATTTAATATTAACATACTACAAGACGACCGAGTAGATGTAGAGATGACTCCATATGATTTAGACAAAGGTCGCATAGTTTATAGGCATAAGTGATGAGCAAGATACTAATAGTTGTTATTATTATGATGAGCGGCATTGGCTATTGGTATTATAACGATAGTCAAGAGCGTATGAAAATATTACAAGAAAATAATGCCACACTAAAAGCAAATCAAGCAAACCTAGAACAAGCCATTGCTACACAACAAGACACAATGGCACAACTACAAGCTGACTTTGAAGCTGCAGCCGCAGAGAATGCAGCACTACAAGAAGCATACACTGCTATCCGTAGACAAAACAGCAGGCTAGCAGCAAAACTAGAACAAATTGATTTAGAAGCAGCCGCTATTGCAAATGCAGAAGGCATTGAACGTGCAGTAAACAGAGGCACAAAAAATGCTGGTAGGTGTTTTGAAATACTGAGTGGGTCACCATTAACTGAGGAAGAACTAAATGCAGAGAACGAAAACGCTTTTAATAAAGAGTGCCCTTGGCTTTGGCCTGGTCCTCCTGCTGGCGGGGTGTCTGGGGAACAACCAGCCGCAAATTGAACCCCCGGTCATTATTAAAGCAGAACCAATTCAAAAACCTGACTTAACATTACCTCCTGTTGACGAACTTCGTATGCGTGATGTAGAATGGGTCGTTATTAACGAAAGTAACGTAGAAGCAGTAATTGCTAAATTAAAAACAAGTGATGGGGCTTTTGCAGTATATGCACTAACTGGCGAAGGTTATGGCAACTTAGGCTTAAACTTTAGTGATATACGTGCTATGGTACAGCAACAACAAGCGATCATTGCTGCATATGAAAACTATTATAAACAAGCTGAAGAAGCAATTGAAGAACATAACCAATCAGTAAATGAATGATCCGTATAGTGTCTTAGGTGTAAGCAAATCTGCTTCCGAGGATGAAATTAAACAAGCATATCGTAAACTAGCTAAACAACATCATCCTGATAGGGGTGGTGATGAAAATAAGTTTAAGGCTATAAACGAAGCATACGACTATATTAAGAATCCTCCTCCTGAAGAACCATATGCCCAAAATACACATAACCCTTGGAATGGTTTTGATGATATGTTTGCACAACATTTCGGAGGACACAATCCATTTACACAACACCGACAACGTGCTGAACCAAGAAATGCTTCGATTAAAGTAACTGTATATGTAACACTAGAAGATGTATATAAGAATGCATTAAAAGACATACAAGTACAATACAGTGGTACAACAAAACAAGTTTCAATTAGGATACCAAGAGGCATTGGTGATGGCACAGAAGTAAGATATGCAGGTTATGGTGCAGATAATTATCCTGGTCAGCCAGGACATTTGTTTGTAACTTATCGTTTTAAGAAACATTTAGAGTATGATGTAGAAGAATTTGATCTAGTAAAAAGGTTAAATATTACTATAAGAGAAGCTATGTTAGGGACAGAAAAAGTTATTAATACATTAGAGGGACGTACACTAAAACTTAACATAAAACCAGGAACGCAGTCTAAAACTAGGTTGCGTATACCTGAAGGCGGGCTTCCAAGACGTGACATGCCAAATGGAAATTTATATGTTGAATTAAACGTAAAAATTCCAAAACTGTCACAAGAAGATCTAAACAAACCACTTAACGAAATTTTAAATTGACAACTAAAAATTGTCATAATATTATGATTAAAATATAACAGAGGATTAAACAAATTAATGTCACAACAAGACCCAAAAATTGAAGCACTAGTAGAAAAGTTATTTGCACTTACCCGTGGCTATAAACATGAGTATGTAACTCTTGAACATTTACTAGCTGTACTATTGGAAACAACTGAAGTACAAGACATACTTTATGATATTGAGAAAGACCCTAAAATTATTCGTGACAACATAATTCATTATTTAGAAAATGAAGTAGACAGTTTGATAGTAGATGAAGAATTTCAGCCTAAAAAAACAGTTATGCTAGAGCGTGTTTTCAATCGTGCATTTACACAGGCATTGTTTAACGGACGCAATACATTAGATCCACGTGATTTGTTAATTAGTATTTTAACAGAAGAACAAAGCCCTGCAGTATTTTTGCTTAACCAAAATAATATTACAAGAGACACATTAGTAGGATATTTGAGCAATAATGCTACAGATGACGTTGAAGAAAGAGTAACTGATAAGCCACTTAAACAAGAAAGAATCTTGCGTAAATTTTGTGATAATTTAAACGAGCAAGCTGAAGAAGGCACTATTGATCCAATGATTGGTCGTGAACAAGAACTTGAGCAACTAGTACAAACTATCGCTCGTCGTAAAAAGAATAACGTTATTCTTGTTGGCGAAGCTGGTGTTGGTAAAACAGCAATTGCAGAAGGTCTTGCGCATTTGATTAATGAAGATCGTGTACCAGATGTAATTAAAGACCATACAATTTACAGTTTGGATATTGGTGCACTACTAGCTGGTACAAAATTTAGAGGTGATTTTGAGGAACGTCTTAAAGAAGTGCTTGATGTACTAGAACGCAGAGATGATGTTATCCTCTTTATTGACGAAATTCATATGATTATGGGTGCAGGTAATGCAGGACAAGGTAACATGGATGTTGCTAACTTGTTAAAACCAGCACTACAAAAAGGCAAATTGCGTTGTATTGGATCAACAACATACGACGAGTATCGTGAAAATTTTGAAAAAGACAAAGCACTTAATAGAAGATTTTACAAAGTAGATGTGCCTGAACCAAGTGTTGCTGACGCAAAGCGTATTATTCAAGCAGCTATTCCAGCATATGAATTGTATCATGAAATTGCATATGAAAAACAAGCACTTGAAGGTGCAGTAGACTTAACACATCAATACTGGCACAATAGACAATTGCCGGATAAAGCGTTTGATGTATTGGATGCTGCGGCAGCAAGACAAAAACTGTTGCCTATGGAGTCACGTAAAAGCGTACTTGAGTTAGATGATATTCGTTATGAAGTTGCTAAACTAACACGTATTCCAGTTGACCAATTAGTGCTAACAAAAGACAGTGAATACAAAACTGAAAAACCAATAGACATTGAATCAGTTGTTAAAAAGAAAGTATTTGGTCAAGACGAAGCCATTACTAGACTTGCAGATAGCATTTATATTGCCAAGGCTGGACTAAAAGATCCTAGTAAGCCAATTGGTTGTTATTTGTTTACAGGACCAACAGGTGTTGGTAAAACAGAAACAGCAAAACAATTAAGTAACGCAATGAGTATGGAACTTGTACGTTTTGATATGAGTGAATATCAAGAGCGTCACACAGTCGCCAAACTTATCGGTGCTCCCCCAGGGTATGTAGGATATGGTGAAGGCGGTCAAGGAAGTGGACTACTTGTCAACAAACTTGAAGAACACCCTAACTGTATCCTACTGCTGGATGAAATTGAAAAAGCACATCCAGATGTAAGTAATGTGCTATTGCAACTTATGGACAATGGTATGATTACCAATAGCGAAGGTAAAAGTGTAAGTGCACGTAATGCAATTATTATCTTAACTTCAAATTTAGGCGCACGTGATGCAGAACGTAACACAATTGGCTTTGGTGACAATGATAACACAAGTGCAAGTGAAGAAGCTGTTAAGCGTTTCTTTGCACCAGAATTTAGAAACCGACTAGATGCAGTGGTACAATTTACTAAACTAGACAAAGAACTTACAAAACAAATTACAATTAAGTTTTTACAAGAAGTTGTAGAAATGTTGTTACCAAGAGATATTGGTATGCATTGGAATCAAGAAGTAATTGATTGGTTAACTGAAAATGGATTTACAGTAAGTATGGGTGCACGACCAATGGGTAGACTTATCAATGAAAAAATTAAAAAGCCATTGGCAAAACAACTTTTGTTTGGAAATAACATTACAAGAGTTGACATTGAGGTAAAGGATGACGACATTAACATACGAACAACTTAATAAAGACAGTAGATTTACACTTGCCACAAAACCTTGGTATGGATCCTTTCCTTTTAGGATTTCATTCCAAGGACACAATTGGCGACAAAATACACTTTTTAGTCAAGGGTTCCATGAAACATTTTGGCAAAATAGAAAAGTATTAAAATTTTTGCAAGAAAATGAAAAAGATTATCGTTTTAGAAATGATACAACATTTAATGTATACCTTAAAGATTTAAACTCTGTGCAATGTTTAATTGAAGAATTTGATGATATTGTAACTGCTATTTCAGGTCCGCTTAGTAAAACTCATAACGACATGATGATTTCTGACCTGACACAAAGTTTTCGAAAAAGATTATATTATAATGTATACAGATACAAAGTAAGTACAAAATTATATCGTTATCATGATAACATGGATGAATTTATTAACATATCTGAATTTATTGTTGACAGTTTTGAAGAAAATAATTACATGCTAAACAGCACACTTAAACATTATTCAAAATGGAAAGAGCTTGAACAAAAATATACTTCTAGGACACATAACTCCTTAGCACCTACATATGGTTGGCGGCATATTCCATATAGTGCAACTGGAACAGTATATTTTAAAGAATACGATGATGTTTGTGCAATGCATTTAATGTTTAAGCACATAATTACAAGTACATCAAAAGTAGTTTTAATTGAAGAAATAGAATAAATACTGTTATAATGGGAGTATTATTCTATGGCTAAACTAAATGAATCAATGTTTGTTGTGAAAGTTAGTGAACTACTAAAAGACGACCAACCAGCTACACCAATTTTTGACGAAGATACTATAAATAGTATTGAACAAGTCATCCAGGAATTAGCTGGTGCCGGCAAATTAGTAGAAATTATAAAAGAACAATGAGCACAACGAGCGTAACATTATTAACAAATAAAAATGAACTAACATATGTTGGTGATAAAGTTAAAGCAGACGGATGGTACGGACACACTGACGGTGTTCATACTGTATCGTCAACTATAACTAATTTCCAAGGAAGAATACATATTGAAGCATCGCTTGCAACTACACCTGGTGATAGCGATTGGTTTCCAATTTACTTAACAAGTGGTAATGATTTTAGACAATACCCAGTAACTAGTACACCTAGTGGTACAAATAATGTAGGGGATACAACCACTGAAGCTTGGACATTTCGTGCAAACATTTTATGGATTAGAGCACGTGTAGATAGAGACTACTTAAACATTCAGCAATCCTATGATGCTCTAGAACATGGAACGGTAGACAAGATACTCCTAAACCTATAAATACTGTATATAACAGTAAACGTTTAGGATTGATCAATGCCGATATATGCACAAAGCTCAACATTAAGAAATTTAACAATTCCCTTAGTTAAAATCGATCAAACTACACTAGCAGATGACGATTTGCTACAGTATAACGAGTCTTCGGGAAAATTTGAAAACCAACCACTGTCAAGTGGCGGTACTACTCTTGTGACTACAGCAAGTAATGTAGGAACAGGTGACGGTTTATTTAAACAAAAGAATATTCAAGATTTAGAATTTAAATCATTAACAGCAGGCGCTGGAATTACACTAACTGCAAATGCAGATGATGTGCAGATAACTGCAACTGGTGCAACAGACACTGCCAGTAACTTAGGAACTGGTGAACAAGTTTTCAGCAGTAAAGTTGCAGGTGACTTTCAATTTAGAACACTAACTGAAGGCGCTGGTAATATAAATCTTTCAGTTACAACAGTTGCAGATGAAGTACATTTTATAAACACTGCAGAAATTAACACTGCTAGCAACTTAGGTGCTGGAGAAGGTATATTTGCACTTAAAGATGGTGAAGATTTAACATTTAAAAGTATAATTGGTGGCGATAACATAACAGTTACCAGTGATGCTACTACTGTAACTATTGCAAGCGCAGCGGAAGCTAACACTGCATACAGTTATCAATTTGGTTTAACATTTGATGGTAGTGGCGATATTGACACCATTACAAACATTCCAAGCGGATGGACTATAACACGTACAGGTAACATTGTTACAGTACAACACCCAATTAACAGATATCCAAAAAGTATTAGCTACTGGGGCAAAGACTCAGTAAATGGGTGGCAGTACAGAATACCTACTGCAGGTTATCAAGCAACAATGGATGCAGGAGACGAACTAAACGAATTTAAAATAGATGTAAACTCCACTGCAGCTGGTGCGGATGCGAGTTCGGAAGCAAAAGTGAATGTGATTTTCTAATATGAGTAACAGAAGACCGGCCAAACTATTACCAGTTAAGTTTAACTTGAGATCTGCGTTACCGCCAGATCCAAATGGTCGTGTCTATCAGTACAATGCACAACTTACTATGGCTAATCCACAACGTCATAGTAGTGTTGTTCATGGTAATAAACAATACACACTAGAAGACTTGTTAGTGGGAGACTATGTAAGTACAACTGGCAACGGTCGCATTATGAAAATTGTTACTATTAATGATGTAACTCCGTATGATGCACAAATCGTTGTTGAGGATGATTATAGATTAAACCAAATACAAGACAGTAGTGGCGATAATATACCTTGGATTGAAAGCCAAAATGGTATTGTATTCGAAGTTGTAGAAGGTAAGCCAGTATTATTTCCATATACAGAGTACAGTACTGCAGTTATAGGATTTGTTAAAGATTATGCTGCAGAGTTGTTTTCAAGATTTAACTATTTAAGACAACACACACTAGTTGACATTTATCAAGCAGGACACACATTTGCACCCGGCGATTTGATTACATGGACACAAGCAGACGGCTGGCAACTTATGCAAGAAGATAGCAACTATATTGGTATAGTTGTTGAACATAATGAACCATATGCTGGTTGGTTTAGATTTAGGCCCAATGGTGAAATTTTAGATTTGGCATTAGACGGAACAGGCCCATTGTTTTATTGGGATCCAGATAATCCAGGTAAACTAACAGAAACAACACCTGCACTAGGCGAACGTCTTGTACTTGCATTCTATAAATTAAGCGATCGCCAAGCTATATTCTTTACAAACAACCCTTCGTTAGACTTTGGTGCACAGTTTGTTACTGTTGGTACAGATCAAACTATTACCGGTGATAAAGACTTTACTGGTGAAGTGTCGTTTTCACAAACGCCAAGTTTTACTAACTTAGATGTACAATCCGCACAAGTAAGAGATCTTACTAATGATAGAATTGTTATTGTTGGTAATGGCGGATTATTAGAGGATGCCTCCAATCTAACATTTGATGGAACTCAGCTAACAGTTGGTGCAAATGTTAACATTGGTGGTGATTTAGTAATAAGTGGTACTACAACAACAGTTGATACTGACAATACTAGAATAAAAGATCAATTAATAGAACTTAACCAAGGATATACTGGTCCACCTATGAGTTCAGATAGTGGTATTGTTATTAATCGTGGACCGGAAGATAATTTATTTTTTGGTTGGGATGAAACTAGTAATAAATTTACAGTTGGAACTGGCACATTTGATGGCAGTTCATCAGGGACTTTAACAACAACTGACGCAGATGTAAGATTTGGAAGTGTTCAAGCCAGTGGACTAACAGAAAATAGAATTGTTGTTGTTGGAGCAGACGGATTATTAGAAGATGATGCTAACTTAACCTGGGATGGAACTCAGTTAACAGTTGGTGGTAGTGGTGTAGCATTTAGTACAGGCTCTTTGCAAGTTGGAACACAATTAAACACAAACATTAATCATACAATGTATGTAGCATACAATACTACTATTGGTGCTGTAACTGTTGAATTATATTTAGATGGTATATCAGAGCAGATTGGCGTTACAAATGATGCAACAATGATGTTTGAAGCAGATATTGTTGGGCGTGAAACTAGTGGAACCAAGCACTGTTCGTTTAAACTTACTGGAGTAATAAGCAATACAGGAGGTACAACTGTATTGGTTAATAATGTAAGCGAAACTATTATTGCTGAAACAGACGAGCTTTGGGCAGTAGAGGCAAGTGCTGATAATACAACAAATTCTTTAAGAGTAACAGTCACAGGAGAACTTGGTCTTACAATAAAATGGGTAGGATTTATTAAAACCACGCTAATTTCGTTCTAAAAGGATAAATAAAAGTATAGCACAAGCGGAGTGCAAATTAATTAAGGAGAAAGCAAATGGCTTTAACAACAAAAGCAGTATATGCAAGTAATGTAAACGGTGTAGGTTCAGCAACTTCAGTTGTAACTCTAAGCAAAGCAAGCATCAGCGAATCAGAAACAGCGGCAGCGATCCAAGCAGCAGCTGAAGAAGGCAACACAATTGCAGGTGTTATTGCAGACACTAACGTAGTAACAATCCTAATCCAAGGTGCAGGCATCACAGACGGTGCAAACTACGGTGCAACAGGTGTTACATCAGCAACAACACTAACATTCGCATAATATAGAATGTGAAGCAGACAAGGAGCCTCGCTTTAAGCGGGGCTTTTTTGTGACTGATGCAATAAATACATTAAAGGAGTAACACTATGGTAACTAGAAACGCAACAAACACTATTGAATTCGGTATTCAAGAATTCGGTGCACCAATAAGTTATTTTACAATTGATGCAGGTGCAAGCCTTGCAGGTGAAACCAATCCTGGCGAAGCAGTAGAAGCTATCACAGAATTAATGGCACGTAAAGGCACTATTATTGCACTGGGTACAGAAAACACAGGGGTGTTTCGTGTAGCAATTGAAAATAGCACATGGACACAAGCAACACTTGAAGCTGAACTACAAGCATTGGGTGCAACTGTTGGGTCAAATAACTTTAACATGGCACCGTGTACAGTAGCAGACTTCGTACTTTAAGAGAGATAGCAGACAGAGGGGAATTTAAATGCCAAGAAAAAAGCCTGAAGAGCTCAAATCAGCTGGCGGACCCGGTAAAGCAAAAGCTACAACCGCACCTGCCCCAGCACCAAGTCCAGCGCCAGCAGCGCCGGCACCAGTAATACCCGCAAGTGCACCAGCACCTGCAGCTTCAGTACCAAATGGAACATATCACCCAGCAGATACAAACGGTGATGGAAAGGTATCTGAAGAAGAACACGCAATGTACATGGAATTTAGACGTAAAGAGTTTGAAGATGCTGATGCAATGCGTGACGCACAACGTAAAATGGCTTGGTTTGCACTAGGTGGTATGTTATTATATCCTTTTGCTGTGGTACTAGCAGTTTTTCTTGACTTAGAAAGCGCAGGCACTATACTAGGCAATATGGCAGCAACATATTTCGTTTCAGTAGCAGCGATTGTTGCAGCATTCTTTGGTGGACAAGCATTTACGCAAAGTAAAAAGAAATAAGGTAACACATGCAAGATTTTTATATCCTTCAACGTACATCCAATACATTGACATCTGATCAAGTAAAAAAATGGTACTATACAATAGAAATGTTAGGACCAGACAATATTTTAGCGGGAGATGATGATACAAATAGTCTAATGTTGGGTATGCAGGATGGAGAGTATGTTTATATTCTTCCATTGGTAAGACATCTTACTGCAGACGAAGCAGAACGCATCGTTGAGGGATATATGCGTGTAACAGAGCACGATTTTGAAATTGAAACAAGTAATGTTTATCGTGCAAATGCAGATTTTGGTCATCCATTTGAATATGATATCCAGATGGATGAAGGCGCTCGTGAAACTATACATTTAGCTATGGCTAGACAACATCATAACCGCTGGATCCAAGAAAAACAGCAGGCAGGATGGCGTTTTGGACTTAATTTAGACTTAAATGAAAAAACACATCCTGCAATGCGCCCATGGGATGATTTGCCATCATCATATCAACGTAGACAAGTAACTCAGGAAAAAGAATTACTAGACTACTATACAAAAAATCAGAATGCATTTCAATAAAACACTATGTAGCAAAGCATGGACCGATTTAAACATAAGTTTTAGTAGAAAGCAACTAAGACACTGTTGTAAATCAACATACGAATCTTTTCCAAGTGAGCTATCAGTAGATTTTTTTAATAATAGCAGTAATATTATTAAACGTAGACAGGATTTATTATCTGGAATAGAAAATTCTGGATGCAATCACTGCTGGCAAAGTTATCACAACACTGGAACTGCATACAGAGAACATATGAATCAGTGGAAGTCACTTTCTGATGTTCACAACAATGTAGAATTTATTGAAATTATGTTAGACAACTTATGTGATATGAGTTGTGTATATTGTAATGAAGAAAGTAGCCACAAAATTGCGCAAGAAAAAGGTTTGCAAACCAAAATGCAAACACCAAGTACAGAAAACTATAAAGTATTTTTAGATTGGCTTTCTACTGTAGATAACGAATTTGTTTTAAGTTTTCTTGGAGGTGAAGTTACATACAGCAAAAACTTTTATAATTTTCTAAATTTGTTAATACAAGATAACCGTTTAACAGATAAACAAATGCACTTATCATTAATGACAAACGGAAATACAAATGCAGCACAGCTAGACAAATTGTTTAAACTTTATAATACAACTCCAAGCGGATGGTCTCTTTTAACTATTTTTAGTAATGAGTCAACTGGAGAACTTAGTGAGCTTGTGAGATGGGGTCTAGACTGGAAAACATACGAAGAAAACTTTAAAAAATACCTGTTACAAGAACGTATAGAACTTATTGGGCTATGCCCCACTATAAGTTTGTTTACAGTAAACGGTGTTGTTGAATATTTAGAATGGGCGTTGGATCTTATACGCAAACACAACAAACGTGTTATGATAACTGGTAATTGGATTAGTGACAGTATATTGAGTCCTGAATATTCCAAGTATACAGATTCTGCAATAAAAATTAAAAAACTTGCTGAACAAAATCGTGACTTGTTTATTACAGAAAGATGGTACAATAGCTGTATATCATGGACAGAACAGTTTGATAAAATACTAAACACAAAAACATATAATAAAAGTCAACTCGATACGCTTCTTCAACAACTTGCACAACAAAAAAATAATGAAAAAATATATAGACTTTATGATTTTATTGCTTGACAACCAAGACACATTACTCTATACTGAACACACAAACGTAATTAGCAAAAGATTTACAACAACATGTTTAATCAAAATATTCAGCGTATCGGGTTTGCATGTAAATACATGCACCCGGACCAAACACAACCTAAAAAGCTGTTAGAAGACATTCAGCGTAAATACAGTGAACGGAGTACTACTATTACTTGGCTTAACCGTCAAACACGTGATGTAGCAGAACAACGTTTATATGAGATTGCGTTTGACAACGTAGACAATCTAGAAAGGCTAGTAAGATATGTTGGATCTTTACCACATGCATTACGGATGGTACGTGTTGGTAGTAATTTGCTTCCTGCTTATACTCACAGTGATTGGGCTTATTTCTATCGGCAACCAGATCTCAGAGCACGGCTCGAGCGAGCGTACTCGCATGTTGGCAACATTGCACGTGAGCTTGATGTACGCTTGTCTATGCACCCTGGTCAGTTTACCGTTCTTGCTTCCGATCGTGACGAAGTTGTCGAACGTTCAATAGAGGAGTTTGAATATCATGCGGATATCATCAGGTGGATGGGCTACGGTCAGAATTGGCAAGACTTCAAATGTAATGTCCACATCTCAGGAAAAAGAGGTCCAGCCGGTATCAAAGACATCCTTCCAAGACTGTCTACAGAAGCACGAAACTGTATTACCATTGAAAACGACGAAAATTCCTGGGGACTCGATGCTAGCCTCGAATTGGCTAAACATGTACCGTTGGTGGTAGACATACACCACCATTGGGTTAAAACAGGAGAATACATTCAAAACAATGACGAACGAATTAACCGTATTATTGATAGTTGGCGGGGTGTTCGCCCTACTATGCATTACAGCATTAGCCGTGAAGATTACCTCACAGATGCTTCACCAAATATACAACCAAACATGCATAAACTACTTGAATCCTCATACAAAAAAGGAAAACTAAGAGCACACAGTGATATGTGCTGGAACACAGCATGTAACGATTGGGCATTGAGCTTTTGGGATGACTTTGACATTATGGTAGAAGCAAAAATGAAAAATCTTGCCAGTGCACAATTGTATCAGCAATACTTTATGCAAAAAGATCCGTTTACTGGGTGGGCAGCATAATGGGTTATGAACAAGAATACAAACAATCAAAAATGAAAGAAGATATTACTCCACAAACTTATACAATTAATGATGAATATTCTTTTACCACAGTACCCAAAGAAACTAGTAATTTTGATGTTTTTAGATTAAGTAATCCACATGTAAGTGAAGAACGCTGTAAATCTATCTGGGAATACTATCGTAGTGAATTTCTTGTGCATAAGTTAAGCGGAGAAGGACTCAGTAGTTTTCGTAAAACATTGCAACGGTTTATTCAAGAAAAAAGTTATAATGGCAAAACAGATTGGGATTACAATTGGGCAGGCGAGGAAAACAATTCAGATCGCAATAGACATGATGACATTAAAGGTTATATTGGAATAGCAAGATGGCTTGAGTTACAGTTTAATGTTGACACAACTATACAACAACTCAATGAAAACTGGACAAAAGAAAAGTTAGAAAAAGAAGCGGAACGTATTTTAGGTACAGTGCCATTTAACAACTATATCAGTTACTTTTCAAATAACATACACGACAAACTTAAAGATCCTACTGACTATGATACACGTAAATTAAAAATAAAAAATGTATTTGCTTATACACATAAAGACATTCGTTGGTATATTTGTGCTAGTGAATATGGTGCTGTTAAAGTGTGGTGTCATACTAAACATAGTGCGTTTATACCAATGTTTGAAAAGATGGTTAATAATGGTACAACAATCAATGTTGTGACCAGCAAAATTTTGCTTAACATTGATAATCGAACACCATTTATTAAAATTGAGAACTTCTTTATAGATCCATAAAATAAATATTCAGATGAGAGTGATTATTTTAGTTTTAGCGGCAGCCCTTGTTGGCTGCCAAACCACCAATAAAGATTCTGTTATAACTGCACAGCCTTTTATTGGTTTGCAAGAAAGACAGGATCGCACAGAAATACGAGAGTTAGTAGGTGTAGATCCTGTACGTACAGAGTGGTGTGCAGCATTTGTTAATGCTGTGCTAGAAATAGACCAAATTCCTAATCTAAACGATCAAGATAGATATCCGCCATTGATGGCACGTAGTTTTCTTTATTGGGGCGAGCGTGTAGAGACCGATGACATACAACGTGGAGACATAGTTGTCTTTCCAAGAGGCAATGAAGGCTGGAAAGGACATGTAGGTTTTTATGTTGAAACACAAATTATAGACGACAAAGAGTACTGGGTAATACTAGGTGGAAATCAAAACAATGAAGTAAGATATGATATGTTTAGGCCAAGACGTGCACTAGGAGTACGTAGATATATAAATACTAATGCCCAATAAGGGCTTATGGGGTTCCATCCCCGTAGACCTAGAACGTCAAAGGAGAAAACAAATGGGAAGACCACTAAACAAAAGACACTTTGGTGAGCCAACCGCTAGCGGTGAAGAAATCAAAGTAAACTTTCACGACGGTTCAAGTGTTGTTGAAGGCACAATCATTAGACAGAAAGGCAGCAAAAAATTTGTTGTTGCTCCTCTGGGTGCAGATGACACAGAATCTACATGCAGTCTAGTATGGGACGATGTTCCAGCAAACCTAGCAGCAGGCGAGATGTCAATTTCGTTCAAAATGGACGATGGAGAGACTTACCTAGCAAGCAAAATCTCAGGCCGTAAAGCCACACTATCAGCACCAACAGGTACAGGTTCAAACGCATATGACGGACAGTCAGTGCCATGGAACTTCGATGCTAACTTAGCAGACGGTGCAGCTGAAGTTGAAGAAGCTGGTGAAACAGATGACGCAGCATCAGTAACTGATGATGATTTCGCAGAAGACGCATAAGTTTTAAAAAAAACTTTATTAGCACCCTTGGGCTAAATACATATGTATTACCAAGGGTGTTATCATGAAATTATATGAGTTTACAGAAAAACGTAGTCCTGCACAAATTGCAGTTGATGAACATATCGAAAGAGGTATTTCATTTAGCGAGTGTATTTTTCGTCCTGGAAGCAGAGCATTTACTGAATTTTACAATATTGCGAGAGCAATGGTAGCCGAGGGGAAGCTAACTCCAGATTGGCAAGATGAAGAATTATTAGCAACAGACATTGGTAAATGTATCTACATCGAGGGTGAACGAGTACCATTAGATGTTCCATTTATTGCAGAGGAACTTGATGAGGCAGAATACAATGGCAAAAAAGTAAAACTTAATTCACCTAAAAGAGGTGGTCCAAAAAAGTTTTATGTATATGTAAAGAATCCAAAAACAGGTAGAGTTAAAAAAGTTACTTGGGGTGATACAACAGGATTGAAAACTAAAACAGGTAATAAAGGTGCTGTAAAAAGTTTTGTAGCACGACACAAATGTAAACAAAAAAATGATAAAACAAAGGCAGGTTACTGGGCATGTAGAACTCCACGTTATAAGAGTTTAGGCGTTAAAGGAGGCCAGTGGTGGTAAGGCCGTATAACGAGTTAGTACAGGGTAGAAAAAGAGTAAGAACTTTTGAAAGTTCTGTTGATCGAGAAGAATTAGTTTGGCATAGAGATAGGCACACACGCAAAGTAACAGTAATAGAAGGTAGTGGTTGGCGTTTTCAGTATGATAACGAGGTACCACAGTCGTTTGACGCCGGCACTACTCTTACAATACAAAAAGAAGCATACCATAGACTTATTGCAGGTGATGGCAAATTAGTAATAGAGATTGAAGAATATGAAGATTAAGCACATAGACGAAAAATGGAGCAAAAAATACAAACGTAGTATTGACTGTGACAATCCAAAAGGATTTTCGCAACGTGCCCATTGTGCTGGACGCAAGAAAAAAGAATCAATAGAAGAACAAGGTTCAACTCAACGTTTAACTGTACAGCCACACATGACAGGACTAGATAATCCATATCAAAAACAAGACAAAAGAGAACTAAAAGTTTTCACACAAGCATACAAAGACATGTATGATAAAGCCAGAGCGGCACAGGACAAAGCAGATGCAACCGGAGGTCCAGGTGCAAGCTACCAAACGCCTGTTATGAAAGCAAAGTTTAGTCCACAAGTGCAACCACCAAGAACAGCCCCTAAAAAGCCAAGAGTAGCAGAAGATCGTAAAGATCCTATGGACAAAGAAGTACAAGTACGTGGTGTTGGTGTTTACAAATTAAGCTCGGTACAAAAAAATATTGCAGATAAACTTGCAGACTTAGCTAAAAAAGCACAAACTGGAGATCCATATGCTTTCCGTCAAATCAAATATCTAATAGATAGAGGCACACTACAAGTTTTTTTAGACAGTTTAATTGATGCATACGACGATTTAGCTAGACAAACTCAACTTAGATCAAAATTTGGTGAAGCTGAAGAACAAGAATTACCAATTGACATGGAACGTATAAATGGATTAATACAGCGTTTAGAAAGTGACCAGTATTTACAACCAGAAAAAGCAGATGAGATGCGCCGTGCTACACAGGCAATAGCTAGCGGTCGTGACACGCTGTATCCAAATGCAGTGCTACAACTATTAACGATGGTGGCCTAAATGAAAGTTTATGAAATTTTAGCAGAAGATGGAAAAATTGTTCCAGGTGTTAACACTACAGTAGATGTTAAACCAGGCGAAACAGAACGTCAAGCTAAGAAGTTTTTCGGTGGTAACGGTAAACCAAAACCGTTGAGTGGGAGTGACGCCCATAAACTTCAAAACATGGGATTGGCAAATGAAACTAAATGAGATTGCCGAAAACATAAGCCACACTGCTAAACGTATTCACGACATTGAGCGTAAGCACAAAGTAAAGCCGGGCACCGAAGAATGGTTCAAACTGTGGTTTAGTTTGCCATATCTTAAAGAAAGTGCAGACGAAGTTTATGACATACTGGACAACGTAGAGTGCGGCCCGTTTGATGGCGGCTGTGTACTAGTAGCACAAGCATTACAGCAAATACACGGCGGCGACATTGTTGTACTAGTAAACGATAAAGGTATTGCAGACCATGCTGCAGTTAAAGTAGGCAACAACTTGATTGACTTTGATGGTGCACTACCTGTTAAACAATTTGTAAAACGTTTTGAAGACAACGAACACACAAACATTAAAAGCATACGTCCTATACAAAAAGGTGACTTGCCAGAAGCACCACGTGACAAAGAACTAGTGCCACAATTAGTAAATGCACTTACAGAATCAACACTTAGTGAAGGTTACAAACTACAATTAGAACGTGATGATGATATGTATGTACTACATATTACAGATAGTGAAACAGGTAAACGTACTGAAGTAAGAGGTAAAAGTGGATACGAAAGTGGTAACTATGATCCCGAAGATCCATTACATCAATTGCTTGACAAAATTGGCAAAGCAAGTAATATAAGTGAACTAATAAACGGCGAAGTTGTTGGTATTAATCCAAAACACCCAGATGGTGCTAGTGCTAAGAAACATGCTGATACAGCATTTAACGAAAATGAACCGGGTAGCCTAGCACATAAAATTAACTGGGGTGGACAAAACAAACAACCTAAACAACAGACAAAAACAAATCAACAAAATCAAAGTTGGTGGCAATCTCTTAAACAACGTGTTATGGGAGAAAACTTTGCTGATGGTAAAGTAAAAGGCAAAAGCAGACCAGGGCGTGTAAAAGCAGCAGGCGCTAGTTGTGATGGTAGCGTAACTGAACTAAGACGTAAAGCAAAAAATAGCAGCGGCGAAAAACAAAAAATGTATCACTGGTGTGCTAATATGAAAGCAGGAAAAAAGAAATGAAAAATATGCTCAAAAGATGGTGGCGTAATATGTTTCCTCAATATATACTTGAGGTAAACCACCGTGGCATTGAGCGCAGAATACACGTAGTAAAATTCACAAGCAAAAAACCAAAAAAGTTGGCAGGCGTGAATATCGATGGCGAGACCTTCGAAATAGTAAACACCGAACCAATGAATTACTACGTGAAAGAGTACAGGGATGATTTAAGATGAAATTATCAGAACTTTTAAACATCGACTTCCCTAATATGGAGGAAGCGATGAGCAAAGATGAAATACAAGCAGAAATAAAACGACGACAAAAAGAAGCGTTCATTGAAGCTATGTTAGCAGCAATGCACCGTCTTGTAATGAGCAAAGGTAATCGACGCAGTATCAGCAGTTATGCATTTGACATTGGTAGAACGTTTGGCGGTTTTGATCACAGAGAAATTGAACAGATGTATCGTGACAAGTACATGGCTGAAAGCGAAGGTTATCCAACAGAAATTACACAGCCGATGTTAGATACATTAGAAAAACATTTGGATAGACTATTTGCTGCAGTTGGAATTGATGTAGAATTTACAAGGCACTTTTTGGATCGTGTAAATGATAGAAGAAATAAACAGCCTATTACACTAAAAGAGCTTGCAATTTTGTTTAAAGATGCTTATAATAAGTATGGTAAGCGAATTGCACAAATGGGTCCAGACGCTGAAGCAGTTATTAAAGACATGCGCAGTGATGTAAACGTACCGTTTGCATTAGACTGGGATAGCAACAAACAAGAATTAGACTTAATTGCTAAAACAGTTATGCGTAAAAAAGACTTTAGAACATCTAACCCAGAACTTCCGCTAAACTAAGAGTTTTATATGAAAATAGCAGTATTACTACACGGACAGCCCAGGCATTTAGAACAAGGTGCTTGGTGGTTCAAGAATAAAGTGTTTCCGCAGCACTTTAATGAAATTGAAGTAGATTATTTCGGTGCATTTTGGAATGATGGTACACCAGATTTAAGACAACGTATTGAACAAACATATAATCCGGTCAGATATCATATTTTTAATTACGAAGAATATTGGCAAAAATTTTACAACACTGTACATCCATATCATCAAAATAACGACATATCAGAGTTACTACCAAATCACATTCGTCATAATGTATTATGCGTTAACGATTTAAACAATACAAGTAAGTTTCAAAAAAACTTCTGGGGACAGTTTATAAGTGCAGGACTTGTTACAAATTTAACAGGAAATTTATCAGGCGAATATGATTTCGTAATACGTACAAGATCCGATGTAGCATTTAAACCAATGTCCGAAAAGATGTGGGTTAACACGTTTAATAATATGAACACTAATCCTACATTTACAGATAAAGTTTTTGCAGATTGGTTGCATATTCAAAATGGCAGAGGATTGATAGGTGACTTTGCTTTCTTTGCTAAACCGCATGTTTGGTATGATTTTGCAAAAAATATGTATAATAATTGTGTAAATATTGCAACAGAAAATTGTTTGCTATGGTACGATGAAACAGCAACTCCAGAGGGCGATACGCTATTTCCACACAAAACTTGGACAAATTTAAGTGTGGTAAGTCGTACAGATTGGCTAAGTTTTCATGTTGTGTGGCCCACACCATATGCAAGTACATTAATTAGAGACGATTACAATATACAAGAAGAAACATTCGACACATTAGTTGAAAAGTTCTGGGTTCATCAAGCAACAAGATAAATAAGTGTATATAACTTTTGGAGCGTCTCAATGAGATTAGAAAAATTACAATCAACCACAGTTGCCAAACCACAACTCGTGAAAGAAGGCAGCGAATATAAAGTACTAGATGTTAACGGAGTAGAACGCAAAGTGTTCGAAGACATCGATGTTGCACGTGCATGGATGAAAAGACACAGTACAGAATTAAAAGAAGGCATAGAGCCTACAGTTTATATGAGCGAAATTATGGAAGGTGTACTAGACGACACCGACGATGACGGATGGATGGCAAAAAGTGAACTTTATAAACTTTCAAAATATGCTATTCAATTGCATGGCATGATTC
>Ga0255743_10000416_pt1 | contig 38554 bp, 48 predicted proteins | sample 101ome_19_FD_179950 | JGI IMG/M metagenome (GOLD analysis project Ga0255743, IMG submission 179950) | Coastal salt marsh microbial communities from the Groves Creek Marsh, Skidaway Island, Georgia - 101405AT metaG (version 2) | ecosystem: Environmental > Aquatic > Marine > Intertidal zone >... | reverse complement strand
TACTGCACTTTTATCAGCTGCGTTTTTATCACCCTTGCCTTTAAAAAGATAAGCTCCGTAAGCAGCTTTTTCAGTAGCCTTAATAAATGGCTTTATAAAACTTGTATCGATAGGCATTGTTTGAAATTATAATTTATACTGTTTCAATTCTAATCATTTTTGGATTAGAATTGACATATTTAAGATTTGTTAGGGTTTTTAAAGCTTTTTGCATATTAGCTTCAAGAGATGTGTGGGTAACTAAAACAATTGATGCATTCTTATTTAAATTATTAGGATTCTGTATCAATCTTTTTATAGAAATTTTATTTTTAGACAAAATATTAGTTATTTTTGATAATACTCCAAATTTATCTTTAACATCAAATCTTAAGTAATAGGAAAATCTTAATTCATTGATAGATTTGTAATTAATTTTCTTTCTTTTATTTGTAGGGATCATAAATGGTTGTTTAATATTACCCCTAGCGATGGAAGCAATATCAGAAACGAGAGCGGATGTCGTAGCTTTAGGGCCTGCTCCCTCACCTTGTATTATAGATGTGCCGACTGGATTAGACTCGATTATTACGGCATTTAATACACCAGAGATATTAGCAATATAAGATTTAGAATCTACCAGGCACGGATGAACTCTTTGATAAAGTTGATTATTTATTTGTTCAGCGATACCTAGAAGTTTTATTTTATATCCAAGAGTATTTGCATATTGTATGTCATCACTATCGATGTTCTTAATTCCTTCAACATAAATATTATTTTTTTCAACCAATGAATTAAAAGATAAGGCTGATAAAATATTTAATTTTGCTGCTACATCAGATCCATTAATATCTGCATCAGGTTTTGATTCAGCGTAGCCTAAAGATTGAGCTATTTTTAATGAAGTTTTGTAGTTAAATTTTTCATAATCCATTTTAGATAGAATAAAATTTGTAGTACCATTATAAATTCCATAAATTTTTTTAATAGAGTTGGCTAATAAACCTTCTTTTAAAGTTCTTATAATTGGAACCCCACCACAAACTGCCGCTTCATATTCTAAATTAACTTTGTTTGTTTCTGCTATTTTGGCTAATTGATCACCATATTTTGCAATTAAGGCTTTATTAGCTGTTACAACATGTTTTTTATTTTTTAAAGCCGCAAAAACTAAATTTTTCGCTGCGCCATCAGCGCCTCCAATAAGTTCTATAATTACATCGACATCGGTTTTTTTAACAATATCTAAATAATTCTTAACTATAAGTTTTTTATCAATCTTTATTTTTCTTTTTTTCTTTAAATTTTTTACAGCGACGTATTTAATTGTTAAAGAAATATTATTACGCTCAATTAATAATTTTTTATTTTTTTTAAGATAGTTATAAAGATATGAGCCAATGTTACCTAAACCAATTAATGCAATATTATAATTTCTAACCATGTTGTTTTTAATTTGTAAAAGTTGGATATTTTTTATTTTTAGTTTTTTCTAATATAACTGCGTAAATTTCCTCAATTTTGCAAGTTTCAATTACTTTACATTTTTGTAATGCCTGTTCAATATTAATTTTTTCAATTGGCTTCGTTTTTTTAATAGCTGGTTTTTTTTCTGGTTGATTTTCGTCAACAGTATCTACCTTTTTTTTTCTTTTAATCTCAGTGATTTCTTTTCCGGGTTTTGATTGATCTAAATTTTTGTTAGGTTTAGGGAGGCTTGCAACTTTAACCGCCTCTTTTTCTTTACCAAGATTATATTCAATTAAATCAACTACTTCTTTTTTTTCTTTCTCAGATAAAAAACTTATTTCAACAGATAAATTATTTTCAAAATAAGTTTCAAATTCTTTTTTATTTTTGCACGGATTATCTCCACACATATAAACATAATTTTTTGAACAACCAAAAATTAATAAAAATACTATAAAAAAATATAGTCTCATTTTAGCCCGTAATTTTCTTTTAAATTAAACATAAGATTCATATTTTGAATAGCTTGACCAGAAGCACCTTTGATTAAGTTATCAATTGAAGAAAATATCACAATTTGATTTTTTAATCTTGTTGAGCAAACAGAGATCTCACAATTATTGGTATTAAGGACACTCCCAGTACCTTGGGAATTATTAATTTTAGAAATTTTAATAAATTTATTTTTTTTGTACTCGCTTTTAAGGCAATTAATAATTGATTGGATTTTTTTATTTTTCTTTAATTCCAAATGTATAGTGGACATCAATCCTCTAAAAACTGGTAACAAATGTGGATTAAAAGTAAAATTAATTTTTCTTTTTGATATTTTATTTAATTGCTGAGCTATCTCGATGACATGTCTATGTTTTTCTATTCCATAGGCTTGGATCGAATGGTAAAAATTTTTATGCTTAAATTTCTTTTTATAATTTTTTCCTGCACCAGAATAACCAGACATAGAATCAATAACTATTTTATCTAAATTAATTAAATTTTTTTTTATCAAAGGAATAAGCGGTATTTGAATAGAAGTAGGATAACACCCAGGGTTAGCAATAATTCTATACTGTTGAATATTCTTGGCTTCCACTTCTGGAATAGAATATAGAGAGTCTTTAATTAGTTCCTTGGCTCTGTGACTGATTTGATACCATTGTTTGAAGTTAATTGGGTTTGTTAGTCTAAAATCGGCTGATAAATCTATAAATTTTAAATGTTTGTAATTATATAACTGTTTTATTATTTTTTGAGCCTCACCATTTGGCAGTGCTAAAAACAAAATATCAACATTCAACCAATTAACAGTTTTTAAAGACTGAAGTTTAGGCAACTTTTTTTTTATTCTTTTATCAAAAATTTTTATGCTCTTACCTACATTTGACGAAGAAATTAAATTTTTAATTTCTGCTTTATGATGCTTGGTCAATAGATGAATTAATTCCAAACCTGTAAAGCCAGTTGCGCCAGCTATAGCAATTTTAATTTTATTATTCATTGAGTCTTTTATACCACCCAAAAAAATAATAACAAATTAAATGGTTATCTTTTAGAGAATTGAAAACTTCTTCGAGCTTTTCTGTGACCATATTTTTTTCTTTCAACTACTCGAGAGTCTCTAGTCACAAATTTTTCCTTTTTAAGTATCTTTTTTAAGTTTTCATCATGTAAAATTAAAGCTTTGGTTACCCCGTGAATAACTGCGCCCGCTTGCCCAGACATACCGCCACCTTTAACTGAACATTTAACATCAAAAGAGTCTTTGACATTAGTAATTTCTAATGGACGGGTTATATTCATTTGGTGTGTTGGCCGTTTGAAATAATCATTCATTTTAAGACCGTTAACATAAAAATTTCCTGTTCCGTTTTTTAACCATATCTTTGCAATTGAGGATTTTCTTTTACCGGTAGCATATTTTGAATTTGAAAAATCTAATTTTAATTTTTTTGTTTTCTTAATTTGATTTGTATTTGTTGTTACTTCAGGCATTAGATTAATTTCTGTAATTTTTTTTATTTGCTTTTGCAAAATCTAAAGCGATGATTTTTTGAGAATCATGAGGATGTTTATCCCCTTTATAGATTTTAAGTTTTGTCATTTGTTTTTTTGACATAGGTCCAAGAGGCATCATTCTTTTTACAGCAAGTCTTAATATTTCTTCGGGCTTACCTTTAGATTTAAAAATACTAGGTGTTTCAAATTTGATTCCACCTGGATGACCCGTATGTCTATAATATTTTTTATCTTTATGTTTTTTTCCAGTAAAAACAATTTTTTCAGCATTAGTGACAACAACAAAATCTCCGTTATCTTCGTGAGTATTGAACTGAGCTTTATTTTTACCTCTTAAAATCTTACTAATCGTTGCAGCCAAACGGCCCACAACAGCATTTGCTCCGTTAATCAATACCCATTTTTTATTGAGTTCTTTATGCTTAATAAATGGTGTCATAATAATGGCGATACTTACAAAGCTTTTTAAACTAAGTCAATATAAAATACTTAATTATAAAAATTAATAATCTTTTAATGAGTAATAATACATACGAATACTAGTCAATATAAGAAATATTCCCAAAATTTGGTGGGTGGATGCCATATAAATATTTACATTAGTAAAAAGCACTAAAATTCCAAAAGTTACTTGTGCAGTAATTAAAAATAAAAAAGAAAAATAATTATAATATAATTTTTTTTTCTTCTTAATAAATATTTTATATCCAACATAGAATGTTAACATCATTATCAGATAAGCAAATGTTCTGTGAAGAAATTGTACAAAACTTGGTTGATCTAAATTTATATTATTAAGGCTTAAATCATCAGGAAAAAAATAACCATTCATGGTAGGCCAGGTTTGATATATTTTACCGGCATCTAAACCTGACACAAAAGCGCCAAGGATAATTTGAATAAACAATATCAAAATTAATAAACGAACTTCTGAATGATTAGAATAACTTTTAAATAAGTTTATGTTTGTTTTATTATTTATATTTAAAATAAACCAAAAAATTAATGTGGTTATAATAAAAGCAGATAATAAATGTAAAGCTAATCTATAATGACTGACGGTGACAGAATTATTAAGTCCACTCTTAACCATTAGCCAACCGATAATTCCTTGAACAATAATAAGTAAAAAAATTAAAGATAAATAATTCGAAGATGTTCTTGATAATTGTTTGGTAACTTTAAAATAAATAAAAAAAATTAGAAAAAATAAGCCTAAAAATCTTGCAAGCATTCGATGAGCATATTCCCATAGAAAAATTATTTTGAATTCTTCTAGATTCATATTTGAATTTAATAATTGAAATTGAGGTATTGTTTTATATTTATCAAAATACTCATTCCACTCGTTCAAACTTAAGGGAGGGAGTATACCTTTAAATAATTCCCATTCCGTTATAGATAATCCTGATTCAGTTAACCTGGTTAGTCCACCAATAAGGATAATAGAAATTACAATTAAAAAGGATAAGTTAATCCAAAATTTAAATAAATGTTCATCAAATTTACTTTTAAATGTATTCATTAATTTTATATAATCATGATGTTACTATACAAATTAAAATTTTATGAACAAACAATTGACGCAGATTAGAATAAAACTTGATAAGATTGATTTAAAAATTTTGAAACTAATTAAATCAAGGCAGTTGTTAGTTAATCAAGTTATTAAAACTAAAAAATCAAAAAATAAAATTATAGATAAAAAAAGAATAAGACAAATTTTAATTAAGATTAAAAAAAATTCAAAAAGAATTGGGGTAAATACATTGGTGGCTGAAAAGATTTGGAAACAAATGATTAATGCTTTTATAGCTTATGAATATAAGTATTTTAAAAAATATCGTAAATAAAATAATTATTTACTGTGGGGTGGAAGTTTTTTTTCAACAAAAACTTCATGTTTTCTAGTTTCGGGATTATATTTTTTGAATGAAAGTTTGTTTTTTGCTTTTTCACCTTTAGTAGGTTTTTTAACGTAATAGTAAAATGCACTATCAGGTTTCGCTTCAGGAACTAGTCTAACTTTTAACGTGCTTTTTTTTGCCATTTATTTTTTAAATTTTTTAATTTTTCGTTTAATAACTTTAACTTAAACTGTAAATTAGTTTTTAAGTTATCCTTATCTACATTGTTTTGGTTTAGTTCGTCAAGCCCATATTTTCTCTTTTTAAAAAAGTTTTTAGCACCTGAAATTGAATATTTTTTGTTTTTTAGAAGAAAAATTATTTTTTCAATTTCAATTAATGACTTGTAGTTATAGTACTTTCTTTTATTAATAATCTTATAAGGTTTGATATTAGTAAATTTTTTTTCCCAAAATCTAAATGTATACGGCTTAATTTTAATATCAGGATACTTTTTATTTAGGTATTTTATTATTGAACCGACAGTATATAATTTTGTATAGCTACTCATTATTTATCAAATGTATTAATTTTTTTGCTGGATGAAAGTTAATTACTTTTCTTGATTTAATTACATGCTCTTTCTTTGTTTTAGGGTTTCGTCCTAATCGATTTTTTTTGATAATCTGAGCAAATGATCCAAAATTTTTAATCTTTGTTTTTTTTTTATTTAAAAGCAAAAGGTTTAAATAATAAATTAAATTCTCATTAAATTCTTTAATTAGAGTTTCACTTAATCCAGTTTTTTTTGAAATAGATTTATTAAGATCTTTTTTTTTAAAATTATCTGGTAACTCACTCATTAAGGTTCGCTTTAATTTTTTTCATCAAATCACCACGAACTATTTTGTAACACAAATCTATAGAATAATAAAAGCCAAGACTATCTGTGGCCCCATGACTTTTAACAACTGGACCGTTTAAACCTAAAAAAATAGCACCATTAAAACGCCGCGGATCTAAACGTTCTTTAAATTTTTTAAGTGAGAAATAAGAAAAAATTAAAGAAAATTTTGACAGCCAGCTACTTAATAAATATTTCTTCAAATTGTCTGTTATAAATTTAGCTGTACCCTCAGCAGTTTTTAAAGATATATTTCCAGTGAATCCATCAGTAACAATTACATTGGACTCACCATAGGTAATTTTATTTGGTTCAATATATCCATTAAATTTAAAAATATTTTTTTGGCTAACAATATCTAACTTCTGAAAAGCTTTTTTTAATGTTTCAGTACCTTTCATTTCTTCTGAACCGATATTTAATAATGCAGCTTTTGGTTCCTCGTTTGGAAATATCGATTTAAATAAAGCAGCTCCCATTTCAGCAAATTCAACTAAATTATTTTCATCACATTCTACGTTTGCACCTAAGTCCAATACAACATTAAAGCCTTTTTCATTAGGCCACAGAGCAGCTAAAGCAGGTTTTTTAACACTATCAATCATTTTTAAAATCATTCTTGATATGACTAACATTACTCCCGTATTTCCTGCTGAAAGACTTATGTCTGCATTTTTTTTAGTTTGTGCCTCAATAGCATTCCACATACTGCTGTCTTTTGAATTTTTTATTGCAGTTAAAGGTGTATCTTCGTCGGAAACAACAGAAGATGCTTTAAAAATTTCAATTTGATCATGCTTGTAAATATTATTTTTTTTGAGTTCCGATATAATATTTTCTTCTTCACCATGTAACTGAATAATGAAATCGTTAGATTTATTTTTCTTGATGAATAAAGCTACTCCTTCTATACACTTTGCAGGAGCGTTCTCTCCACCCATAGCATCAATTGAAATCACAATTTTGTTTGTCATTCGTTATAGTGTAATTTATTACAGGTCTAAAATTTTTTTACCGTTGTAAAAACCTGTTTTAAGATCAACATGGTGAGATAGTCTATATTCACCAGTTTTTTTATCCTCAATAATATTGACTTTTTTTACTGCGTGATGAGATCTACGCATGTTTCTTTTTGATTTAGAAGTTTTTCGTTTAGGTACAGCCATAGTTTTTAATAATTTATGTGTCCTTCTATCATACTTTCGCTTTTAAGTTCAAAGCATATTTTATAATAGTTTTCAAAATAATTAGAGACGATTTCACGCTTAGAATTGTTTAATTTTGAATTTTTGCATAAATAATACTCAAATAAGCCTATGTTGAAATTAAAATTATCACTTTTTGAATTTTGATCAATTTTTAAAAGAATATCATAAAAACATTGATTAAGAACTTTCATTTTTTTATTTACTGAAACATCACCTAATCCAAGCTCTCTTAAGTGATATTCAATATTTTGAAAAATATTGTCGTATATATTTTGAGGAAAATTTGAATATGATTTAACTTTGAATACTTTCAGAATTATTGAAAAATGAAAAAAAATTAAGTAAACCCGTGTTTCTGCAGTATCTTCTAATTTTATATCTTCATAAAAAAAAATTTTTCGTGAAAATTCAACAAGTTTATTATACAAACTATTATGATTTTTATTGTAATTAGAAAACATATATTAAATTTTATTATCTTATCTTTTCTCTTATTAAATACCGCTTGTCAATTAAGAGATCCTACTCAAACGCACGGAATAAATTTTTTAGAAAATAGAGAAAAACAATTGATTTTAACTGAAACAAATAAAAATGATACAATTAAAATTTTAGGACAACCCCATATAATTTCAGTTGATGACAAAAATACATGGATTTATATCGAAAGAGTCAAATCAAAAGGACCTATTTATAAACTTGGTAAAGAAGTTCTGCTGGTAAATAATATCTTAGAATTAAAATATGATTTGTACGGAATCCTAAAAGAAAAAAATTTTTATGATAAAGAGGACATGAAAGATATTGCTTACAATAAAAATGAAACAATTAATGATATTTCACAAGAAAGTTTTGTTAGTGGCTTACTTCAATCTTTAAGAGAACGAATGTATGGTCAGAAAAAAAATTAATGCGCAATAACTGCTAACAACAATAAAGCTACAATATTTGTTATTTTAATCATTGGATTAACAGCAGGACCAGCAGTATCTTTGTAGGGATCCCCTACTGTATCACCTGTGACGGCAGACTTATGAGCTTCAGATCCTTTACCACCAAATTTACCGTCCTCGATATATTTTTTTGCATTATCCCACGCACCGCCTCCGGCTGTCATAGAAATTGCAACAAACAAACCTGTTACTATTACGCCTAATAACATTGCACCCAAAGATGAAAGAGCGGACTCAATTCCGCCTATTGGTAAAATTATAAAATAAAGAACTATCGGAGATAATACTGGTAATAAAGATGGGATTACCATTTCTTTAATAGCAGCTTTAGTTAAAAGATCCACTAGTCTACCATAGTCAGGTTTACGTTTACCTTTCATTATTCCTGGTATGCTTTTAAATTGTCTTCTCACTTCAATAACAACAGCACCACCTGCTCGACCAACGGCTTGCATTCCCATTGACCCAAATAGATAAGGAAGCATTCCTCCAACTAATAATCCAATCACTACGAACGGATTTGATAAATCAAAACTCACATTGATATTTTCTAAAGCTGATCCACTTACATTTGAGAAAAATTTTATATCTTCAGTGTATGCAGCAAATAATACCAATGCACCTAAACCTGCAGAACCAATTGCATAACCTTTCGTTACTGCTTTTGTTGTGTTACCTACAGCGTCTAAAGCATCAGTAGTCTTTCTTACATTTTTAGGTAATTTTGACATTTCAGCTATACCACCAGCGTTATCAGTTACTGGACCATAAGCATCTAGAGCAACTACCATTCCGGTAAGTGCTAGCATAGATGTGACTGCAATAGCTATACCGAATAATCCCGCTAAATGATTAGTATATAAAATTCCTGCAACAATAATTATTGCAGGGATTGCTGTTGCCTCCATTGAAACTGCTAATCCCTGAATTACGTTAGTTGCGTGACCTGTAGTTGAAGCACTTGCTACTGATTTAACTGGTCTATAGTTGGTTCCAGTATAGTATTCAGTTACCCAAATTATTAAACCAGTAATAACTAGACCAGCAATTCCACAAATATATAAATCTAAACCTGTAAACGATTTAGAATTTATTGAATATAATTGATCCAAACCAATTACGGCATTTGTAACTGGATATAAAATTAATAAAGAGAGAATAGCTGTAGCAATAAAACCTTTATATAATGCTCCCATTATATTTTTATTTTTGCCAAGTCTCACAAAGAAAGTTCCAATAATTGAAGTAACTATACATGAACCACCGATCGCTAAAGGATAGATCATCATATTAAAATCATTCATAAAAAAGATAGATGCCAAAACCATTGTTGCAACAATTGTTACAGCATATGTTTCAAATAAATCAGCAGCCATACCTGCACAATCACCAACATTATCACCCACATTGTCAGCTATTACAGCTGGATTTCTTGGATCATCTTCAGGTATACCAGCCTCGACTTTTCCAACTAAATCTGCTCCAACATCAGCACCTTTAGTAAAGATACCTCCACCAAGTCTAGCGAATATTGAAATTAAGGAAGCTCCAAATCCTAATGCTACAAGAGCATTTACTATTTCTCTTTGATCTACTCCCTGTAAAACTAAAATATAATAATAAATTGTAATTGCTAATAAGGCTAACCCAGCAACTAACATTCCTGTTACTGCGCCAGATTTAAATGCAACTGAAAGACCAGATTGTAAATCTTTTCTAGAGGCCTCAGCTGTTCTAACATTAGCTTGAACGGATATCAGCATACCTACATAACCTGCAATTCCAGATAATGCGGCACCAATTAAATAACCTAACCCGACTAATAAACTGAAAAAATAACTTACTAAAATTAAAACAACCACACCAACAATAGCTATTGTTTTATACTGACGATTTAAATAAGCTTTTGCGCCAACTTGAATTGCGTTAGCAATATCTTGCATTTTTTCATTTCCAGCACTTTTTGATAAAATGTCTTTAGATGCAATAAAGCTATAAAATATAGCTAGTAATCCTGTAAAGATAATTAAATAAAAATTTTCAAAATTGGTCATTACGTAAAATAGAACATGGCATACATGACAAATAAGTCTCCAAAAATCAAGTATTATTAATCAAAAATTATGCAGATAACCCATTTTATTGGCATTAATTACATGCTCTTTATTATTTTTATCTATCAAAATAACGTTTTTCCTTCTGTTTGACACAACGTCCCCGATCAAAGTTACTTTAGTTTTACTTCTTTTTGCATAATTACTAATTTTATTTCGGTTTGATTTATGAGCAGTAAATAATATCTGATAATCGTCGCCAAACATAAAATCCTTTCTTTTATTGTATTTTTCATGACCGTTAAATAAACTCAAATTTTTTGTAAATGGAATTTTAGAAAAGTTTAAACGAGCGCTTTTATTTGAAGCTTCGCAAATATGTTTTAAATCTATGTAAATTCCATCTGATACATCAACCGCAGAAGAAGCAAACAATGGTAAGAATTTTGAAAATCTATAAGGTAAATTAGGTTTTAAATATTCTTTTATTGCAAATTTCTTATTTTTTGTAGATATCTTATTTTTTAAGTGTAAATAACCATAATATGCACTCCCAATATTTCCAGTCACATAGATATCGTCACCAACTTTTGCTCCAGATCTTAGTATTACTTTTTTTTTTAAAGGATAACCAATTATAGTAAATGAAATAGAAAATTTATTTGATTTAACAATGTCTCCACCTCCTAAATTGATTTTATACTTTTTTTGTTCTGACTTTAAAATACGATAAAAATCATTCAACCAAGAATGATTAATTTTTTTGAGGTTAAGATTTAAAAAATAAAAATTAGGTTGAACTCCTTTACAAATAATATCTGATATTGATGCTCTTAGAGTTTTAAATAAAAAATTAGAAGGTTTATTTGAATTAAAGAAATGAACCCCTTCAATATAAGTATCTGTTGATACAACAATTTTTTTTTTATTATCAAAAAAAACATCATCTGTGAGGTTTAAAGAACTTGGACTATTTAAAGTTAACTTTTTAAAATATTTATTTATAATTTCACTTTCAGTTATCATTTATTCTCAAATTTTTTGAAATTTTGTCCAATATTGCATTTACATAATGTACCTGGGAATTATTTAAAAAAAGATTAGCCGTTTTGACATATTCTGAAATGATTACTTTTGTTGGCGTGTTATGCTGAAAAATCAATTCATAAACCGCAGCTTCAATTATAATTTTTACTATTTTATCAGATTTATTATCTTTAAAATCATTATTTAAGAAACTATTAATTTTTTCATCAATTAATTCTTGCCTCTCGAGAACACCGTTGACTACATTCTTAATTAAAGTCTTATATCTATTTTTTTCAAAAATAATTTTAGCTTCTTTATCAATTTTTTTTGAATAAAGTTTTTGAATTATATTTACTCTTGCTGACATTATCTAATAATCATTCAATTAAATATTAAGTAAATGTATTGCGGCATTAGCCGCCTCTTTACCACGATTTAAACGTGAGCTTATTTTAGAACGTGCAATTGCTTGTGATCTGTTTTTACAGAATAAAATACCCATTCCAACTGGTTTATTATAATCTAAAGACAACTTAGATATTTGATTAATAATAACGTTAGATATTAAATCAAAATTATAAGTTTGACCTTTTATGACGCAACCCAGCACAATAAATAAATCATATTTTTTTATGTATTTTTTTAGAGCAAAAGGTATTTCGTAGGATCCGCTGACATTTTTTTCTTTAAATGAAATTTTTCTTAATTTCAAAATATTTTTAGCTCCTTGTTTTAACCCTTTAGTAATTTCAGGATAATATGTGGAACTGATTATTAATGCTCTCATAAATTATTTGTAATCTCCTGTTTAACAATTTTTATATCAAAACCTTTTAAACCTATTATATTTTTTCTAGATCTTGAAACTAAAATAATTTTTTTAACGCCAAGTTTTTTTAAAATTTGGGCCCCAATACCGTATTGCCTAAGAGTATTAGTTTTATCATTTTCTACAATATCTTTTTCTTTTTTATTTATCATAACGAAAACAAATTTTTTATACTTATTTAAATATTTCAGCGTTTTAAATACTCCTTTGAAGTTAGGTTTTTTATTAAAATTAACTGCTATATTTGCTTTAGCAAATACTCTCACTCGAACAGGATCTTTACCGCTAATATTACCTTTTGCGAACACGTAATGCTCTAAACCATCTAAATTGTTCTTATAAATTTTTAAATCAATTTTTCCATGATTAGAAAAATTAAAAATTTTTTGTGAAATTAATTTAATAAAATTTTCTGTCTTTAATCTAAATGCTATTAAATCTTCTATACTAGCAATTTTAATTTTGTGCCTTTTACCAAATTTAATTAGATCATTTAATCTAGCCATTCTGCCGTCATCATTTAAAACTTCACAAATGACTGCACTTGGATTTAAATTTGCTAATTTTGAAATATCTACTGAGGCCTCAGTGTGACCTGCTCTTTCTAAAACGCCACCATTTTTTGATACTAACGGAAAGATGTGACCTGGTGTTGAAATATCCCTTGATGATGATTTGGGTTTGATTGCAACTTTAATTGTTTTTGCCCTATCAAAAACTGAAATTCCGGTGGAAACACCTTTTCTAGACTCTATAGAAACTGTGAAAGCAGTTTGAAATCTTGACTTATTACTCATAGTCATAAGCTTAAGGTTTAACTGCTTAATTTTTTTTTTAGTTAACGCTAAACAAATTAGTCCTCTACCATGCTTTGCCATAAAATTAATATGTTTAGATGTGCATTTTGAGCCAGGGATTATCAGGTCTCCTTCATTTTCTCTGTTATGGTCATCGACTAAAATAAATAATTTTCCTTTTTTTGCGTCTTGAATAATTTCTTTAATACTTGCTAACTTTGTCATAATTAATATTTAATTTTTCAACTTATTAAAATGTTTACTGACCAAATCATATTCAATGTTAACATGATCACCTTTTTTTAATGCACCTAAATTAGTCCAGTTCAATGTGTGAGGAATGATCAATACCTCAAAGTTTTTTTTAGTAAAGTTGTTAATAGTTAAAGATACTCCGTTTATTCCTATTGATCCTTTATAAATCAACAAAGCTAAATTTTTTTGATTGGCACCAATAACAAACTTTTTACTCTGACCATAATTTTTTACACTTTTAATTGTTGAAATTTCATCAATATGCCCGGTTAAAAAATGACCTGCAATTTCTTGACCATATTTTAATGATTTTTCTAAATTTATAACTGAATTTTTCTTTTGGTATTTGAAATTTGTTCTCTTTAAAGTCTCTGCAGATAAATAAAATTTAGATACATTTTTTTTGTGTTCTAAAAGCGTTAAACAAGAACCGTTGCACGAGAATGATGAACCTATATCTTTCTTAGTTATTTTTAAACTAGACCTTAAAAATAAATATAAACCTGATTTTGTTTTTTCAGTTTTAAGTATTTTTGCTGTTTTATAAATTATCCCGTTAAACATTTTGAAGTTTTAAAAAATATAATATATCACCAAATAAATTCACTCTTACCTTGTTAAGATTATTAATTTTTACTCTTTTAAGAAAAGCAGGTGATGCATAATTTGTACCATATTTTGAGAGTTTATTTTTTGACATAAACAAATATAAATTATGTATTTTGTGCTTTTTGATGCAATAATTAAAAAAAGTAAGTCCAGCTTCTATTAAAATTCTACGATAGCCCATGTTAAAAATCTTTGTTATCATTTGAGAAAAATCATAGTTATGATCTATTAAATATATTTTGGAGTCTTTAAATTTTTTGCTTTTAAAATAAGACGAAAATATAATTTTTTTATTTTTATTTTTTTTAAATATATTTAAATTTTCTCTCATTTTGTTGTTTCTATCGATAATAATAATATCAGGAGATTTATGTTCAAGTCCCTCTATTCTGCAATTAAGTATTGAATTATCGCTAATGACAGATTTACTTGTAGTTAAAATACAATCATGTTGGGATCTTAAAAATTGAGCGATTTTTAAAGATTGTGAATTGGTAATATATTTAGACTTTTTATTGACTGAAAAATAATCTTTAGAAATAGCTAATTTATAATTTATCAAAGGTAAACTTTTATTCTTATTTAAACGATAACTTTGATAAATTTCATTTGCGAAACTTTTTAAAATATTAGTTTTAGTTTTAATTTTTGCTTTTTTTAAAATTTTAATAGATTTCTTTCTAGTGCGCACATCATAATCAAATAAAGAAAAATTAACTTTTTTAATTCTTTTCTTTTTAATCAGTCTTACACATGGAGGTGTCTTACCAAAATGAGTGCAAGGTTCTAAAGAGGCATATAAGTTGGCATTGTTAAAATTTATTTTTTTGTTTAGGGCGTTATATTCAGCATGGGGTCTACCATTTATATTGGTAACACCTGAAGAGATCACGCTGTTATTTTTTTCAATAATACATCCAACTGAAGGATTGCTTTTGGTAGAACCTAAGTTTTGTTTTGCTAGTTCAAGTGATAAAAACTGATAGATATTTTCTTTATTCCGATTTATAAACATTTAAGTTGCCTACGAATTGTTCAAAGTCTTTTGCCTCTTTAAAATTTTTATAAACTGAAGCAAATCTTACGTATGCAACTTGATCTAAGTGAGCTAAGCCTTCCATGATAAACTTACCAATAGTAGCAGTTGGAATCTCACTTTCACCTAAACCTTCTAAATTTCTTACTATTTTAGATATAAATTTTTCTATGGTTTCACTATCAATGGGACGTTTTCTAAGAGAGATCCTAATAGATTTAGAAATTTTATCTCTATCAAAGGGCGCTCTTTTACCGTTGCTTTTAATGACTGTGAGTTCTTGAAATTGCACTCTTTCAAAAGTGGTAAATCTTTCTTTCCTGTCACAACCGCAAAGTCTTCTTCTTCTGATTGCTGTGCCATCTTCTGTGGGTCTAGAGTCCACGACTGAAGTATCTTTTTCTCTACAAAATGGGCAAAGCATATAGTTATTATAGATAGATTAATTACTATATATAGGAAAAGATGTACATAGTTTAATTACTTCTTTTTTAACGTCGTTTTCGACCTGAGAATTGTTCTCAGGATTTTGAGCTAAACCGTTTAAAACAGTAGAAATTAATTTTCCAATAATATCAAATTCTTTTTTACCAAATCCTCTAGTAGTTCCTGCTGGTGTACCTAAACGAATTCCTGAAGTAATCATTGGACTTTGCGTATCAAAAGGGATTCCATTTTTATTACAGGTAATGTTTGCTCGACCTAAACTTTCTTCTGCTAGCTTACCGGTAATTTTTTTATCTCTTAAATCTAAAAGCAATAAATGAGTGTCGGTCCCACCAGAAAATATTTTAAATCCATTTTTAATTAATGACTCCGACAAACTTTTTGCATTATTAACTACATCTTGTGCGTATTTTTTAAAACTTTCATCCAAAGCTTCTTTAAAGCAAACTGCTTTTGCAGCAATTACATGCATTAAAGGTCCTCCTTGAAGACCAGGAAATACTGCTGAATTAAATTTTTTAATTAATTCTTCACTATTGGTTAAAATAATTCCACCACGGGGACCTCTTAAAACTTTATGGGTCGTTGAGGTAACAACATCAGCAAATTCAGTTGGATTGGGGTAAACACCACCAGCAACTAATCCTGAAAAGTGAGCCATATCAACCAACAAAAAAGCACCAACATTGTTTGCAATATCTCTAAATTTCTTAAAGTCAATAATTCTTGAATAGGCACTGCCGCCAGCAATTATAATTTTAGGCTTGGTTTCTTCAGCTAACTTGTTAATTTTATCGTAATTTATTAAACCAGTTTCTTCATCAACATCATAATGAACTGCGTTAAACCATTTTCCAGACTGAGCAGGTTTTGCGCCATGGGTTAAATGCCCTCCTGAATTTAAACTCATCCCGAGCGTTGTATCACCTGGTTTTAACAAAGCTAAATATACTGCACCATTTGCTTGAGCTCCTGAATGCGGTTGTACATTAGCAAACTTACATTTAAAAAGTTTCTTTGCTCGTTCAATAGCTAAGGTTTCAGCAACATCTACATATTCACATCCACCATAATATCGCTTACCAGAATAACCCTCGGCATATTTATTTGTCATCACCGAACCTTGTGCTTCGAGAACTGCTCTTGAAACAATATTTTCTGAAGCAATCAATTCAATTTGGTTTTGTTGACGATTTAATTCTTTATTAATTGAAGATGAAATTTCTGTGTCATAGTCAGCAAGATTTTGATGAAAAAAACTTTTTAATATGTCGTTTTTATAATTTTCTTTGCTCATTTTATTTTTTTTATTCTTCTTAAATGTCTTCCACCATCAAATTTAGTAGTTAAAAATTTCTTAATGATTTTAACAGCCTTATCTTTTGACAACATTCGTGCACCCATAGTTATAATATTTGCATTGTTATGTTGTCGAGAAAGACTTGAGGATTTTAGATCATTGCATAGAGCAGCCCTAACATTGTATGATTTATTGGCTGCAATAGACATACCTATACCAGAACCACAAACAAGAATACCTACTTCACTTCTTTTGGAGGAAACTCTATTAGCAACCTTCTTCGCATAATCAGGGTAATCGACAGATTTTTTTTCAAAAGGACCTAGATCTATCGTTGAAACATTATTGTTTATTAAATAATTTTTTAAGAACTCTTTCAATTCATAACCTGCATGATCAGAGGCAATTGAAATAGTGCTAAATAAAGACTTGAACATATATTAATTAATCCTATCTGCTTGAAACATTGACTTTAGTCATAGTATAATTTTATTTTAAAATAATCAATTTAAACTAGTTTATATTAAAAAATTATTTGTGAATTTAAAAATGACAAAAATAGGAAATTTTCCAAAGAGCAGGTTAAGAAGATTAAGAGACAGTAATTGGATTAGAGAGTTAGTTTCTGAAAACAACCTCTCCGTTAGTGATTTAGTCTTACCAATTTTTATAAGAGAAGGTAAAAATAAGATTGAAGCGATTAAAAGCATGCCTGGCGTGTATCGCTACTCGATAGATAGAGCTCTAAAATTGATCGATAGTGCGGAAAAAAATGGAATACCTATGGTAGCTCTATTTCCTGCTACTCCAAAAAAATTAAAAAATAATTTAGGCACTGAAGCTTTAAATGAAAACAATTTAATTTGTAAAATGTTGAAAAAAACTAGGAGAAATAACAACATTGGAATAATGACTGATGTAGCTCTAGATCCTTATACTTCCCACGGGCACGATGGGATCTTAAAAAATGGAAAAATTTTAAACGATGAAACAAATAGCATATTAATAAAACAAGCTATTCTGCAAGCTGAAATGGGTTCAGATGTTATAGCTCCGTCAGACATGATGGATGGCAGAATTGGTTTAATTAGAAAAGCTTTAGATAAAAATAAACTCAAAGAAACTAAATTACTTTCTTACGCTGTTAAATATGCTTCTAATTTTTATGGTCCTTTTAGAGATGCTGTTGGTTCAAAGAAAAGCCTTAAGGGTGATAAAAAAACTTATCAAATGGATTTTAGAAATATGAGTGAGTCTATACGTGAAGTAGCTATGGATGTTAAAGAAGGTGCAGATATGATAATGGTAAAACCTGGGTTGCCTTATTTAGATATCATTACAAAAATTAAAGATAATTTTAAATTACCAATTTTAGCTTATCAAGTATCGGGTGAATACACTTTATTAAAGCAAGGCATTTTAAATAAAACAATTGGAACTGAAGCGATCATAGAAAGCCTTTATTCTTTTAAAAGAGCGGGTTGTTCAGCTATAATAACATATTTTGCTTTAGAAATAGCAAAACAATTAAAGAAAAATTAAAAGTATTTCTCAAGAACGTTCCTGGCAGCAGGTAAAGTTGCACGATTAGGAATAAAAAATTTATGCAACATAAATTGTTTTAAAAAAACAAGACCATCCTTAATTTCTTGATTAGAAAGTTGGATATTATTATTGGTTTGAATAAGGTAATCAGGTATTTGATATTTGACTTGATCAACTATTAAATTTTTATTTTTGCTGTCATTGGTTAAATTTTCAACATTTTCAATGTTTATTCCGTAACCAATTTCACTAAGTATTAATAATTCAATTTTAAGATAATAATAAATCCAATTAGGATGATCTAAATTCTTAATTAAATTATCTACTGCAGTAAATATTTTTTTATAAGGCTGATATTCTGGCAAAAAGATATTTAAAAGGGATGTTAATGAATTGAGTGCAATCGTTCTTTCTTTATCATCAAAATATTTAACAGCATTGGGAGTCATAATTTCTACTTTAAAATAACCAGGTTTGTTTTGTCCTTTAGAATTAAAAATTAGATGTAACAAATTTGAATTTTGTAAATAATTTTTGATCTTTCTTGAATTGCCACCATAAATTATTCCACCAACTTTGCCGTATTCATTAGTAAAAAAATTGGCAATTATTGAATTTTCTCTAAACTTATTTTTTGAGATTAAATAACCGTCACACTGCCAATTCATATTAAATTTTAAGATCTAATAAAAGTTTTTTAGCTGCATTTTGTTGTGCAATTTTTTTGGATGCCCCTACGCCTGTAAATTTTTTTGAATTCTCTATCTGAACTTGTACTTTAAAAATTGGCTTATGCTGAGGGCCACTTTGATTAAAGAATTTATATTTTGGCAATATTTTATATTTTTTTAAACTATATTCCTGAAGTTTTGTTTTAGAGTCTACAACAGCGACGGTAGACTTATCTAAATATTTCTTCCAATTGCCTAGGACAAATTTTTCTACCTCTTTATAATTTTGATCTAAATAAATTGCACCTACTACTGCTTCCAAGCAATCACTAATAATTTTATCATTGGTTCTGTTTAGTCCAATATAAGAAGAACCTAGAAACATATAATCCTTAAGTTTTAAATTTTTGGCAATTTTAGCGCAGGTAAATCGATTAACTAAATTAGCAAATTTTTTATCTAAAATGCCTTCATTATCTTTTGAAAAATTAGTTAAGAGATATTTAGAAATTATTAAACCAATCACACGGTCACCTAGAAATTCTAGTTTTTCATTATTATCTTCTTTGTTAAAACTTTTATGCGTTAAAGCAGTTTTTAAAAGATCAAAATTTGTAAATTTAATTCCAATCTCTTTTTGTAGTTCGTCTAGTTTTTTATTTGTCATAATGTTTTGAATAATCTTTCTAATCTAAATGATCTGTGTAAATTGAATATATTAAACATGCTCCCTTTAAGAGTGTCATTAGAGAAGAAGATAATACTAGCTTTACCCACTAAATTTTCTTTGGGTATAAAACCTACTGAACTTAAAAAACGACTATCTTTTGAGCAGTCTCGATTGTCACCTAACATAAAATAATGACCACTTGGTACAACATAAACATCAGTATTTTTGATAGATCCAGAATTTAGATAAGCAGTTAAATGTGTAATTTGAGTGTCAAGTTGTTCTTCATAGACTGTAGTCTCTATTCCTCTCTCGCCACATCTAATTTCAGTTTGCAGTTCGCTTTTATTTTTTGAGATTTTTTGCTCATTGATAAATAAATCGCCATCTTTAAACTGTATCTTGTCACCAGGAAATCCTACTAATCTTTTTATATAATCAGTCCTATTATCGGCAGGTGTCTTAAAGACAACAAGATCTCCTTTTTTTGGTTCAGTAAAAAAAATTCTATCACTCATTATTGGCGGACTAAAAGGAAAGGAATGTTTGCTATAACCGTAACTATATTTGTTTACAAAAATTCTATCGCCAATCAATAAAGTGGGTTCCATCGATGAAGAAGGAATGTAAAAAGGTTGAAATAGTAAAGATCTTATTAATATAGCAATTATTAACGCATAAAATAAAGTTTTAAGATTATCTATAACTACTGAGAAAAACTTATTCATATTAAAATTGCTACCATAGCAATGGCGCAATACTTTTCGTCCGCCAAACTTAATAATAATTTAAATTTTTTATTTTTTAATTTTTTTTTTAATTTTATTAAAGTTTGCCCTTTTATATTTAATGAGGGTGCTCCTTTTAAATTATTGGAGACGTAAATATCATTAAAGTTTATACCTGATCTAATACCGGTTCCTAAGGCTTTAGCAAAAGCTTCTTTGGCGGCAAATCTTTTGGCATAACAATTCAATTTTAATTTCTTTTTTTGACAATGTTTTATTTCGCTGTTTGAGAAAACTCTTTCCAAAAAATTCTTGTTTGAAATATTATTTTTAAATCTTCTGGTATCAACAATGTCTACACCAATATTAAATAGTCTCATTAATTTAAAATACTCTTGAATTTCTTAATAGTTTTGCTTAGACCTTCAAAAATTGACTCTCCAATTAAAAAATGTCCTATATTATATTCCTCAATGCCATTAATTTTTTTTAAGATTTTGGCAGACTCAAAAGTTAATCCGTGACCAGCGTGCACCTCTAGATTCAAGTTATTTGCTAATTGAACAGCTTGTTGAAGTTTAAATATTTCATTTTTAAAAGAGCGACTTTTTAATTTTTTTTCATTTACTAATTTACACAAGACACCTGTATGAAATTCTACACAATCAGCTTGTAGCATTTTTGCTAAAGTCACAGATTTTAAATCAGGCTCAATAAATAAACTAACCCGGGAATATTTTTTTATTTTGGTTACAAATTTTTTTAAATAATTAGTTTTAAATTCAAGATTGAGTCCACCCTCAGTTGTTATTTCTTTTCTCTTCTCCGGAACTAAGCAAATAAAGTTGGGTTTGTGCTTTAATGCTATCTTTAGCATTTCATTGGTAGCGGCTATTTCTAAGTTTAGAGGAATCCTTAGTTTCTTTTTAATAATCTTTAAATCAGAGTCTTTAATATGACGACGATCCTCACGTAAATGTATGGTTACAGAGTTAGCTTTACATTTCTGGGCAATTAACGCTGCCCGTAATGGACTTGGATAATTTTCCCCTCTGGCATTTCTTACTGTTGCTACGTGGTCAATATTAACCCCTAAACGAATATTAGTTTTCATTTTAGTCCTCTGCTCCCAGGTTTTATTGGTTTAATCTTTTTTAAAAAGGACGGTAATTTTTTAGGATGATAAGTTGGAATTGTTAGATCAACTTGAGAAACTATCTTTTTACCTATTAATTTTTTTTTATGTGATCGATTTATTAAACAAGCAAAACCTAATAATTTCGCTCTCGATTTTTTAATCAGTTTGTTACATTCGCTGCTTGATTTACCAGTCGTGATCACATCTTCAACGATTAAGACTTTTGAATTTTTTAAAATTTTAAAACCCCTTCTCAATTCAAACTTACCTTGTACTCGCTCAGCAAATAAATTTGGAAGGTTTAAATTTCTTCCAATTTCGTATCCTAATATGACCCCTCCCATTGCTGGAGATAATATAAGGTCAATTTTTTTAAAACCTTTTCTTATTTTACTAGATAAACTTTTACATAAAGGTACTGCGTATTTTGGATGTCGAAATAACTGTGCACACTGTACATATTTTTCACTACGAAGACCTGATGATAATATGAAATGTCCTTCTAATAAGGCATTAGATTTTTTTAAAATTTTTAAAGATTCTTTCAATGAAAGCATTTTTCTTTCTTTTATGTCTTATTATTCGAAAATTCAAATTTTTTTCTTTAATTTGGCTAATCAAAGTTGTGTAATTTTTTAAATTGGTTATTTTAAGATCGAATAAAAATTGTAAATAATTGTTTTTTCGACTAGTTAATTCCACATTTAAAATATTAATATTATTCATTCCAAAAAGTGTACTAACTTCACCCAACATCCCAGGTTTATTAGGTAAATCAATCACAATCGTGCTTGAATATTCTTTTTCTTTATCTTGTTTGCTATCTGTTTGGGTCAATTTATCACCCCAATATTTTCTAATTGCTGCACGAGCTTTACCGGTTTTAGATGATGACAACCAATGTAAAGAAGGAGAAATATTTTTTGATGTTACAATTTCAACCATATCACCATTTTTTAGTTCTGATTGTAAAGGAGATTGTCTTCCATTGATATTGCATCCGATTGCCGTGTTACCCACACTTGTGTGTACTGCATAAGCAAAATCAATTGGAGTAGCATATTTTGGGAGTTTTATTATTGTACCCTTGGGCGTGAAGCAAAAAACGTTATCTTGAAACATTTGTAGTTTTGTAAATTCATAATTATCTTCAATACTTTCCTTGTTATTAATAATGTCGACTAAATCTTTTAACCAACTATATTCTTTTAAAGAATGGCTTTTTAATTTATCAGTCGATTTGTAATTCCAATGTGAGACGATTCCTCGTTCAGCAAAATCATGCATTTCTTCAGTCCTGATTTGAATTTCTATTCGTTCACGCGAAGGTCCGATGACTGAAGTATGAATAGATTTATAACCATTTATCTTCGGTGTTGAGATATAATCTTTAAATCGACCTGGGATAGTTGAAAACTGGGTATGAAATATACCTAAAGCTTTATAACAATCATCTAAATTTTTAACTATAACTCGAAATCCTACTATATCAGTTAGTTGCTCCAATGAGACACGTTTAGTTTGTAATTTTCTCCAAATAGAAAAAGGAGTTTTTTTTCTTCCAACAATTTTAGAAGTAATTTTGTGCTCAGTTAAAAGATTAGTTAAAGTTTTAGAGATCGATTGGAATAACTCATCAGTTGTTCCTTTGATATTTTTAAGTCGTTCAACAATTAAATTTCTAGCTTCATAATTTAATACAGCAAAAGATAAATCCTCTAGTTCATCTCTTATTCTGTTCATCCCCATTCGGTCTGCTAAAGGTGCGTAAATTTCCATTGTTTCTTTAGCTATTCGTGTTTTTTTTTCTTCGGAGTCAAATCCTTGGATCGTTCTCATATTATGAAGTCTGTCTGCTAACTTTACTAATAAAACTCTTATATCTTTGGATGTTGCTAAAATTAATTTTCTAAAATTCTCTGCTTTAGAATTTTCTAAAGTTTTTTCTTCTAAAGCTGAAATCTTGGTAACACCATCCACAAGATCTGCTACCTCTTGACCAAATTCTTTTAAAACAATGCTATAAGTCGTTTCAGTGTCTTCGATGGTGTCATGCAATAATCCAGTTACGATAGTTGCGCTATCAAGTTTAAGGTCAGTTAAAATATCAGCTACTGCTATCGGGTGACTGTGGTAAGGATCACCACTTTTACGCTTCTGATGTTTGTGTGCATTTACAGCGAAATCATAAGCTTTATTTAGAATTTCAGGATTTAAATGTTTATTATAAGACTTAATCTTATTTATCAATTCTTCTTGATTAGACATTAGTCTAATATAGCACTTTTAGAGAATTTTGTAATCTCGTTACGTTGAGAAACAGGTAAATCTGCAACTAATTTACTAATGTTTACACCTGTTTTTGGGTGTTGCCAGTTCGCATTTAATTCCATTAAGGGAAATAACACAAAATTTCTTGAATGCATTCGTGGATGAGGGATCTTTAAATTTGGATCATCGATAATCTCTTTATTGAAATCCAAAATATCAATATCAATGATGCGCGGTCCATTTTTGATAGTTTTTATTCTGCCCATTTTTCGCTCAATGAGTTTTAAAATTTTTATTAATGCTTGAGCTTTGGATTTAAAGTTTATTTGAATAACAAGATTTAAAAAACTTGGAAAAGTTTTATTAGGGTATGATGGTGTGACAAATATTTTAGAACATTTTAGTATTTTAATTCTGCTAAATTGAATTAATTTTAAACACCTATTAAGATTTGCATACTTTTCCTCAAGGCTTGTTCCCAAATTTGATCCTAAACCTAAATATATCATTTATTATTTTTACTTAATAATCGAGCTCGTTCTCTATTCCAATCTCTTTTCTTTTTAGTTTGTCTTTTGTCATAGAGTTTTTTACCTTTAGCAACTGCCAATTCAACTTTTACTTTGCCTTTGTTAAAATACATTTTGGTTGGAATTAAAGTCAAACCTTCTTGGTTAATTCGTCCAATTAATTTATTAATCTCTTTTTTATTTAATAAAAGTTTTCTCTCACCTTTTGGATCATGGTTGTTGTAACTTGATTGTCGGTAAAGCGGTATGTGGCTATTGATTAAATAAATTTCACCATTTTTATCAGAAGCATAAGCATCTGCAATATTGACTTTACCTTCCCTGATAGATTTCACTTCTGAACCTTTTAAAACAATTCCTGCTTCAATCAGTTCATGAAAAAAATAATTAAATGAGGCTTTCCGATTAAGACTGATAATCTTAATACCTTTGCTTGGTGCGCCTTTCATTTAAATTAAGCCAGCAGATTGTAAAGCTTTCTTAACTTCAGTTTTAGTGCTCTCCATTACTTTTACTAAAGGCAATCTAACTTCATCACCAGCAAGTTTAAGCAACGAAGCGGCATATTTAACTGGAGCAGGATTGCTTTCGATAAATAAAGCCTTGTGTAATGGCATTAATTTATTATTAATTTCTTCTGCAATTTTTTTTGCATTGTCATCATTTTTTGTAAGCGAAGCTTGTTGAAACTCTGCACAAAGTTTAGCGGCGACATTCGCTGTCACACTGATACAACCTTTTCCGCCTCGACGATTAAATTCTAAAACATTGCCATCTTCACCGGTCAGTTGGAGGAATTCGGGACCCATCGCTTTTAATTGAGCATTAACACGATCAAGATCTCCAGTAGCATCTTTCACGCCAATGATATTTTTTAATTCAAAAAGTCTAGCCATTGTTTCAACGGACATATCGATTACTGATCTTGAAGGAATATTGTAAATAATAATTGGGATACCAACGTTATCATTTATTTTTTTATAATGTTGATAAAGTCCTTCTTGTGTCGGTTTATTATAATACGGTGTTACGACTAGTAAAGCGCTGGCCCCGGCTTTTTCTGCATGTTTAGATAATCTTATTGCTTCAACAGTTGAATTAGAGCCCGTACCTGCAATGACTGGTATTTTACCTTTCGTTTCTTTGACGGCAAGTTCAATGACTTTATCATGTTCATCATGGGACAATGTGGGAGACTCACCTGTTGTTCCAGCAGGAACTATGCCGTTTGTTCCGGATTCGAGGTGATGATGGATCAACTTTATATAATTATCCTGGTCAAATTTTTCATTTTTGAACGGTGTGATTAATGCAACAATTGATCCTTTAAACATAAGATAATATAAGATATTTAATTGAATTTATGAATAAAAAATTAAATAGTCTAGCAATATTTATCTTAACTATTTCATTTATAAACGTATTTCTTTTTTCGAGTAATATTTTAGCAGCAACAATACTACCTATGAAAAAACCTGGCAGTACGGTCGCCCCTGTAATTAAAAATCCTATAAAGGTAGATGAGACGAGACTAAATGTACTTTTACCACAGTCAAAACCGAATGTTAAAAGGCCTAAAGTTGTTCCCCAAACAACAAAAAATTATATATTACCGCAGACTAAACCAGCTGATAAAATAAAAAATGATATCGCGGTCGTCAAACCTGAATTTAAAAAAAATATCGATAACCGTAAAACTATTATTCCTGAACAACCGGTTGTAAAACAAGAGGAAAAAAAACCTGAAGCGGTTGCACAATTAACAATACCTGAAGTTAAGACTGAGATTGTAAAAAAGGAAATACCAGTTAAGACTAATCTTTCTAATTTTCTTCTTCCAGAAAAAAAACCGCCTTCATTTCATTTAGCTGCTAATAAAGCACTGCCCTCTTCAAGTGTTTTATCGGACAAAGACTATAAAATCGCAGCGGAGGTCATGAATTTAATCAAAGATTACAAATGGGAAACAGCAATAAAATTAAAAGATAAAATTAAAGATCGTGAATTTAAAAACTTAATTACCTGGATGTATTTGAAAGAACCAAGAAATCAAGCATCATTCAGTGACTATATAAACTTTATTAAAACAAATGATGATTATCCAAGAATTTCAAGACTGCAATACTTAGCTGAACATAAAATAAATTTTAATCGAGATTCCACTAGACAAATTATGAAGTGGTTTGAAGATAATCCGCCACTTAGTGGCTTTGGTAAATTAAAATTAGCTGAAGCTCATGTTTATGCTAAAAATATTCCAGCAGCAGAACCTTTGATCCGAGAAGGTTGGATTGATGCTCAATTATCAACGCAAGATATAAAATTTTTTAGAGCAAAATTTAAAGGAATATTAAAAACCAGTGATTATTTAAATAGGGCTGAGTATATGGCTTGGGAGAGAAAATATTGGGATCTCAAAAGACTTTTAAGATATCTGCCTAAAGAAGAGCGAGCTTTATATAATGCTCGACAAATTTTGATGAGCAATTCTTACGGTGTTGATAATGCTATTAAAAAAGTTCCTGCCCAATTTGCTAATGATGAAGGTTTGAAATACGATAGACTACAATGGCGACTTAGAAGAGGTCGATTAGAATCTTCACTGGAAATCATAAATGAGATCAAAGATAACTCGATTCAGTTAAAACACCCAAATATTTGGTGGTCCCAAAAAGAAAGATTAGCTAGAGATATAATGTACCGAAAGAAAAATTATGCTCTAGCTTATGAAATTGTTAGCAAACATCAAATGCAAGAAGGACCTGAATATGCTGAAGCTGAATGGTATTCAGGTTGGTTAGCTTTAAGTTTTTTAAAAAATAGTAGTTTAGCGATAAAACATTTTGAAAACTTTTATGCCAATGTTGGTTACCCTATTAGTTTAGCTCGAGGCGCTTACTGGTTAGGATTAGCACATAAAAAATCGGGAAACTCTATTGAGTCTAATCAATATTTTGCAGAAGCAGCAAAATTCTTAACCACTTTCTATGGTCAGTTAGCATTTAAAGAAATAAATCCTGAAAAAGATTTTGTTTTAAAAGATGATACTAAAATTGATAAAAAATTTGAAAAAGAGTTTAGTGAAAATAAATTAATTAAACATGTTATTGTTTTAAAAGAACTTAATTATTCGAAATATAGTAAGGATATTTTAAAACATTTAGCAGCTCTTGATATTGAAAAAGGTAGTGAAGTGTTGGCGGCTAATTTGTCTGTTGATGTGGGTCGTTATGATTTTGCTATTCAAATTGCAAAACAAGCCTCTTACGAAAAAAGATTTTATCTTAATATTAACTATCCTATTATAACGGTGCCACGAGAGGTTAATGGGGTCAACATGCCACCACCTGAATTAATTCACGCAATCATCAGACAAGAAAGTGAATTCGACACCGATGCTAATAGTCATGCCGGCGCTAAAGGTATGATGCAATTAATGACTTACACAGCTAAACTAGTAGCTAAACAAGCTAATCTACCATACAGTCGTGCTCGATTAAATGAGGATCCAGAATACAATGTGCAACTTGGATCTTTTTACTTTAATTCTTTGCTGAACGAATATACTGGGGTCTTCCCTTTTGCCATTGCCGGCTATAATGCTGGACCTAACCGAGTTAAAACTTGGAAACGAGTTAATGGTGATCCATCAGATGGTAAAATTTCCTATGTAGATTGGATCGAGATGATCAGATTTGAAGAGACAAGAAACTATGTTCAACGCGTTCTAGAAAATTATAACGTTTATAAATTTATGTTTTCTTCAGGTGAACCTGTAAGGTTAGTTAGATTTTTCCAGTAGTTAGAGTTGGCAAATATATATATGCCAACTCTCGAATTAACTTAAGTTAATTTATATTCTAAAAGGATCATGGTTCGCCAACCATTCTTCTCCTTTAGAACTTTTTTAGAAATGACTTTATAACCAGAAATGGTTGCCTCTTCTAAAATATTATCAGCGTTTAACTCATAAGATTTGACAACGCCTTTACTGTCTTCTTTATGAGTAACTTTTTCTGACTTTACTAATGAGTGCTGGGTAATATCAGCAATTTTCAATTTCGCATCCATAATTGCTTTACTTTCACTAATCGTTAAGTCTTTTGACCAACCCTGACCACACATTTTAATTATATTGTCAGTTGATTTGTTTTGATCACACCAAACATTAGTGAACTTCATTAAATCATTCGGCGAAGAGATGGTTCTCTTATTTTTGACATAACTATTAGTACAGTTACTCAATAGTAATCCAACTACTAGTAGATAGATTATTCGCATTTGACCTCCTTTCTTAAAGATTTTCTAAAAGGGTCATCAAAACTAACGTTAATGACCTTTCGAATTCAGGTTCAGTTAAAAACTGAACAAAAAAGTTTTTCTTTTCTTTGCAGGTGTAGTGTTCTTTTTTATTAACTAAAACATCATTAACCACATCGGCTTCAGCATAATATTTACACTCGGCATAAGCTGTTTTAGTCATCAACAACAAGATAATTACAAATCTTTTGACCATAAATTCTCTTTCTGCTGTTGCGACAATGCAAAGTTAAGTTGATTTAACACTGCTTGCATTAAAGCAATAAAAGCACTTTCGATTTCTTGCTCAAAAACTTGCTTTTGGCATTGGGTATTACACTCGGTTAAGACATGTAATAAAGTTTTTTGATAATATTCACTACTTTTCGCAAACGCATGGGTAGTAAATGTTAAAAGAACTACAAAGATAATACTTTTAATAAATTTCATAGTTCCTGACCTCCTTTCCTTTGTTTTTTAAATTGTAGTCATAAAAGTCTAAGTCGTTAGCAACGGATCGAGCTAATCTTTTTCTTAACCAATTTAAAATTCGATCTTGCTTATCTGGTGATAATTTTGAAAAGCGGTAATCAAAACGGTTTCTAAACTTCTTTTTTTTCATAATTTTTTGAAAAATTAGTTATCTTTAAGGAATTTAAAAAAAAGATATAGTGAAATAAAATCTTTGTTTTTCACTTAATATTAACTATAGTTTAGACATGACTAAAATCAGAGAACCTTTATCGGTCGAATTTATTTTGGGACAGATTTTAAATAAAGTTTCTGAAGATGAAATCAAACTAATCACTGGTAAAAGTATTTCCCATTTTAGAAAATGCAGCGACCCTGATGATAAAGATCACAACTTACATTTTTTGGACGGTATTAAATTAGACGTGCTCTTACAAAAAAAACAACTAGGGACACCCTTCTTAGATAATTATACGCTTATTGTAGAAAATGAATTAAAGAACATTGATGAGTACGGCAACTTATCTTCAAATCTGTTAAATATTGGTGAACGAATTGGTAATTTAATGGGTGTTGCAAACCAAGCGATTGATCCAACCGGACCTTCAGGCTCAAAGATCTCCAAGAAAGAAAAAGACGATATTCATAAAGCGATCGCTGATGTTGAACAAAAAATTGCAAAATTAAAATTATCAGTAAAATAGATTAATTATTTTGTCTTGGATAAAAGACGTTACAGAGTTTATCCTCAACCTTAATACTGTTGTAAAATTTATCAAATCTTTCGTGTCTTTTAGGTAGAACCAAATAATCTCTGGTTTCTTTATTATCTACTCCTTTACCTATATCATTAATATATAATTGTAATGATTTGATCACCTGATGTTTCAATTCATTAGGTGTTTCACCATTACATCTACACCCTTCATTTTTACGACTACATTTCCATTCCATATCATCTAAAAATCTCTTCAGTCCTTCTTGATGAAAGCTGGCTGGTGTATGCTTGGTAGTATGAAACCCAGGTGCAAATAACAATCCTTGTTTATAGTCTTCGGCAGACAATTGTTTATTTGTCCTTTGATTTACATATATTTCTTTGATTGCTTGATAAAATTTTTCGTCGTTATAAAAATTATATTTTCCTTGCGTAAAATGATTTACCAAATCTTGGAACACAAATTTGGCAACTTCCTTTGTTAATTGAAAATAATAAGGCCATCTTATTCTTTTGTAATTTAATTTTTTAAGCATAATCATTTTAATCCTATCTCTCTCAATATCATGTGGGTGTTGGTAATGCATATAACCATCGTATTCGAAAACTAAATTATATTTAGGAAGCGCTATGTCAGGTCTAAATACATTATATTCTGGATACATTTCTTTAAATTCAGGTAAGCCTTTATTTGTAATAATTTCAGAGTCATTTTTAATATCAAAAAATATTTTTACTGCTTTAATTAGATTTGGTTCAGTCATTTCAGCACCATTAGGATATTGGTTTTCTTCTTTTGGGCTTTGGATATCAATTAATATCTTTTTTGACATTAAGATTTGAGATGATCATCATAACTTTCCCAAGCTTCTTTTAAAGCTTCAGGTGTATCTTGATCTAACCATTTTAAATTCATATAACCAACTGCTGCATAGGTTGACTTGCCAGTAGTAGAGGCATAATCCATATTGTGATCTAATTCTTTTTTGTCATACCAAACTCTATCAATAAGACTGGTTAAGGTAGTCTCAACAGTGCTATAGGCAAGTTTTTTTGGATCGAAATCTTCACCATCGGTCTCTACAAAATAGAAACCAATAATACCTTTTTCACCTGGATGATAGCTTAGTACGGGTACGTAATCAGGATTATCTTTATTTGCCTCTAAAGCTTTTACTAATTCATCCTGACTTTCAAATCTATCAAAATATGCTTCTCGGTCTTTTAAATGATAAGCTTCAATTTGTTTTTCTTCACCAGCATTATCTGAAATGCCATTATTCCAGAGTTCATAACCTTCACCTTGAACCTCGGCGACATATACGCCACCATCTGAGTAACAATTATTTTCATGCAGAATATCATCACACTCATTCCATGCTGTAAAATTTTCAACTGGCTTTGGGATATTTGGATCAACAGGATTTTCTGGATCATTCCACTCTAAATTTTGTAAGTATTCAATCAAATCACCTGAGTCTTTATCTATAAAATATTTAACAAATTCAGGGCTTACTCTACCCACAGTTACTTCCCCGCCATATCTTCCAAAATCTACTCTAAAAATTCTTTTTTTGTTTTTAGTTAAGGAAGGCGTGTCTTGTTTTGTTTTTTTGGTTTTAGGTTTAATTGATTTTTTAATAACCTTTTTTTTCTTTTTGGATTTGGAAACTTTCTTTGTTTTAGGTTTTTTTTTAACTTTTTTCTTTTTCATAATGTTAATAACTTAAAAAAACTAACATTTATAAGACTAGCTTGTAAATTGTTTTTTTTAAAAAACTAAATAATCTGATATGAAATATTTATGTTTAATCAACTTAGTTTATTCGAAACTGTACCAAAATCACTTAGACAATATGAAGGTTATATCAAAGAAAACCAGTTAAGAGTTGATTATCGATTAATCCATGATTTAAACAACTTTAAAACCCCGCTTCGTTATCCTGGAGGTAAAGCTCATGCCATCCATAAACTTTTACCACTAATGCCTAAATTAAATACCTTCAGTGAGTATAGAGAATTATTTCTGGGTGGAGGATCCATGGCAATCGCACTGACTAAGCAGGATCCAAAATTAAAAATAATGGTTAATGATTATTTTGAACCTTTGTATAATTTTTGGCGAAATTTGCAAAGCAAGGGTCATGAATTACAAGAAGAAGTTTTCAAACTTAAAAAAAATTGTGGTGTCCGACCTCGTGGTACTAAAGATAAAGATAAAGAAAAACGTTGGGATAAAACTGCTGCTTTATTTAATAAATGCAAACAAGCCATTATGGCAGATAAAGGTAATTCTTTTGAAAGAGCGGTTGCTTTTTATGTGATTAATCGTGTTTCTTTTTCAGGGTTAACCGCAACCAGTTCGGTATCCAAAAGCTGTACCGATAGTCATTTTACTTTACACTCAATATTTAGATTATCAGCCTACAAAGAGTTAATTAAAAATTGGCAAATAACAAATAAATCTTATGAAGAGCTTTTAACCGATAATAAAAAAACTTTTATTTATCTTGATCCTCCTTATGAATTTGAAAAGAGTAAATACACTACTAAAGGATCATTACAAGTTTATGGTAAGTCTGGAAGTGTCTCAAAAGCTTTTAAGCATAATACATTTAGTGAAAATATTAAAAATATTAAATGTAAATGCATGATTAGTTATAACGATAGTAAAGAAATCAAATCCCGATTTGATAAATGGAAACCAATTACTTTTGCTCATCGCTATTCGATGAAATCGGTCGGCGATTATATGAAAAATCAAAAAAAACGAAACGAGTTAGTATTAGTTAATTATTAAATTAAAAACTACTTGAAGAAGCAAGATAAATACATTTCTCACAATGTTCTGAATACTCAGGTATCTCTTCACTATCTAATGTTTTTTTCATTTCTTTAATTTTTGCTGGTATCCAATTAGTATCAGATTTGTAAGGCACCAAAGTTGTTGTAAAATTAATTTTATTATCAAATTTATCAAAAGATTTTTCACCATTACACACCATAAAATAAGTCATATCTGAGACTTTAAATTTCATATTCCTTAAAATATGAACATAGATATCCATTTGTCTTTTGTAACCTTGATGCCACTGGTCATCTAAATAAGCTTGGGTCTCAACAGGTGTGTTTTTAGATTGTGATTTATAATCAACGACTACTAATTCTTTAGTTTTTAAATCAAACCAAATATCATCTATACCACCCTGTAATTGTAAGTTAACTCCTTCATCAACGTAAGCAATACCACCTGTTCGTGGTTCTCGCCATCTATCAATGTCTTTGTGATCATAGGGAATAAAATCTAAGTTATACTTTTTAAATATTGGATGCGGAGTTTTGTTTTTACGATGATGATCAAATTCTTTTTTTAAAAGTTCATCGACTGCAGAATTTAATGCCCAGCCTGGCATCCCTGGTTCTTTTAATCCTTTGACACGATCAAGATAAAAACATCGTGGACAATCAATAAAATTACTAAACTTTGACCTACTGATACTGAACGGTTGATTGGATCCTTTTTGGTAGAGTGATGATTTTCTTGTTCTAAAACCTTTTTCGATTAATTTTTTTTTCATGCAGTAAATGGCGGTGAGAGAGGGATTCGAACCCTCGGTACGGCTTTTCAACCGTACGGCGGTTTAGCAAACCGCTGGTTTAAACCAACTCACCCATCTCACCAGTAAGTATTTATATCTTTATATTAAAATTTTAATTATATTGCACCCACTTTCTAGTCTATGAAACCAGACCAATTACAGGGAATTTTTTTAACCATTTCAGCTTCACTGTGGTGGGGAATACTCGGCGTTATTTATTTTAAATTCATTGGGTTTGCTAATCCCGTTGAAATTATAATTCACCGAACTATTTGGACTGCCCTGTTATTAATTATCATAATTGCCTTTCAAGGTAAGTGGTCAGAATTTTTAATTACTTTCCAAAATTTTAAAAAGATTTCTCTACTCGCTCTGACAGGTTTTCTTGTGATGATTAACTGGTTGACCTGGGTTTACTCTTTATCAGTGGATAAATTGCTTGATGCTAGTTTAGGTTATTACATCTACCCTATTCTTTCTGTTTTTTTTGGCATTGTGTTTCTTAAAGAACAAACAAATAGAAACAAAATTATATCAGTAATCTTGGTTTTTATTGCTTTATTGTGGTTATTGATCCAGTTTGGTTCGATACCTTGGATTGGTTTAACCGTGGCAGTAACTTTTAGTCTTTATGGTCTCATTAGAAAAAAAATAAATACGCCTTCTGACATTGGTTTACTTTGCGAAACAGTCATACTTACTCCCTTTGCTTTGCTAGCTTTTTATTATCTAACTTTAAATAATTTAAATATTTTCTCAATCAATGAACCGCTATTGTCATTTTATCTGTTTTGGGCAGGTTTAATGACTTTGGTACCACTTTATCTTTATATTAGAGGTTTTGAAATTGTCGGTATTGGTTCTGCTAGCATGCTGTTTTTCTTAACACCCACTGCTCAATTTTTTATGGGTTATTTAGTTTACGGCGAACCTTTAGATCTTAATAAACTGATTGCTTTTATTTTTATTTGGATAGCAGTTATTATCTATCTCAACGAAATTCGTAAGGAATAAAGTAAATTAAAGACGACTGGAATTAAAAGCCCAACCATAAATGAGAAAAATAATAAATTTGTTGTAAAAAGACCTGAAAAACTATCTGAGTTGAATAGTACGTTAGTTAAAATACTCCTAGAAAAATCTGGAGATGGGAAGATTAAGAGTCCTCCCAAAAGACTAAATATTAAAGAGTATAAAGATAGTTGATAGTTTATTTTCTTTTTAAAAAATCCTGAAAAGATTGGTACCACAGCACAACAACACAATAAGTCTGCTAGTAAAAATAGATAGAGAATACTTAAGCCTTTAGAGGCAATGACAAAAACAATTACAGCAATAAGCAGGATTAAGTATTTAGAGGTCTTTAATAATTTATCTGATCGTTCTTTAATAATTGTTTTACCATCAATCACGACTAAACTAGAGATCGCATTGATCAGAGTGTCGATCGTGCTTAATGTTAAACTAAGAGCAAAAATAATCACCAAGATACTCAGTAATGGATTATTTGGACTAATAAATAATCTAAAAAAAGATAAATCAGGATTAGTAGTATTGTCTATGGAGACTGAAACTAAACCAGAGTAACCCATAAGAAAAACAATCGGGAAGATGATTAAAGCTGAATAAATTAGAGAACGCTTTAAAACATTATTATTTTTAGCAGCATATACCCTTTGCCAATTACCTTGATGGAACAGATTAGTCGCGGCAACTGCTACAAAAAAAGTAATCGCTCCAAAATAATTTGGTAAATAATCTTTAGATAATAATTGGGGTGCTTTCGTCTCGATAAAATTAAGAGAAAAACCTGATGCATAAAATTTAATTGCAAAAAAATAACATATTAAAAAAACTAAAGTAAAAATAACAAATTGATATTTATCGGTCAGAATAGACAACTTCAGTCCTCCTTTTAAAACATAACTCAAACAAAGTAATAACGTTATCCCTGCTGTCAGCCATAAAGGTAAGTCTGCTAAAAAGTTAAGTAATAAAGCAATTGCAGTTACCTCTGCGCATAAAAATATAATTAAATAAAATATAATTAAGACTAAGGTAAATTTAAAAAAGTTATGACCAAACTTTTTCCTAACAAATTGCGTAAGGGTGACCCCCGCCGGCATTTCTTTTCTAAGTTTCGGACCAAAAAAATAAATTAATATTAACGGACAAGCAGCCCCTAAAGCATAACCAATCACCGTTCCGATCCCGCCCCAAGTAGCAGCAGAGGCTGGGCTAAATAAAATCCACGCACCCAAAGCAGAAGCGGATAAACTTAAAGTTAAAGCTAATGTGCCTTCATTACGGTCTGAAACTAAATAGTTATTTAAAGAAATTTTAGTTCTGAGTTGCTTTAATGAAACATAAGCAAACACTAATCCAGTTAAGATTAAGGTTATTAACGCAATTGGTTGACTTATAAAACTTTCACTCATTCTCCCTCACTGAATTACCGGTCAGGTTCTTTGGGTCTGCTCTCAGCCCTGTGGCACCCCTCAAATTAACTATAATGAATTTAATTAATTAATCTACTATTTCTTTTACTTCACCTTTAGTTAATTGACTAAGGCTTGTAAAATCCGTTTTAAATACACAATTAGGATGACCCGCTGCCCCATAAATATTTTGAAAACGGTTTAAACTTTGATCAATAAAGATTTTAAACTGTCTAAGATGACCTACAGGTGAAACCCCACCGATTGTAAAACCGGTTTGCTCTTTAACATCGTTTGCATTCGCCATCGATACATCTTTTTCTCCCAAGATCTTTTTTACTTTATTTAAAGAACAACGTTTATCGCCAGCTACTAAGCAAAGTAAATAATTATTACCCGTTCTTAAAAATAAACTTTTAACAATGGAACCCACTTCAGTTTTAAGACTATCTGCTGCTTCTTGCGCAGTTCTCGCTGAAGTATCTAAGGCAATAACCTCTAATTTTTCATCAAAAGCTTTCAGTGCTTTAGCCACGCGTTGGACTGGTTCTTTTGCTAACAAATTTTCCATTACACTCTTATCGTTGGTAAATCATAAAAAGAAGCAGTATCAATTTTTGAGGAGTGTTGTCTACGCATTTTCCAAGATTTATTAATACCTGCTTGTGCTAAACTAATCGAATATCTACCATATTTCATATTTGTTACATCAATGGCCTGCATTAATTTTTTTAAATCTTTTTGAATAAATGGTGTTAATAAATTTCTCTCAAATTTATCAGCATCTTTTAATTTTGATAAGATGATACCTGCTTTTTGATAAAGTTGACCTGGTTTATAAATTTTATCGAGTGCGGCTAAGGCATATTTAACAATTTCTAAACTATTATTAGTCGCTAAAGGTAATTCAGCTGTATAGGAATTTGAGTAATATTTTTTGTTTTTGTTAAAGGGACTTGTTCTAATAAATACGGTGATAGCTCTTGTAATTTGTTGATCTGTTCTTATTTTCTCAGCAGCATTTAAAGCATGGGTGGTCACGGACTCTCTTAACTCTTCTACGGTTGAAACTTTTTTACCAAATGATCTAGAAACACAACAGTTTTTCCTTTTCTCATAATTGGGCTGTAAATCAATACAGGGCATACCTCTTAATTCCATCACTGTCTTAGCAGATAAAACATTAGTGCTTTTTTTAATCCAACCATTAGAAACATTTTTTAAGTCAAGGGCTGTTGTAATATTATTTTTGAGAAAAAATTTAGTCAGTTGCCGCCCTACACCCCAAACATCTTGGATAGCAAAATGACTTAAGTGTTCATCTGCAGTTTCCGCAGCTAAATACATCACGCCTGTTTTATTTTTCTTCGCAATATGATTGGCCACTTTACTTAAAGTTTTAGTATTTGAAATACCAACGCTTGTGGGAATGCCAGTCCATTTTAAAACTTTAGCTCTAATTTCTTTACCATATTCTTCCAGCCTATTGGCCTCAACAAAAGATAGATCCAGGAACGCTTCATCAATTGAATAAATTTCAATATTAGGGGCAAAAGTTTTTAAAACTTGCATTACTCTTCTAGATAAATCACCGTATAAAGCATAGTTGGAAGAAAAAACATATACCTTGTGCTTTTTCACCAAATCTTTCACCTTAAAGAAAGGCTCCCCCATCTTAATACCTAAAGCTTTTGCCTCATTAGATCTAGAAATAACACAGCCATCATTATTAGATAATACGACTACTGGTTTGCCAAAAAGTTTAGGTTTAAACAGTCTCTCGCAAGAGACATAAAAAGAATTGCAATCAATTAATGCTATTTTACTTTTATAATTTGTGAATGACATAAGTGACCACTCCCCAGATAATTATTTCTGGATTATTGCTTAATTCAATTTTTCTTGCTTTGTTTTTTGAACCAGAGGCTAAAAAAGTTTGATCCTTTTCTCTAATAAAAGTCTTAACAACTAATTCTTCATTAACATTAGCGACAACGGTTGAATAATTTTTAGGATTAATGCTGCGATCAACTATGAGTAAATCACCGTCATAAATGCCTGCATCGGTCATTGATTTACCTTGAACCCTAATAATAAAAGTAGCCGGTGAATTTTTTATTAAATGTGTATTTAAATCTAAATCGTCTTCGACATAATCGGTTGCTGGCGAAGGAAAACCCGCGCCTACTTTGTGCACATAAAAAGGTATTTTTAACTCCATAAAATTGTTCTTGTTTTGTTCTTTTATATGATATATGCTTTGTTAAAGTCAACAAAGTAATTGTGTTGTGTCAAAATGCGTTTGGTAAAAATAAAAAAAATAAGGTAAAACAAATTAATGAAAAAAATAGTTTCGTTAATAATTTTTCTTTTAATCTCTTCCAACGTCTTAGCAGAATCAAAATTAGATACGATTAAAAAAAATGGTGAACTGCGAGTTGGCACTACAGGTGACTGGGATCCAATGTCAGTAAAAGACCCGGCAACAAACAAGTACAAAGGGTTTGATATTGATGTCATGAAAAAATTAGCGAAAGATATGGGCGTAAAAGTTAAATTTGTCCCGACTGATTGGAAAACTATTGTGTCAGGAATTGCTGCTGACCGGTATGATATTTCAACGAGTGTAACTAAAACGCCAAAAAGAGCTGAAGTTGCAGGTTTTACTGAGACTTACTATAAATATGGAACTGTACCATTAGTTTTAAAGAAAAATTTGAAAAAATTTCCTACGTGGGAC
>Ga0255743_10000413_pt1 | contig 38694 bp, 39 predicted proteins | sample 101ome_19_FD_179950 | JGI IMG/M metagenome (GOLD analysis project Ga0255743, IMG submission 179950) | Coastal salt marsh microbial communities from the Groves Creek Marsh, Skidaway Island, Georgia - 101405AT metaG (version 2) | ecosystem: Environmental > Aquatic > Marine > Intertidal zone >... | reverse complement strand
TAATCTTCTACCTAATGGTAAAATAATTCTATCTATAGATTGTTTAATCGGTTGTGCAGCTCCTCCACCATTTGTTATTGTACTACCTTCTGGGCCTTTATATGCCTCTACATTAGGTGTGTTAGCAGAACCATGATTAGAATTAGAAATACCTGCGTTAGACGCATTTGTTATTGTAGTACCCGCAGTTGGGTTTCTTAACACAGTAAATGTCCAATCGTCAGTACTACTAGCACCTACTGCACTACCTAAAATTAATACCGCTCTATCTAATACAAAATCTCTATCATCATTGTTTTTAACATATAGTATACCTGTTTCAGTAGCACCTGTAAAAGATTGTGTACCTGATGCAATCTGATAACCTTCACCTCTTGTGATAGCATCATCTTCCTCGGTAATAATAACAGATTGTACTAACGCTCTATTTGCATTAGTTACTTTTAATTTTAATTTAGTACCTGTTCCGTCTTGTATTGTTGTCGCCATATTCTTTTATTTTTATTAATCTGATGAATTAGCTTTATATACTTGAAATCCTGTATAAATATCAATACTAGTTAATCCGTATTGTTGATAAGTTACTGTGAGTGACCCACCTTTTTTAATCACAATTTGAACATTCCCAAAAGCTCTTGCGGAAGAACCTTGTGTTTGAAATAATACTGGGGTAATTCCAGCAACACTTGCAGTAAATCCATCACCACCTGATTTAATGTCCGCATTTAAAGTTTCACTACTACCTATCGCTCTGTTAACCGCCTCAACATCATTACCTGAAGTTATTATTGTACCAGTAGTTACATTGGGGTAAACTTGTAACAGAGATAATCTTGTTGAACTACCAGCAGAATTATCCGTACCAATAAACCAAGCTGCAACCACTAAATCTTCATCTTCATTATTTTTTATATACAATAAAGGTGTTTCGGTAGAGCCTGTAACTGTTAAGAAAAAAGTATTAATATTAAATGCGTTTCCATCTGCGGTCGATTTATCAAACTCAGATTCAGTAACACTTCTGGTTCTTAATTTTAATTCATTATCTACTTGTACTGAAAAACCTTTACCACTCCCGTCTTCTATTGTTGTTGCCATATTATTTTATTTTTAATCTATTTCATCATTTTCAAAAATGTTATCATCTATAATAAAATCATTTTCGTGTGCCTTATACATATTGTGTATTCTGTTTTGATGTAGAATTTTTTTAGTTTCTAATAATTGGTCATTTAACTGAGCATTTTGTTCTACCAAAGTATTGTTTAATATAACTAATCTAGACTCTACAGAATCTAGTGAAATTATACTTTTATTTTTTAAATCAATATGTGACATAATCTTTTATTTATAAATATTAAAATTTATCGTTTCGCCAATGATATTATTTTTAAATTACCCGATGTTGTACTAGTGACATCTATTTTTACATATTTACCACTAAAAGTTCCTTTATCTATTATAAAATTACCACCACCAACAGGAAGTGAGTATTCCTCACTTAAATCACTCCAATTGGTGTTATCATTACTTTGTTCTAAAACAAATACATTAGTTCCTGCGACACTTGTATAAATAAATTGTAATGATAAAGTATTGAACTCTGATATATCAGAAGTTGTGAACCCAGTGGGTCCATTACTTAAATCGTAATTACTTACTAAAGTCTCTTCTAAAAAATTTCTTTCAGGTAAAAAAGCCATTTATTTATTTTATTATAAATATTAAGTTTTTTTCTTTTATCATACTGTAGGCGCAGAATTTTTATATGGATGTGATACAGGTAAATTACCTTCTAGTCCCCACTTCCATGCTAAGTATCCTTCCGCCTTTTCTAAATCTGTCAAATCTGTACCACCTGTACCTGGTAAATCAGCGACTGCGAAAAATTCTGCTAATCTACCATCTAATTCTTGTGAAGCTCTATTTCTCATTAACCTTAATTCTTGATTTGGACTAATAGAATTATCATAATCATTAACAGGAGTATATGCGTTGTTTCCATTGACTCTATTACCTATTTGATTACCTGTTTTATTAAACCAACAAGAAACAATTACCCAACTATCTATTGAAACACTTTGAAGATTCCAATCTTGTTTATTACCAATTGTAGAACTAATTCTACCAGATGATAATGCATCTAAGTCTAATTCGCCTGGCCAAGAATTAGAACCGCCACCCGCTGAAGATATTGCGTAATCCCTTTTAGGTGATTGGTTTGTTTCATAAGACCAAAAACTATCTTTATCACCATCAACAAAATCCGCTAAAAATACACCTACTGCCCAATGATTACCAGAGCTAGTTTGGTTTGAATATGTAGAACTTTGTAAATATTCACCATTTCCATTAAAATCAAATACATTTAAACTATTAAGTCCTCCACTAACAACTGTAGGGGTGTTACCAATATTCATTGTATAAGTTCCAGCTTTATCAGTTACAGATGTTAATGTAGAACCAACAGTGCTATAACTACTTAAATCACTAGCATCAATCCAGGCAACTACATTAGCATCATCTGGCTCCCAAGGAATACCTTGTGGTGTCACAGAAACTATATTAGATTCTCCACCTGCACCATCTATTGTGATAGGTCTAATTTGTATATAATAAGTTGTACCATTTGTTAATCCTGTAACAGTTAAAGGATTATCAGTTGAGCTTAAAGAAACCCATGTCGAACCACTATTTAAACTATATTCATAATCTATTATTGGATTAGTTCCAGTTGTACCTGTAGTATAATAAATTAGAGCTTGTTCACTACCGCCTGAAATACTATCTATAGTTGGTGCACTAGGCAACACATTTGTAGGAGTAATATTTTGACTAAATAATTTTAAAGAACCACCATCAGTAACAATTTTTCCGCCATATGAAATAAACTTTTGAGCCATATTCTAAGATTACATTTGCCACCATTGTCCCGCACCTGTACTAACTAATATAACCGCTCCACCATCTGCGGATAACTCAAAGGAAGAAACTAATGATGTTGTTATTATGGTGTCTGAACCTGCAGCTTGTATGGTTATAGGATTTCTTCTAGAATTAACACCAATATCTTTTACCTCATATCTTTTTGTGCCACTACTTGTAGAGTCTGGTAAGAATAAAGTAGGTGTAACAGAAGAAGTATCAAAACCAATAACATCATCACTTGTTGTTGCAGAATAAGTTGTTCCTGTAACTGAAACTACACTTAATGATGATGATACATCTATCTTAATTTGGTTAGTTGATGGATTAGATAATGTTACGTTTGTGCCGCCTGTAAGTAAAAATACATCTGTACCATCATTCCTAGTAACTGTCGCCTGATTAGAATTAAATGTTGTTCCTGTGACAAAGGTATCAGTTACTCCTGTTATATTATAAGAGCTAAATCCATCATTGCCAACAATCTGTATAGTTTGATTAGAGTTGTTATTAGATGAGCTTTGTGTTACTGTACCTCCAGTACTAAACGTATCATTAACATCTATTGTAGATAAATCTAGTGTGTATGTATTACCATCATTTCTTGTAAATGTTGCAGTCGCAGTTCCATTATCGTATGTTGAACCTGTTGTAAATGTGTCTGTTACACCTGTAATATCTATTGTAACCGCATCATTTCTTGTAAGTGTAATAGTATCTGTTGCATCACTATAAGTACCTCCTGTAACATAAGTGTTCATAGAAGGTGGTAATGAAACATCAATAACTATTGTATCATCATTTACACTTAAAGTAGTATTAGTTCCTCCACTTAATGAATAAAACTCAAAATCATTTACATTTCTTTGCTTAAATATGCCTTGACCTAAGCCAATATTAGAAACAGTGTTGTCTTCTGCACCTGTAGAAGCAAATATCCAACCACAAATTTTATCTTTTTTAGGTATTTGTGAACCTTGTTGATATTGTACTGGTATTGTAAACCATCCTGTATTATCAACAGTTGATGCGCTTACAGTAAACAAAAGAGCTCTAGTAGCATCGTCATTTTGTTGTATATAAATTACATCACCAACATCTAATATATTTAATAGATTACTAGCATCTATGCCGTTATTAGTTTCATCATTAACATATATTTCTGTAATACCACTAGGGATAGTATCGTTTAATCTAAATTGTCCGCTACCAGGGTTAGCTGCCGCAGTATCTACTTTAAATTTCCAAGGAAAAGAAACTGAAGCTCCACCACCAGAAGTTGTTGCATTTAAAGTTATAGAATTACTTCCATTATCTACAAATTGTATATTTGAACCTCCACTTAGTTGTAATATTTTTTGAGCATCATTTCTAGAAACTTCCAAAACATTAGATGCAACACTAGAACCAGTTACAAATGTATCATTAACATCTATAGAACTTAAATCTACTGTAAATGAAGGGAATCCATTTGCACCTGAATATGAAATTAATGCGGTATTATTATCATAAGTACCACCAGTCACATACCTATTATTAGAATTAAAATATCCTAAATCAATTAAAGACCTATCATCGTAATTTGCAGAATAATCTGCACCATATACAATACCACCAAACCCTGATTTGGTAGAAGAAATTGACGTAAAGTCGGTATTATTAACACTAAATACAGTGCTATCACCACCACCATCCCATCTTGTCTGAACTGATGTTCCGCTAGTTGCGTATTGAATTGATGATATATCACTTACACCTGTAGAGAATATTTGTCTTGTTGATGAATTGCCCATCTCAATATCTCCATTAACTGTTAAGCCTGTAACAATATTAATAGAAGTACTAATATCTGCACCATCATTTCTATTTAAAGTAAATGTGTTAGCATCATTATAGGTAAATCCAGTTATGAATGTGTCATTAACATCTATAGAACTTAAATCTACATTATATGATGTACCATCATTTTTATCAAAGGTGATTAGTGAAGTACCATTATTATAAGTTCCACCAGTAGTAAACGTATCAGTTACTCCTGTTATATTATAAGAGCTAAATCCATCATTACCAACAATCTGTATAGTTTGATTATTTTCATTATTAGATGAGCTTTGTGTTACCGTACCTCCAGTACTAAATGTGTCATTAACATCTATAGAACTTAAATCTAGCGTATACGAATTACCATCGTTTCTTGTAAATGTTGCAGTTGCAGTTCCATTATCGTAAGTAGCACCTGTTGTAAAAGTATCTGTAACCCCTGTTATATTAACAAAACTACCATCTTGCCTTAAAAGAGATATTGTATCTGTAGAATCACTATAAGTCCCAGCAATTACAAAATTGTCTGTTACACCTGTAATATCTATTGTAACACCATCATTTCTTGTTAAGGTAATAATATCAGTAGTATCGTTATAAGTACCGCCTGTTACAAAGGTGTTTGTGTCAGGAGTAATTCCACTAACTGGCCTATATTCTACTTCGCCTGTACTACTATTTCTTACTAATATATCAGTCGCTGAATTATTAAGAGTAGGTAATGTTGTTAAAAATGCAGTTTGTGCTGATAATACACCATCTACAATAGTATCACTATCAATGTAAGAAAGGTATCCTGCATTTCCGATAAATACTCTATCCTGATTATCTACACCTATTAGAGATACATTAGCATCTGCAACCGTTCTACCTTGTAAGAAATAAGAATTATCTCTTAAATTGATATGTCCGTTAAATACATTAATTGCTGAATTAGATGTAACACTAGTCCCTGTTAAATTGGTAAACTTAGCGTCTCCTGTTCCTTCAACAAATGCATTAATTGTACCACTAGATTGTTGAAAAGTGACTAAGTTATCACTATCAGAACCACTACCTACCCTAAAGTCTACCGCCCCTCTTGTTGGGTCAGTAACTATTTCAGGACTTGACGAATTATCATATGCGGTTTGTAATGTGTCTGCAGCAGAACCACCTCCACCACCAGTACCTGCAAATTTACCTTGTGGTATAATAGTAGCAGAATCTAAATCTGTATCACCATCTTGTGCAATTATAACTGCAACCAAGTAAGCAACCTCATTTAATCCGGGTGGCACTACAAAATTCTCAAACTCAAACTCATCTCTAGCAGTTGCCGCATTTGGATAATATTCTTGTCCGTATTGGAATACTAATAAGTTTTGTGATGGTTGGTGCCATATTCTATGCGCAACATAAGCTCCAATACCTGGTATTGCAGTAATTGTACCAGCACCATCTGGGTCATAGTTATTAGGGTCAATATCTGAACTAATTGGACCTAATACTGCAGTTCCTTTGGCGTATATTAATGTAGAACCACTTAAATTAGATGTTGTAATATTAGAAGGTACTTTATTATCTGTATGGAAATTGCCACCATAAAAATAAGAATTACCTGCAGTTTTCTCTAACTCTAAAGTTCCTGTTATATTTAATATTCTATTTCCATTAATACTAAATGGGCCAATCGCAGATGTTAAATCCTGATGTTGATTAATTGGTGAAACAATTTGTATTGGTATATTAAATACATTAATTAGATTAGTAAAGTTCGCGTGCCCAACAATACCTAAAAATATATTGTCTCTATAATCAGCCTCTGTTGGTGGATTGGAAATACCAAATTGTACTGTATTTAAACTAGAATTTAAAAATATAAAAGATGCGGTATCTGCAGTTAAATTAGTGACTGTATTTCCTGTAATATTATCCCAAACAACATTTGTAATTGTAGGGTCATTTGGGTCAGTATAATTATCCACAATAATACCACTACCTGAAGATATATCAAATAAAGTATTATCACCACTATTAATTGTTATTTCACCACCATTTCTAGTACCTGTAGATGAATTATTTTCAGTTACAACAGATAATAATGATTCTGATAATTCTGAGAAACCAACCTCATTGGTTATTTCCACTAATATCTTACCTGTCGTTGTTCCAGTTGTAACAACATACCCAACAACACTTCTTCTAAATTCTATATCGGGTGCACTATATCTAAATGCACCTGGTGTAGTTTCAGAAAGATATATTTCAGTTCCTTCTGTAACACCTGTAATGTTTAAATCTCTAACTAAACCAAACTCTGTAATAAACCCTTCTGTTCCATTTGGAATATCATGTGTTGCAACACCACTAACCAAATATCTAGAACCTGTTGTTGTACTCCCTGTTGCAATTGCTAATACAACACTAGGTACACCATTGACTGATGGTTCTTCAGATGTTATATGACAAACTTCTCCATTATTAATTTGTACACCTGTATTATTATGTACCCTTATTACAGATTCTTGACCAATATTAATTGTTACGTCATTCGCAGGTGTTTGGGGAAAATAAGATAAAGCATTTTCATCTACATCAAAATAAGTTCTACCACTAATTGCGGATGGTTTAGTTTCTGTTGTATAATCTATATAATTTGTTACAGTTAACGCACTTACAGTATTAATTGATGTGCTAATATCTGTACCATCATTTATTGATATAGTAAATGTATTGTTGTTGTCATAAGTGAATCCTGTAATAAATGTATCTGTAACTCCTGTAATATCTATAGAAGCTCCATCGTTTCTTGTCAAAGTTATAGTGTCTGTAACCTCACTATAAGTTCCTCCTGTTACAAAAGTATCTCCACTAATTATTGCTCCAATAGTAGTTCTTTCAACTTCTCCTGTAGAAGAATTTCTTGCTAATATTTCTGTTGCTGAAGGATTTAATGTAGGTGTTGTTTGTAAGTATAGTGTATTACCAGAAATGGTACCACTAACTATAGAATCTCCTTTGGAGATAAATCCATTTTTAATTACAAATTCATTCGCCATAACTTAATTACTTTCCCTATCCAGTAGATTAAATGTTGTCTTATTAGTAAATATGTAGAATTATTTAAACTACTTTATTTATTAATGTCTTTTTATTTTTTTACAATCCAAACCTTCCTTTTAATGAGTTATAATTTTGTAAAACTTCTGAACTATCTAATCCTCTATTATAAACTCTACTAATTGCAATCCTACCATTAAAAGGAAAAATAAAGTCTTCTTCTCTTAATGTACCAATAGTTAATTGTTTAGTACTAATGTTTATTGTACCCGAATAAGAAAGTGTTTCAGGTTGTAAAACACCATTAACATACATTTTCATTATTGACCCATCCCAAGTAGATGTAACATGATACCATTGATTTTCATTAAAGGTAGAAGTCAGTGTTAAATCGGTTGTACCTGTTATAGAATCATATAAAATAAATCTTAAATTACTAGTTGTATTAACTAAGAATGTAAAAGAATTATCAGTTACCGCACCAGATGTCCATTTATTTATAATACCCGCATTTTGTGTATTTGTTGATGCATTAAAAACACATTCTAATGTTATACCCGATGTGATATCTAATGTACTACCAGTACCACACTCAACTCTATCATTATACCCATCAAACTCTAGTGAACCACCATTTTCATAATTAAATGCAACACCATTTTTAATAGTACCATCATTATTACCTGATAAATCATTTAATGTAGTATCACTTAATAATCTATTTATTGGGTCACTTATACAAGAACTATTACTTGCATCAAAATTAAAAACTAATCCTGATGTTACTATTGCAGATTCTCCACTTACCTCTTCTTTCTCAAATAATTTTGTTTTAATACCAAATCTATGTTTTAACAAATTAAAGTTTTGTCTTATTTCAAAATCAGTTAATTCACTATTATAAAATTTAACATTAGAGACACTACCATCTATTCGTGATGAGCTACCTGTTTTTTCTCCAATTAAAGTAAATGTATTAGTTCCCCAATTCAAAACTGAACCTGTACCACTAATAGTTCCATGTGAGTAAAAACCATTAACGTAAATTTTAAAATCTGATTCACTTCTAACTATACCAACAATCTGATTCCATTCATTACCAATAAAAACTCTATCTAAAGTTGTAAGAGTTCTTCTATTGTTAGAACCCGAACCACCACCATTGCCAGTAGATAATTGAAGTTGATAGTTGCCATCAAATTCAGGACTCACCGACCCAAAAGTTATTGGGGATGTTTGTAAACTAATACCATAATAAGAACCGCCTATAATACACGCAGGCGAAAAAATACCTTTAAAACTAATTGCGTTTGTTGTTGATATGTCAGGTTTTACCCAACATTCTATAGTATAAGGGTAAGTTAAATTTTGTATTGGTATAAAATCACCACAATTTATATAGTCATCAGTACCATCTAAAACAAAAATACCATTGTTATCTGTATTAAAAGTTGTCCCATTTTCTAGCTGTCCTGTAGAATCATTTACTAAATCTGTAACTTTTAATGCATCTTTATTAGAATTATAAGTTTTTATATTTGCACCATCTACATAAAAAATCAAACCTCTTTTAACTATATCGCTTCCTCCTTTTGCAGTACTCATAATTAAATATCTTCTTCAGTTGTCCATTCTGGGTTGGACAATATTGTTAGTATTTCATTATATGTGTAAGGACCTTCTTTTGTTGTTAATGAATCAACACTTGATGGTATAGTTTCACCTTCCCATTTAACAAATGTTTTTGTTTCATCAACGGATTTTCTAACCGTATCTTGTGAAGTTTCCAATACTTCATTAAAATTCACTGAAGCCAATTCGGATACATTGAATATCATAAAATTTCTGTGGTCAAATGTGTGTGACATAATTTATTATTTTTTATTTTTATATTATTAAGGAGTATCTAATACTCTATTGTTTTCATCCATATCAAATGAAAATCGGTTAAAAATACTTTCTGGTCTTAGTCCTACTGTTCCACTCATAATCCAAATCTACTTTTTAGAGTGTTATAATTTTGTGAAATTTCTTCTGCTGTTAAAACTTTATCATAATACTGAAAGCTTTTAACTCCACAATTAGTCCAAGCAGTCTCTGCTCTCGCAATCTTTAAAAAATCAGGCGTGCCTGTAAAAGTACCTAGACTTGTTATCGTTGAGCCTACTTGTACACCATTTACATATGCCTTTAATTCATCTGCCTCAGTATCATATGTCATCGACAAAACTCTAAAAGGAGAACCAGAGCCTATACTCAACACCTCTTCTACTTGCTTTGTTGTATTACTTCCTTTATATTTAAACTGATATCTCGCAGAGTTATCTACCAAAATAGCTATATTATTTTCACTATTTACTCTAAATGAAAAGAACGCTCTATTAGCTGGAATACTTATAGCCTTTACTACAATAACAAAAGTTCCTTTATTTATATCTACATAATCTACTTTTGATGATAAATCGCAAGCATCATCTGTACCATCAAATAACAAATTTTCTTCTGCTGAATTATATGTAGGACTTGCCTCAAATAAACCTCTTAGGTCATGCTTTACCATATTATACCAATAATCAGAACCATCAGTATATGATTTACTTCTCCCAGCGTCTAAATAAATTTTTAAACCATCAGTAACTATATCATATAAAACTCTTCCTGCCATTATAATCCGAATCTATTTTTTAGTGCGTTATAGTTTTGTAAAACTTCTTCTGGCGTTAAAACTTTATTATAAATTTTAGCTTGAGATATATTTGCATTTATATTTTGATTTGCACCACCAGATATAGTTCCTCCATTGCCTATCTGTAATTCTACAATATAAGTTGTATTTAATTTTATTGTGGTTGTTAAAACGTTTTCACCATTCAAATAAACTATTGCATTATTGCTTGGACTACCAGTGTTTTCTGTAAAAGTCAACACTATATATTTCCATTCTCCATCAGCAATATTTATTCCTGTAGACCTAACCGCACTTGCACTCCAATCATATGTAATTAAAGTACTATTATCAATGGTAAAAAGTCCATAATTCCACTGTTTAGCTATTATACTTCTAAATCCCGAACCTGGTGCAGATGTTTTTATCCAACAACATACAGAACCTTCTGTAATTTGTAAATTGTTTTCATTTCCACAACTTATATAATCATTTAATCCATCAAACACTAAGCTACCATTATTGCCTGAATCAAAAGTAGGACCATTAGTTAGGGTTCCATTATATTCATTACCAGACAAATCATTCCAACCAACCCCAGAGCCAGGATATGACTTTCTATTTGCTGCATCTACATAAAACACAAGCCCATCTCTTACTATTTTAGGAGAATAATAAAATCCCATAATTATATACTTCTTACAATTGTTTTAACTTCCCATCCAGAAGTGGCAGCTGAAACTTGTAATAATGCATTAGTACTATTTGCAGACATACTAAATGTTACATCATCAGTTGAACCTATATCTGTTGTTGTTGTTTCTGTGATGTTTGCTGTATTTCCACTGAATATAGACATGATTTGTCCTGCTCTAGCTCCAACAGTATTAGAAACAGTATATTCAAACCAAGCTCCTGTGTATGCGCTCATAGGAATTGAATAGACCGTACTTAATCCTACTCCTGGGTTTAATAGAACTGTTGTATTTAATGAAGGAGCTTGATAACTTCCCATATGTATGGTGTCATCATCAAACACTTCTAATATTGGCAATCCTGATATATCATTAACTGCAAATAAAGAGCCAGTTAAACTATCTGTAATACTAAATAACTCGCCACTTGAACCTTGTACTCTAAATATTGGTGAAGTAGAGCCAGAGCCATATATTTGAACTACATCAGTACTTTGTCCGCTAAATACAGATTGACCGTTAACAGTAAACGTTGTTCCTGACGACTCTCCGTTTATTGTTAGCCCTGTCATAGTGTTTACCGTAACAGAATAGTCAGAACCATCATTGCTATTTATAGTAAGTACATTTGCATCATTATATGTAAATCCAGTTACAAAAGTATCTTCTGTTACAAACAAGTTAGACAAATCAGTACTTCCAGAATAAATTGTTGTTGCAGAAATTGATACAAACTCAGAATCTCCAGAAACATTAATGTTATCTATAGTTAAACCAGTTATATTAACCGTAGGATTGTTTCCAGTGCCTCCAGTAAATGTGTTTATTCCATCTTGAACTCTTGTAATATCGTTTCCGTCAGCAGTAGTTAAGAAAATATCATATAAATTAGTGCTTCCAGAATATATAGTTCCTCCACTTATTGTATTTGCAGAAACAGAATTTAGAGAAATATCATCATCAAGATTAACTACTGGGTTGTTTGCAGTTCCTCCCGTATTAATGTTAACACCAGGCTGAACTCTTGTGATATCATTCCCATCAGCTTCAGTAAGAAATATATCAGAAAGGTCAGTACTTCCAGAATAAAAAGTTGTAGCGGATATACTTCCTGTAGTTCCTATATTAAAAGTAACTGCACTCAGAACAGAAGCCAAATCAATAGTGTCTATCTCCGCATCAAGACTACTACCATCATTTTGGCTTATAGTAAATGTGTTTGCACTATAAGTGAATCCACTAACAAAAGTATCTGTAAGACCTGTTATACTGTAAGATGAAAAACTATTATTTCCATCTATTTGTATAGTTACTTCTGTACTAGCACTTGTAGCTTGTTGAGTGACAGTACCTCCAGTGCTAAATGAATCTTCTGATTTTGTTGCAAAAATATCAGAAAGATTAGTACTTCCCGAGTAAATTGTAGTTGCAGAAACAGAATCAAAACTAGAATCTCCAGAAACAGTTATATTGTCTATTGTGAGAGCTGTAACATTAATTGTTGGATTGTTCCCAGTTCCTCCAGTAAACGTATTGATTCCATCTTGAACTCTTGTAATATCATTTCCATCAGCAGTGGTTAAGAAAATGTCATATAAATCAGTTGAACCAGAATAGATAGTTCCTCCGCTAATTGTATTTGCAGAAACAGAATTTAGAGAAATATCATCATCAAGATTAACTACTGGGTTGTTTTCTGTTCCTCCTGTATTGATATTAGTTCCTGGTTGTACTCTTGTTATATCTCCTACGCTGGTAATACCTGTAACAACATTTCCATTTACATCTATTCCTAAAGTATTAACAGAAGTTCCAGTTGCTAAATTATTTATATTAAGATAAGGAACATAAACAGTGTCGTCAGTTATTCCTGTAATATTTTGACCTCCCAATACAACGCTTCTGTCACCTGTTACTATAGAGTTTGTTGAGTGTATAAATGAAGTTACTCCTGAAGCGCTAGAGCCAAATCCTCCTGCATAAGAATAGTTTCCATTTGCTATTGTTTCTTGACCAGCAGCATGAGATGCTACTCCATTTGATAATGTAAATTTCCCTTGAGCGTGAGATGCTTCTCCACTAGCCGTATTATTTATGCCTTGTACATGAGAATAGTCTCCACTAGCTGTATTATTTACACCTTCAGCATGTGAAGCTAAACCAGATGCTGTGTTTCCTAAAGATTTTCCTGGGTCTCCACCTTCAGCATGTGATGCATCACCTGTAGCTTGATTAAAAGCGCCTTCAGCATGTGAGGAAATACCAGAAGCTGTAGTGTTTTGGCCTTCAGCATGTGAATTTGGACCACTCGCTAGCGTATTAAATCCTTGAGCTACTGAATAATTTCCTGTAGCATCTAATCCACTGTCATTTATTGCTTTCAAGGAATAATTTCCTGTAGAGCCAGTTGTCCAATAAAAAGTGTCAGTTATACCAGTGATACTAACTGTACCTAAATCTGTTCTTGTTAAATCTATTGTATCTGTAGAGGAATTATATGTTCCTCCAGTAACATAAGTATCTGTTATACCAGTAACAAAACCACAAACATCAAATGTAGTTCCACTGTTTGTTGCGAATGTAACACATCCAGTAACAGGATTGTAAGTACCTCCCGTAACATTTATATCGTTATCAGCAAATAAAGCTGCTGAGTTTGCAACTGTAAATGTACCTCCAGTATTGTAAGTAAAAGTTAGTTGTGATGTAGCTACGTCTGCATTACCAGACACAACAAACGTATCTCCAGATGCAGCACCAATGATTGAACTAACATCTCTATACTCTACAAGACCTGTTGAATCATCTCGTGCTAGTATTTGAGTTAATGAATTATCATTAATGGGTGTATCTATAAGATTAATCTTATCTGTATAAAGCGTATAGTTGTCTGTCATTGTAACAGCACTTGTTGCAATAGCAACAGAGCCAGTTACAGCAGAAGTTGCAGTACCTTCTGCTGCAAAGAAACCTACCACACTTTCTCTTGCATAAGTATTATTAATAGAATAAAGCCCGCTATTATCATATACGGCAAGATGATTATTGTTTATTTGAGTTACATTTTGACTTGGCTTCATAAATGTAACCCCTATATCTGTTGATGTTTGTCCAAGAGCAAATTGTATAAAACTACCAAATGCAGTTCCGCCATCAGCGTTCATAAAAAACCAAGGTTCAGAATAGTCTGAAGCAGTTCTCATTTGAAGGTAGTTAACTGGGCCGAAGAATCCAGAGCCACCATCAATTATGTTAGTTCCAATATTTACCCCAAAAGAGTTATCCATGAACACATTTCCACTGTTTACATAAACAGTTTGTGCTGACAAGGTTGATGCAGAAAAGCTTTCTGAACTTAATATAAAACCATTATTATCAATATTGGTATTTCCAGTAAGTATTCCACCAAGCGTAACATTATCATTACTCTTTGTAAGACCATTAGATGCTGTTATTGTTGTAATACCCGAAGTAGCTCCTGTAATAATACTTGTTACATCTCTATACTCTACAAGACCTGTTGAATCATCTCTTGCTAGTATTTGAGTTAATGAATTATCATTAGTTATGCTAGATAAAGTTAACGTACTACCAGTTATGTTATCTCTAACATTTAAAGAGCCATATATGTTATGTTTTGTACTCATTCTGTTATCACATCTAATTTATTTACTTTACAAAAACCTTCTTCTACGAACATAGTTCCAAAGTCCTCACCTTTTCCATCTCCATCTTTTATAGTGTTCATAGTAGTATTTGGAACAGTGTAATATTCTTCTGTAAAACTTATTTCACTTCCTAAATAATCGTACTTTTTAGAACCAGCTATAAAAGCACAAGGATTTTTAAAATTTGACATAACATCAACCCCTTCACTTTTTGATGAAAACTCTATAAAAACTACTACTTTTTTTTCACTTGTTATTATTGCCATTATTCTATATCTAATTCTGTTAATTCTGTTAAAGTTCCGCTTATTGATGTTGCGTTTACTGGAGTGTTCGTTGTAACATTTGTTACAGTCAAAGGAGCACTCCCACTAATATTAATTGTAGTTCCTGAACTGCAAACTAAACCACTATTTTGAATTTGTAATAAACCGTTTGAAGTTGTGTTTGTAAAAATGCTGGAAGAGCCTTCATTTTTAATGTTAGAATTTAAAATATAAGTATTTAAATACTGACCATCATATAAATCTGATACAGAATTATTTAATATTATTTTACTATCTTTTACTATTACTTTACTATTTGTTGTATTTGTATTACTAAATAAAGTACCTCCAGTAAAACTGGAATTAATTTCACTATTCTTAATAGTTAGTTTGCCACCACTGATTACTCTGGCAATAGGTCCGCTAAAATTGCCGTCAATAATGCCATCAAATGTTACATCTCCATTATTTATTTCAAAAATTCTCGAAGTTGTAGTCAAATCACTTTCATATAAAATATTACAATTTGCTATAACCTTTTGATTTCCGCTATTTGTTTGAAATATCCTTCTCCCATCACCAGAAGTATTATCTGGTTTTATTGTACCATTAAATACTAAAGTGTTTGGTTGATTTGCATTTAAATTAAAAATAGGGAATGTTGTATCAGTAATAGTTCTAAAATTACCATTAATAGTTGTTGTGCCTGTAGTTATACTTTCGTTTCTTAATAAACAAGAGCCAAAAGTACCATTGTTAATGTTGAAAATAAATTCTTCACCAATAGAGTGTCTTTGTAATATAGCAAAAGAATTAGCATACATATAGTCTACATTTGCAACAAATCTATTACCTTCATTATATGAATCTGAACGTAAGTAAAAAGCGTGAAAACTACTTCTTATTTCTTTTACATTAATAGTTGTAATAAATTTACCATCACATTGTACTGCTACTGCACCACCATTACCTGATTGTCCACCTTGATAATCGACCTCAAGCAAATCAGCATCTAAAGTAAAACTACCTTCCGTATTACCACTATAACCATATATTCCAGCATACCCAATTCCTGAAGATTTAGAAACTAATGATTTTACTTTAGCACTAAACCTATAAGCGTTATCATAAAATCCAGAAATAGTATGAAATCCTGCACCTCCATTTGAAGTGTTAACACCTATAGAGCTACCTTCCCATTCTAATTCTCCATATACACTACAAGATTCAACAGTTGTTGCCGTATTTGGAGGAATAAACAAGTGCATATTTTCACCAGTCACTGTTTGATTGTAAAAAATTACCTTAGAATTAGGTGAAAAATAATAAGATACACCGTCTTTCCATAAATTAACTAGAGTGTCCATGTTGCCATTGTATGGATTTCCAGCAGCGTCTGTATTGTCATATATCCAAGTACCTGGGTATACATAAACTGTATCTCCTGATGTAGAAGCGCTTTTTGCTGCGTACAAATTTCTATATGGCTTACTTATATCTCCTTTTGTACCTGTTGAGTCATCACCAGTTTCTGCAACAAATAATATTTTTCCTAAATCTAAACTTCCTACTATACTACTTACATCTCTATATTTTACATCTCCTGTAACACTATCTCTAACTAAAACTTGATTTAAAGAATCATCATTTACTGGTATATTTACCAAATTTAAAGTGTTTGCAGACAAGGTTGCATCAATATAAGTATTGCCACTTACAGTGCCACCGCTTAAGGGTAAAAAATTACCGTCTGAACCTACTTTATAAAAATATTGTCCTGCCACTTTCTAGTCTTTATATATTATTAATATCTTCTGCAATTCTTATACTTATACCCCCTTCTCTAGGAAGAGACATTTTTGTTCCATCTCCAAAAAACAATTCAAATTCTCCTGTGTAATTACCAGCTATAGCAGTATCACCCTCTCTCCAATTATATTGTATTATTCCACTAGAAGCAGATATTGTTTGAGCTGATTGAGAAGAAACTATCAAAGCGCCACAATCATCAACCATAGAAAAGTCCACTCTAGTAACTGCACTTAAGTTTAATCTATTCCAACCTCCTAAACAACCCTTGTCATATATAGTTGCTATTAAAGCTGGGGCTGTGTCATTTCTTTTTATTATAAATGGTTTTTCTCCTCTTGCCATATTCTAACTATTAACTATTTCTAACCTTATTTCTTCTGTGTTTAATCTTATATCTACATTTTGACCAACCACAACAGGTTTAAATTTAAATCTTGTAATCAAAATCTTTTGAGGACTTTGACTTGTATATTTTACTATCCAATTTATTTCATAAGTATCATCTATATTATAATAATTTGGATTTAAATCAACATAATATTTGCCTGTTGATTCATTTTGAACAATTGGACTTTCAATTACTGAATTATTTCCTAAAACTTTTACTTGAGAAGATAAACTTTCCACATTTATCAGCGTATAAGTGTCTCCTGTTACGCCTGGTATGGACTGAATACAATAAAAATCTCTATAAATCCTCAAATAAGCCATAATTAAAAGATAAATTCTTCTAAAATAAATAGTAACAAAAAAGGAGACTGTTACTAAAACAGTCTCCTTTTTTTATATTAATATTAGAAGTTTAATTAGGCGTTAAGAAGACATCTGTCAGGCTGTACGTTAATCTTAACTTTTGAAATATCATCAGCACTGTAATCATAATCGTCAAAAGATGCGTTGGTTATAAAGCAACCAATCATTGTCCATTTTTCAACTTCAACTCCTACAGGGTCTAATGCTTTTAATACTAGATTCTTTTTGTAACCTACTGCATACCCCATTCTACCAGTAGCTGATTCAGCATGAAGTCTAACCCATTCCATTACTTTTTGAGTGGTAGAAGGTCCAATAACATCAATAAATTCAATGTCAATTGCTTGCCATTTATATCTACCAGCAACGAATGTACTAGTGTTCATATATGGAATTTCTGTACTTCCGATTTCTATCGTAGGTTTTCCTGAAGTTTGTACGTTAAAAGATTCAATCCCTAATTCTGATGGAAACTCTAGTACAAATCTATTTTTTCTTTTTGGTTCCTGTTCTACAGGAACTGGTCTAAACATTACAGCCATTTTATAATAATTTAATTGTTTCTTTAATCATTTATAAATATTAAGTAAAAAAAATTATTGGACTATATTTATAAAATTTTTTATTTTTTAAAAAAAAAGGAGGGAAAAACCCTCCTTTATAAAATATATTTCTAATTGTTAGAAGTCTTCAAACCTAGCACCAGTAGGAAGAACTTGGAATGTTAAATCAATAAATTCTGCAGTTCTTGTAGGTTTCAATTGAATCTTACCAACTAATGTGTTTCTATCAACAACTTCAGGTGGATTGTTAGACTCATCCATTATAACTCTAAATCCAGTTAAACCTCTTTGGTTTTGAATTTGTAATAATAAAGGTTCTACTTTTGATAAGAATTGGTCTCTTAATGTTTGGTCATTTTGCTCAAACAATAAAGTCTGAGAAGTTGCAGCTACCACTCTTCTTATTTGAAGTAGTAATCTTCTTACATTAATTCTATCTAAAGCAGATTGTCTGATTTGAAGAGTTTTTTGTCCATAAATTACAACTCCTTGTTGTACAAAAGTTGCAATTGGATTTATTCTTCCATCATACAATGTATCTCTATCAGTTTGGCTTAACTTAACATCTGCCCTTCTAACTGAGTCTCCCATAGTACCTCTATTGATACCAGCTGGTGCAAACCAAGGGAATGCAATGTTGTCAGTTAATCCTATAGCTTTAACAACTTCAGCAGTAGGAGATATATAAACAAACTTACCTGTTGTTTGGTCTTCTATTTGTACCCAAGGCCAGTAAGTTGCTGCATAGTTAGAGTCAATACCTGTATCTTGCATAGCAAGAACAACTTGTTCTGGAGTTCCTTTTGAAATCTCATCACTAAGCCTAGGAGAATCCATTATATAAAGAGTGTCTGCTCTATCTTCTATTTTTTCTAAAGCATACTTTACAACTTCTTCGTTGGTTGAAAAATCTATTCCTGGAGTTGCAAATAAGTTAATATCTACTTCTTCTGGATTTTGTACTTTATCTATAGCTTCTTTAAATGCATTTCTATTTGATAAGTCTGCAATGTTTGAAGTAAAAGTAGGGTCTTTGTATTGATTCCATCCATCAAAACCTTTTGAAGGAGCAAGAGTAAACTTAAGTTGTGCTTTTGTGTAGCCAGTTATTGAAACTTTATCTCCTGTAGTAAATCCTGCAGCTGGTGCTGTACTTTCTAAGTGGAAACCTTTAACTGTTACATTATCTTCAGAAGGTATATATTTAAAGAAATCTTTTTCTACTGTACTTATAACTTTACTAAAGCTTACTTGGTCTGAAGTAAATCCAGTATAAGCTAATTCTGAAATTCCTAAGAAAGTTCTATTTACAGAATCTCCAGAAAGATAAGAAGTTTTATAATACATAGGAGCAGCTGTTTCTCCACTCATTCCAACTTGTCTTTGTTTGTATCCTCTAAAACCTGCAGGAACAACATTTGTTGGATGTCCTTCTTCCATATCAAGAGTTACAAATAATGAATTTCTAGGATATTCTTCATCTGTAGTACCTATAACTCTAGCTATATAGTTTCTATCATTTGGATTCATTGTTACTCCCCTAAATCTTTCTAAAGCAGTTTGGAAAGCACTAGCATCGGTGTCATTAAAATCTCTAATAACAACATCAAATGTTTTTGTTACTACATCAATATTACTTATAGATATTTTAATTTCTCTGTTTGCTGCATTACCATCTGAAATAGATTGGAAAGTAAACAAATCTCTAACTTCGCCTCCAACTACATTTGACACAACTTTTGGAGTAAATGGATTTGTATAAGGAGAAGTATAATCAGTATAAGCAGTTTCTGCAGCTGTATAAACTAAATTTGCAGTTATACCGCTTATATCGCCTCTGTCTGCTGCCTCTCTTACAAAGTGAGAATAAATAGCTTCTACATAAACTCCATAGTCTCCTGCTAATTTTTTAGGATTTTGACCTAAAACATTTAATATATAACCGCTTGTGCTTTCATCTAAGTTCATACTTAAAGTATAAGCACTAAAAGGCCCAGTTGAAGCGCTAAGAGTAAAGTCAGATAAAGGAGCTCCTGCAGTAACGTTTCCAATTTCTAAATCAGTTTCATTTGATTGTAAAAAAGTTGTTCCATTATCTGAAGATTTACTTCTTAATACAGCGATAGTTGCTCCGTTATAATCGGAATTAGCACTTTCTGCTGTTATTAACCATGCTTTTGAATTTGTAAACCCTTCCTTTCCTAATACTCTAGTTACTGATAACTCACTAGATTGAGTTAAAAAAGAATTAGCTACATATGGAAGTGCTAATGAGGAGCTTGTGTTACCAAATCTAAAAAGATATTCATCTGTACTTCTTACGTTGGTAGGTTCAAATGCAGGTCCTTTTTCTGTTAGTCCTACTAGCCCTAATTTTGTTAATCCAACTCTTGAAGCAAATACTGAAAAATCTTGTTCTCTAGTGTAAACTCCCGGTGATACGAATATAGTTGCCATCTGCTTATTATTTTAAATTTTATAATGTTTTACAATAAATAGGATAAAAAAACATAAAACTAACATTCATCTTCTTGAATTTCTATAGAAATTTTTGTAACAGTTTGAACTCTCTCGAATTTATTCGGGTCTACTATTCTTGAATGTACAGTTATAGGGTATACTAGTTGAAAATATCTATCTGCATCTATAGTGTCTACAGTGTTATCTTCAGACGGGTCTCCTAGTATTGATGGAATATCATATCCATTTATTTTCATATATCCTTGACCGTCAGAATAAGTTTCTTCTAACATTTTTTCATAAGAAATGTTTACATCTTGCATATAATGTGTGACAAATCTTAATTCATATTCAACATCAACCCAAGTAGGTTGAGGTATTTTATACATTTCATACCCACCTAAAACCCCATCAAATGAAGGAATTTTAACATATTGAAATTTTAATTTTTTTGGTATTGTTCTTTTTAGCGGTGAACTTCCTTTTCTAACTCCTGTTCTTCTTAGAGTCATAAAAGGCATTGTTATTTCTTCTCCACTTTCATCCTTTAAAAACTTCCAGTTCATTTTAAATTCAGCCCATCTTTCTTGAGTTAAAAAAATAACTGGTACTTCTGCAGCTTTTTTATCTGCGTTTTCTACTGTTATTCCTATATCTACAATAAAATCTCTCATACCTCTATCAATATCTTCTAATAATAATTTTTGAGGTAAGTAATTTGTGTTTTTATAGTTTTCGTTTAGTCTTTTATTGATGTTTCTTTGAACAGACATTATTTATCTCTTTTTTATAAATAGAAATTAATTTTACAATAAGGTATTGTTTTTTATTTTTTATAACATTATATTCGCAAAAATCTAATTTTTTGAATAAAGTAAGAATTACACATAGTTTTATAAATAAATTGATAGAATGTGACCAAATTTTAACATTCTCTTATTTTATAAAATTAAAATATCTTTATTCCAATTCTACGATATATGACTTTTCTTTAAGAAAAGCTGCAAGACTAATAGATGTTTCTCCTAACTCTATAAAAAAACACTTATCAATAATGAAAAAAATGGGTGTTATAAAAGTTGTTAAAAATAAGAGGGGAAAAGAAAATATAACATTTTCTTCTATTAGAAAAATATCTAAACTATATGGTATAAAGCAAAATAGTAGATGTGGTTCTGTATTATTTCATAAATCAGATAGTGTACAAACTATAAAAACGAGATTATATTCAAAAATTTTAATTAATAACATCAATAAGCAAAAATATACTATCAAAAGTAAGTCCAACTCGATTATGCGGAAAAAAGACCAAGTAAAAAAGATAAAAGATGAAAATCTAAAATTATCTTTAAATAGGTCAATTGAGAGTGAAAGGATAAATTTTGATACTTTTATTTGTTGCAGAACTATTGGTGATATGTTTTTAAAAACTAAAATGACTGGGTACAATCAACTTTTAAAAATGGTAGATTTAGGCATTTTTTCAATACAAAAGAAAAGTATACCCATATTAGAGTGTACAAGAAAAGAGTTTAATGAACTTTTAGATTTTGGAAATTTGGTAAAAGGCAAATATTACTACAGCCATAAAAATGCTTCTATTATGAAAAATGTTGGATTTAATATTAGTAATCTTTAAATAAATGATTATATTTTTTTAAACTGTGCAACTAATTTTACTAACATACGGCGGATTAATATCTATATAGTAAGTATAGTAATTGTTTTTATCTTGCGCTAAAAACATCAGTGTTAACCTCAACACCCTTAATAGTAATTGAGAACAACTTATCACCACCCCAAGAATGTTGGTTATCTACATTAGAACTTCCATCATCTGTTATTTCATAGTAATTACCTTTGTGGTAAACAAAATCCCCCATTCTTATCTCGGCGTTTAACTCATCTAAATGTGAAACATATATGCTCGCCGTTATATTTCCGTAACCTTTTCTTATTAATCCGCCTGGAGACATATACTCTGGCCCCATTGCTTCTACATTTATTCTTCCGAAAACTTCTACTGGTGGTAAATAAAGTTTATTTTTAGATTCTCCGTATAGTTCGTGAGTTTGAGTTTTTTGATAATCAATTCTATAAAGTATAAATGATTCTTGAAGTATTTCTTCACTTATTTCTCTTCCTGAACTTTCAAAAAACCTTCTTTCTTTTTCTCCGAAAAATAATTTAATACCTTTTTGAGAAGAATCTAAATTTTTAGCTTCTTCTGGTTTGGGCATATTTCTATTAAGAAGTCTATCCCTATTATTATTTTCGGAATTTCTTGCCATAAATTATATATTATCCTATATAAATAGGTAAAGGTCCAAAACTAAGAGTTTTGTTAACATATTCTTGCATAAGAGCATTGTTCTCAAGTAAAGCTTTGTAATTCAATCTATCTAAAAGGTCTCTTAATTCTTCTTTTAATAACCTCATATCTTCTCTTCCATTCGTTATTAAATCGCCCGAATTTAAAGTAAGAGAAGCGTCTGGTATAGGTAATTCACCTGAAAACTTACCTCTAACACCTAATCCTAGAAGTTCTTTCGCATTTGCTTGAGCATATTTTTTAACCCAAGTTTTTGCTGGGTCATTTAATTCGTTATATCTGATATTGTAAAGCTTAGCATCTGAAGGTCCTGATACTAAACCATTTCCTTGATTTGGCAATCCATCTATAGAATTTGTGCTTCCTGTATATCCTGGGTTTGCAGTGTTACCACTTAATGCATCATTTCCTCCAATACCTAATTTGTCATAATAATAGTAAAATAAAGTACCTGGAGTTCCTGCTCCACCTCCAATACCCATATTTGAAGCCCCTAATCCTGCAGTTGTATTTATTCTTGGAATAGGATATAAAGATATTACTTTAGTTCCATTTGCTCCACCTCTAACTCTATAAGAATATTCAGACCCCCTTACTTTATTTCTAAGTTCAGCTGCTTGTGCAGTTAGAATTGTATCATATACTGGCATAACATGATAAAGAGTGTGACCTGCAAATGAAGCACCAAATTCAGAAAATGCTATATTAGAATTGGCAAAAGGGTCTAAACCAAAAAGGTTTATAAAGTTTGGAGTAAACCAAAGAACCTCATTCAACTCTTGTCCTGCAGGTATAATATAATCTTGAGTACCAGCAGTTAAAGTTATTGACGCTAATTTTAGCTCTCTATTACTATTTACCCCTCCAAGACCATTAACTTGTTCTGCGTATGCAGTTGAAAAAGTTCTTTCAAATCCAAAATTTTGAGATACAAATTTTAATGTAAAATCAATTTCATTAGGAAGACCAAGCATTTGAGACAATCTATTCTCTAGTGCCCACTGGTGAATATAAGAAGAATATTCTTCAATAGCTTCGCATAAAGACTCTTCTAATTGTTCGTCTTCTAGCTCAACACCCATAACAGGTTCGCCTAATTTTCTTCTAATTCTCCTGTATATTCTAGAGATTTGTTGCTCAGTCATTCCACTAAGACAATCTTCAGAAATTATTTCACAGTAACCAAAACCTTGACCCATTTTTTAAATTATTTTAGTTTGGAGGTCCAAATTGTGGTCCCCATTGATAGCTATCATCTTTAGATTTAAAACCTATGAAAGTACCGCTATTAACAGTAAGTTGTTTTACAACTACATTAACATATTCGTTTGCAGCAGCAGCAGTAAAAGTAAAAGAACCTCCACCTTTAGCTTCTATTGTAACACTACCTGGAGCTATACAATATACTGTGTGAACACTACTTGCTGTAACTCCATCTCCAAGTACGCCTTCAGTCACTGTACCAGACAATGGGATAACGCGATAATTAGCACTTATATTCATGATTATTAAGTTTTAATTATAAATAGTTGGAAAAAAGAATCTATTTGATTAATTTTGAACTTATGGATGTATTGAATGAATTCAATTTAACATATGATGAGAATTTTTTAAGCACAACTGTAGGTTTTGCTGGCTCTGGTAAATCAGCTGTGTTTGAAAAAATTATGATTGATTATATAGAAAAAGGTTTTGATTGTTTATGTATTGGTGAGTATAATCGTTTTTCATTCTACAAAAGAATACAAAGAAAAATGGAACAATATCAATATTTAAATAAAGATAATCAAGGGAAAATTATATATGAGAAAAATTTTAATTCTTTAAATGAATGTTATATTGAAAAATTAATTCAAAAATATAAACCTAGAGCTGTTTTTTTAGATTATGATATGCAATTTATTAGGTCTAATGAAAATAATTCATATTACACGCCTAGAAGTTTGTTGTTAGAGACAAAAATAAAAAAAACACAACGCAAACAACTAACAAATCAAGAATCTATAAGATTTTTGTTAATGAATTTAAGATTTTTAATAAATAAATATAATGTATCTTTTTATTTAAATAAAAACTCAAATAAAAGACACTTAATTGATGATGTTTTAAATTCTAATTCTAATAATACAAATATATTTATGGCTTCTGGGTTTTCTGATGCTTATTTTATGGAATCTGATTTATGTTTTGGTGTTAATAAAAGTAATTTAACAAATACAGAGTTGAAAATTTTAAAAAATAGATTTGGTTCAGAAAATAAAAAAGTTGAAATTTTATTATGATTGATAAAAATTTTCTAGAAGAAAAATCTTCTAAAGAAGAAGTTGATTCATTTTTTAATTATTTAAACAATAATTTTGGAGATGGAGAAGTGTTGCCAAATAATCATATTGAAAATATTTTTGAAAAAAAATTAAACCACGAAACTTTAGTTGAGTATTATATTGATACTTATAGAACATTAGAAATTATGTCTAAAGACACTAATGTTTTATTTAATATAAACAAAGAAGATTTATTAGGATTTCATTATGAAACAGTAAAAAAATTTAAAGCAGATTCCGATTATCACTTAGAAAAAAAATATAAAGAAAAAGTTGATTTATTTAAACATTACTCTTGTAATGAAAAAAAATACGAAGTTGAAATTATAAAAAATATAAAAGAATTAGACTGGGAAGGTCAGTATATGAATCATTGTATTGCTACTTATAGATATATAATTTCAAACGGTGAATATGTTGGATTTAAGTTTTTTAATAAAAAATCTTGGGAAAGATTAACTTTAGGATTTAATGTGGTTAATGGAGATTTGGTGTTTAATCAATTAAAAGCACACTCTAATTATCCTGCCTCAAAAGAAAGTAGAGAATTTGTTATAGATTTTTGTGAAAAAATGAAAATAAAATTTGACCCTAATAGTTTCGATTTAAAATAATTTGTAACTTTTTAAAAATTTTATCGTTATATATTTGAAATTTTAAAAAAATAATTATATTTACATTATATTTAATTGGTTTATGAAAATAACAAACACATATTCATCAAAATTACAGCTTGAACAGTTGTTACTTCAAGAGGAAACTCTTTGATGCTTGTTGAATATTGTTATTTTCAAAATGTGAAAAACCTCAGCAAGTAAAATTGTTGAGGTTTTTTGTTTTATGGCCCGTTCGTCTAGGGGTTAGGACGCTAGGTTTTCATCCTAGAAACAGGGGTTCGATTCCCCTACGGGCTACTAGAAGGTAAATTGCCCTGTCGTCTACGTGTTGGCTAGGACGCTAGATTTTGGCTCTAGAAAAGGAGGTTCGACCCCTCCTGGGCAACTTGAAAAGTGTATTTTAATGCACTTTTGTAAGAATTTTTATATATAATCGGAAAAAATCCGATTAAATGTGCAATATGTTGCACTTTTTATATGTAAAAGCATATAGCAAAACGAAGGAATGCGGGTTTCAAAAGGTCCCTATATGTAAAAGCATATAATTAATGCAGATGTGGTGGAATTGGTAGACATGCATGGTTTAGGCCCATGTGCCGAAAGGCGTGAGAGTTCGAGTCTCTCCATCTGTACAAAAACAAAAAAAATGAAAGCAATTATTGCTATAAATAAAAAAGGATACATTGGAAAGGATGATAAGCTTCCTTGGAAATGTAAAGAAGATTTAAAGCATTTTAAAAACTTAACAATGGGATGTAAATTGCTTGTAGGAAGAGTAACATACGAATCTTTACCAAAACTAAAAGGAAGAGAGATGATAGTTGTTGGAAAAGGATATAATACGCTTGAACAAGCTCTAGAAAAAAATCCTGATTGGATTATAGGGGGAAAAAGAATATACGAATCTACAATTCATTTATGTGAAGAATTACATATATCTGAAATTAATGATGATACAATTGGAGATACAAAAGCTCCTAATTTTATAAAAAATTTTTCTGGGAGGAAAATTATATATAAATTTGATATAGATTAAGCTCGGGTGGTGGAATAGGTAGACACGCAAGACTTAAAATCTTGTGACCATTGTGGTCGTGAGGGTTCGATTCCCTCTCCGAGTACAAAAATAAATTAATTTAATTGTAATTTAATTTTAGTTTATTCGTTTAGTTTATTAATAACAAATAATAAAAATTATAATATGGAAGATGAAATTTTAGACAAAAGATTATATTCTATTACTGTTGTAGGTAAAGGAGTAGCAAGTTTAATTGAAGATTTAGATGATTTAAATGAAAAATTCATACAAAAATTAGGAACAGAACATGTTCAATATGGAAATACCATTTATTTTATATCAGAAAAAGATACTGATACAATATCTACAGAAATAAATAAAATTACTGATGAAGAATTTGGATACATATTGTTAGATATAACAGATAGTTTAAACGTTTTTGATTTTAGAGGTCATATAACTAAAGAACATTCAAATTCTGAAAAATTTGTTAATATAATAAAGAGTTTTCTAAATAAAGAAGAAATTTTAACAGACGAAGAAAAATTACATAGAGCAATAGCTGAAGAAGATTATGAAGAAGCGGCTAGAATTAGAGATAAAATGCAAAATTGCAATCAAGTGTAATATTTTTCAATAAAAATCGTTTATATAATACATTAACAATAAAATTAAAAAAAAATGAAAAATTTAATCCTTTTATTATCGTCTAGTTTATTTTTATTTTCTTGCAGTGAAGAAGTAAAGAAAGAAAATTTAAAATCAGAAATAAAAATTGAAACAAAAACTGAAAAAGTTGAATCAAATTCACAATTTTCAAATCCTGCCATAATTTATGGTACAGATTTTTTAAGCTTCTTTAAATCTTTAAGAAAATTAGGAAATTATGAAGAAATGGTAAACTTTACCGCTTCTGAAAGTATAAAAAAATACGGAAAAGAAGAGTTGAAGAAATACTATGAAGACTCTTTTACTAATATGTCTAATTCAAAATTGAAAAATCTTGAAAAAATAGATGAATCAAACTATATTATGCATTATTTGAATAGTGAATTTGCTACAAAAAGAGCTTTTGAAATAAATGTTAGAGTAGAAAATGATTCAGTTAAACTTGTTTTAGATAAAAAATACCCTTTTTAATTATGAAAGGAAATAAAATATATAGACACGAAAGCAATCCTTTAGAAAAGGAAATTCATGATAAATTTATTAAACACTGTTCTTATAATAATGATACTATGGAAAGAATTTCTCTACAAATCGACAATAAAGGAAATCCTTTAGAATATCTTTCAGAAAGAGAAAAGAAAATTATGATTTCAACTATTCAATGGCTTGGCTCTCCTGTTGGTCAAAGTTTTCTTAAAGAGTGTGGATTTGAAAAGAAATAAAATCTAATTATTATAAACAAAAAAAGAGGTCAACAAATGCTGACCTCTTTTTTATTTCGATAGACTTACGTCCTAGCTTCTAGCTAAATTGATTAGCTATATACTTGTTGGTAAGTGTTGATATTATCGATACAGATAACTCCATAGAATCTGTTGTTAACCATCTTCTTAGCGTAACGAGTCATGATTCCTTTTCTAGGAGTGAAATCGTTAGGGTCATAGATAGTTTGTGTTAATTGCAACGGAATGTACGGTGCATAAACATAACCAGCTTCTAAGAAAGTATCACCTTTGTGTCCACAAAGCACGATGTTTGCAGGCATATAAGGGTCTTTGTATACTACGTATCTGTTTCCTAAGTTACCGATTTTCTCGATACCTAAGTTATACTTCTCAGCCTCAGCTTGAGCAGAACCATCTACGTGGAAGTATTCTAAATCATCGAAAATAGCACCTGCTTCAGCAGAACAAATAATCCAGTTAGCACCACCTCTAAGAGTAGCTTTGTGGATTTGAGCTGAAATCTCATTTACTCTAGTGATAAGAGTTTGGTTCCAGTCTTTTTGAGTTCCGAAGAAGTTAGCGTTATTTCTCAATCCAGCGTAATCCCATCTAGCTTCGAACATAGCTCCATTGATAAGGTCTCTAATGATTTCCCTGTCAATCTCAGCAGCAACTTCTTCTGAAAGAAGAGCAGTAAGCTCAGCTTCAGCATCAATGCTGTGGTAAGCTTCAAGGTCTTGAGCAAGTTCAGGAGTCCAGTGAGCTCTCATTTTTCTTGTAATAGTGTTTACTGTTACAGAAGAGAATCTGATTGTAAGCTCGCTCATCTCTGACTTAGCTTCTAAGTCGTTGAATACTTCGTATACTGGGAATACTTCGAAGTCAGCAAGTAATGACTCATCAAAGTCAGAACCATAAACACCAGCAGGTCTTACGTCAAGAACAACTCTTGCTTGTTGGTTAGCAAATTGGTCAGACCCCCAAGTTTGAAGTTGAGAATAGTACTTAATGCTTCCACCAGCAGCAGTTACAGTTGAGTTGTTATAAACAACATCACCAGTAGGAACAAATCTAAGCGTAGAGCTAGATTGTTGTACGTTGATATCAAAGTCAGCACCTAAAGTAAAAGTGTCAGTAATAAGACCTCCAACTAATTCAGTAGAACCAGACGTATAAGATATTGAAGTACCAGAAGCAGTTGTACCAGTACCAAAAGATGCAGTTTGACCTCTGTTGTCATAAAATCTCTCGTAAGCAGAGTCGTTAGAGAAAGTAGGACCAGCTTGACCGTTAGCAGTGTTAGCAGGAGCTACTTTGTCTGTAGACACTCTAGCATCCATATAGAACAAAAGTCCTGAAGGAAGCGCTAAAGGCTGTACAGATACGATTTCGTTAGCAAGTAATCTTGAGAAGATTCTTCTTACCATTGGGAACGCTACAGTGTCAAAACGACCTGCAGACGAATCAAGAGTCACCTCATTAAGCATGTGAGACGCTTGGTTTTCTAATAATTGAGCAACGTTAGATTTTTTAGAACCTCCAAGACCTTCCAAAAGACCAGACCTGTCCCAGTTAGAGACAATCTCTTTTCTTTGCTCTGAAAGAGTTCTTAAGTTCGTTAAACCAACATTACCACTGTTTAATAATTCACTCATTTTTTTAAATTTTAAAAGTTTAGTTTAGTTTAATTTTAATCGTTTAAGGTTTTAATTCCTGCTAGTTGTTTCATTCTAGAAATCTCTTTGCTTTCATATAAAGCTTCAGATTTTGTAGAGCTTATAACAGCAGGGTTATTAGATTTTAATTTGCTTTTTAGTTGTTCAGTTTTACTCTCAGAAATAGTTTTATTTTCACCAACAATTTTGTTATAAAGAACTTTAGCTTCTTCAACTGTGTTCGTTTTGTCAAAATTCTCAGCGATTTGAACTTTTTCATCGTTTGTTAAACCTCCCTTTGAAAACAACTTGTTAACATAAGCTAACTTTGCATTAAAAACTTGAACCTCATTAATTTGTTTACGAAGTACTTTAAACGATTCTTTGTACTCCTTAAGGGATTCTCTTAAACTTTCGTTTTCCTTTTCTAACTCGGCTAATTTTGCCTCTTCATGAGCTTTATTTTCATTCATTCTTTCTCCATGTACAGGAGCTACAGGTGCATGATGTCCGTCTTTTTCTCTATGATTACCATTTCCAAAAGCTCTTTGTACACCACTACCTACTCCCATTACTTCTTCCATTGTTTCTTCTTCATCAACAATTTCAATTTCATCCATAAGTTCAGAAACCATTTCTTCAGTTTCATCATCAACAATTTCAATTTCACCTTCAGGACTAACAGCTTCTTCGTCTTCTCCTTCTTTTGCAGGAGCTTCTTTAGCAGCGTTAGCTTCAGCAGCGTCTTCTTCTGGCTGCTCTAACTTTGAAAGTATAGTGTCTAATTTTGAAGATAAATCTTCTATTGCAGACGCAGTAGGAACTTCTACTGTAGCAGTTGAACCACCTTCTTCTTCTGCAGGAGCTTCTTCTTCTGCAGGAGCTTCTTCTTCTGCAGGAGCCTCTTCTTCAGCAGGAGCTTCTTCTGCAGGAGCCTCTTCTTCAGCAGGAGCTTCTTCTTCTTCAAACAATCCTGATACTTCAAAAAGCTCTTCGTCATCTTCCTCTTCGTCTTCTTTGTCTTCTTTGTCCTCTTTTTCTTCGTCTTCCATATCCTCTACATCTTCAACTTCTTCGTCTTCTTCTTTTTGAGTTATGGTTAAATCTTCTTCATCAGCATCAACATCTATAGACGCAACTCCATCCTTAACGCTAATAGAAACGTCTGCATCTCCTACGTCAATAGATACTGATTCACTTAAAGATTCTTTTTCAATTTCTTTTATAGTTTCCATTACGGTTTCTTCTATTTTAGATAATACCTTTTCTTCCGCAATTTTACTCGCTTCTTGTAAAGCCGCTTTTTCTATCTCTTTAGCTTCTAATAAAGCTTTTTCAAGAGAACTTTTTGTATTTTTAGACATGTTATTAATTTTCTTTAAATGAAATGTTTCCAATAAATAGTTAATAAAAAATTAAATTCTAATTTTAATTGATTATTAATGCTACAATTTCCAAAACTTTTTATTAGATAATTCACTTAAATCATCAAATGAATTTTCTAAATCTTTAACTTTTAATATTTTTGAAGTACTGTTGTCTAATTTTGTTAATCCCCAAGATTTAGATTCTTTAAATAAATAAGCTCCTGGAGTTGATGGAGAAGAAACAAAATCAAAAGCTATTAATTCGAAATCTTCTTGAACTTCATCCAGACCGTTTTTGTTTTTTACAGAACCTACTCCTCTAGAAGATATTCCTAACATAACACCACTTTTAAGAAGTCCTTTTAAAATATTCCCAGAAGGAGTTTCTAATAACTGAACAGTCCCCATAAGAGTATCTCCTTCCCACCACATTTCTGTAACCATGTGAGAAACGTTAGAAAGACTAACTACAGCACTATCAGGATGGTCTAATTCGCCAGTAGCCCTTCTCTCTCTTACTGCTTCTTCATATTTTTTAGCTTCTCTTTTTAAGATTTCTAATGGATAAACTCTACCATTTCTATTTTCAGTATTCGCTTTTTGAAGAATACCTTTCATGATGATAGGTTTATTTTTTTCTTCAGCTTCTTTAATCAAGTTAGAGTCTGCCTCAAAAGCATAAAACTCTGATATTACATACTTGTCTGAATTACTCATTTCTATTAATTTATAGGATATTTAACACCTATAAATAGTTTAAAAAAATTCTTATATTAATTTTTAATTAAAAAACTTGTTTTAATTAAAAAAAATATATATTATTGTCAAGAACAAATGAAAGTTTAATATTGCAACAAAATGTTAAATAAAGATGAATTGATTTTAGATAAAGAATCTAATAAAAGAACAGGAAAAGAAATAAAAATTAAAGGAGAAGAATTAGGTAACAATTGTGTGAATTGTAAAATAGGCGCTTCTTTTGATAAAGACAAACCAGAAACAATATATATAATAATGAGTTTTTGGATAGATATTAAAGAAAAGTGTGATTATAATGATAAGCATTCTTATATAGATTATGATTATGAAATTTCTAGAAAATTATCAAAACAGTTAAGTAATATATACAGAAAAGATTTAAAAAGTATTTTAGAATCTAATGATGTGTTTCCTTATTATTTAGAAAATATATATACATTTGATTTTCCTGAAAACATAAACTATAATAACAAAAGAAGTTTTGTTTCTTTAGAGTTGAATTTACATACTTTAAATTGTGAAACAAAAGACAAAAACTATCCCTTAAATAATAAAAAGGATAATTTAATATACGCAGAAGCTATTAATGTTTGTAAAAAAATAGCTAATTCTGAATTGTTAAAAGGAAATTTAGATTTTAGTGTACACAAAAAAAAGAAAGATTAAACTCCTGTACTTCCTTCTCCTTTTTTCCAACCTTGTTTAGCTCTTATAGCAAAAAGAAGTTGTCCCATTTTCTTTAAATTAGATTTAGGAACTTTTTTATCATCTTCTTTATATTTATCATTTTCTTTTTTTAGCTCTTTAACTTTCTTTTTAAGTTCAGCTATTGTCATGTCAGAATATTCACCAGTACTTTTAACATCTACATCTTTATCAAAACCTTCACCTATTACACCTTCTTCCATTGCATAAACCATTAAACGTGTATCGTCTACTGGATTGTCTACTATTTTAAGGGAAGGTTCTTCTTTTCTAACTCTTTCTAAATTTTCATTACCTAAAGGTGTAGTTGTAGAAAAAATCATTTTATCGCCTTCTTCTTTAACGAATTTAACATCAGTTAATTGGTTGTTAGATAAATCGTCCATGAACTGAACAAGAGTTACACCTAGTTTTGGACTATAATTTGGTCCTGGGTGTGAATTTTCTTTTATAAAAATTTGTATTTCTTCCGATAATATTTCTCTTAATCTTTTCTTAGATATTTTCATTATTAAAAATTTATAAATTAGATATAGTAGAATTTAATTCAGAACAATTAATTATTATCTCTTCTACATTATTTTTATTTATTGAATCTATAGAATTTAGTTTTGATTTAAATCCTTCAAGTAATGATTCTGGATATGTTTCTTCTTCTAAAAGAGAATCTATATTTTCTAAAGTATTTTCCTTTAAGTCTTTTGCATAGTTTATTTTAACATCTTCACTAGAAGTTAAAATTTTAAATAATTTTTTATCTTCTTCGTTTAAGTGACTATATCTTTTATTAAAATTACTAACAGCATGTTCGTTTATATAGTTCCAAGAAAATAATTTTGGCATATCATTTTTCTCTTCAGATTCTCTTAGTTTTTCAGTAACTTCTCTTTGTAAATAAGATAGTATGTTTTCATAAGCTTCATGAGATTTGTTTACATCTTTATATCCTATTGTAGTTTCTGATTCTATAAGAGTGTGTATAGATTCGTATAAATCTTCAAATTCAGAATCTCCTTGAACATATTTTTCATCTAATATGTAACTTCTTGTTTTTTTATTTACTTCAAGAATGTTTTGAAATGAAACATTCTTTAGTGTAGACATATTTTGATTTATATACCTTTCTGCTAATCTCTCGTTTTCAAAGTGACCTTTAGTTAAATTCTCATAAATCATATATTGAATTTTCAATAAAGGTTCTTCTTTTATTTTTTTTATGAATTTTTTTAAAGAATTTTCTTCTTTTGAATCTTTTGATTCATTAATAATTTCTTTAACAGAAACTCTATATACAGTATCTTTTATTGCACCAAAGTTTAAACTAACATTTCTCATTATAAATTATTTTTACAAATAAATATGTAAGAAAATTATTAATCAACGGTAACTAACTTATTTTCTTTGTGTATTTTTTTATAAGTGTCTACCCTATCTTCTGTAACATTTTTTAAACTATATCTATCTTTTACAAATTCATGCAAGTTATTAGATAGCCTTTCAACTTCAGAAGGATTATTTATAAGATACTTAATTTTTTTGTACCAGTCTTTATGGTTTCTAGAATCATTTATTAAAAAACCATTTTCACCATCTTTCAATAATTCTTTATATATTCCATAATCTTGAGCTATTAAAACCTTTTTGGTCATACCAGCTTCAATTATTTTTAATTCAGATTTAACTTTATTAAAAGTGTTTTTAGTAAGAGGAGCTAAACAAACATCACAATAGTTATAATGTTTTCCATATTGAGTTAAAGGAAGAGTCCATCTTCTAACATATTTTAAATCTTTACTGTCAACTTTATATTTTTCGTTTTTATAAGTTTGTAACCAAGATTTATAATCTTCATCTACTATCTCATATTTGTTAGTAAAAATTTCCTCAAACTTATTCCATACAGTTTCATGAGGTTTAATTTTTCTAGTTTTTTGTTGACCAGTTTGTTTGTTTATTTCTGTTATATTACCTCTAACATCAAAACCACACAAAACAACTTGATATTTATCAACTAAACTAGAATCTTTATGTAATTTAGACATTGAAGAACCTAACAGTTTTAAATCTTCTAAATGTGAAGAACCTCCAATCCAAGAAACTCTAAGTTTGTCACCTTTTTCAACATCTTCTTGTTTCCACATTTTATGATTAGTGTCTATAGCATTAGGTATAACTATAACATTGCTATTATATTTTGCTATTTCTTTAGCAAAAATGTCTGTAGTAGTAGTAACATAATCAGACATTTGAATAGTTTTTATAATTTTTTCTGTTATCTTTTGCTCCTTAACCGCATAATACATAGGGTGAGTAGTTGGAGGAGTCCAGTAATCATCTAAATCCATAACTAAAGTAACTCCAGCTTCTTTTAATTCTTTAAAAATTTCATCTATTCTTTCATGTGGACCTAAAGCTCTATGAAAATGAATTATATCATATTTTTTTAGAGAATCTAAATTATCAAAATTAATATGAGCACTAATTTTGACCTCAAAATCATCTTTAAAGTTTTTTTGAATTTCTTGAGCTGGCCATATTGAACGAAAGTGTCCTACTCCCGCTAAGTCAGATGGATGAAAAAGTATTTTAATTTTATTAGACATAATTTAATTTTATTTATATTGTTGCTGTTGTGTAGTATTTGCTATTTACTAAATTTGTTGCATATCTTGAAGTTAATCTTTTTCTTGGATTGTAATCTTCAATAATAATATTGTTTTGAATGGTTTGAGCTGGGACATAAGGCGCGAAAATATATCCTGCATCTAAAGCAAAATCTTTAACTTTAATAGGTTTAGGAATTTTTTCTAATAATAATTTAGATTTATTATTTTTTTTTAAAAAATCTATATTAACAAATTTTTCTATTTCTAATTTAAAATCTCCTAATAAATCAAGACCAACCCAAGAGTTTTTAGAAAATTTATAGTATAATTTTTTATCTAAATTTATATAGTAATTTCCATCTTTTTCAATAATGTAATAAATCAGATTTAAAATGTTATTACTAAGAATATAACTTTTAGTGTTAGAAAATCCCAACTCTTTATTTTTTAGATTTTCTTTAAAATTACCTTTAAAAGAGTTTATTTTTAATATAGACCAACAATCATGATTTTCATCCCAGGTAATAACTTCTTTTCCATTATTAACTATTAAAAAATTATTTTTATTTTTTTCTAGTATAATGTTTTCTGTTATCATAATAGACGATAAATCAATATTTGCAAAATAATTTGAACCACTTGAAAAATTAAAGACAGTGTTGCTTCCATCTATTATTTCTAATCTAGAGAAATCACCTGTTGAATTTATTGTATCGTTTATTTTAGACAAACTATGATTTTTTAATGTACTTTTCTGCTTTTTCAGCCGCTTTTTCAAAATCAGATTTTTCAGCTGCTTCCATTTCTAAGATTAAATCTTTAAGTTGATTATTCGTATAAGATGTAACATATTCTAATTGTAATTTAGAATTATCAAACTCTCTATCAACAGAAATAAAACCTCTTCTTTCTTGAGCATCTATTGAAGCTGTAAGTTGACATTCTGCCAAGCAAAACTCATTAGGTTTTAGTATAATTCCTTTTGAGTTCATAGAAGCCGTTTTGCAAGCAATTTTTACTGGCTCATTAGATGTATTAGTAATTTTCCAACTATTCATAATTTTATATTTATTTGTTTTGTTAAAATCAAATATAATTTTTTAATTAATAAAGTAAATAATAATATATTATTATTATGAATTAGGATTTAGTATAGATAATCTTATAGAGTTCATGATGTTATCTACAACATTAGATTTGAATGTATCTAAGTCTTTTGTTGAATGTTTAGAACTTAAATTAAATTTATTGTTTGTACCCCTATAAGATACAGAAGCTACAGTATTAGAGTTTTCAGAAAATTTAATTGTTAAGGTTAAATCCACCTCTTCATCTATTTGTTTTTCTTTTATAGAACCATCTATTTTTATGTTTATAAAAAGAGAGTTTTTATCAATTTTTGTAGAGCTTTTTAATAGATTTAAAACTAAACCTTCTTCTTCTTTTACAGCATCATCTAATAGTGTTAATATATCAGAACCCAAAACAAGAAGGTAGTCTTCAGAATACCATCCTAAAGTTTCTTTATCACTTCTGCCAGAATCTGAACTAAGAACTACTTCAGCTTCAGAAATAACACCAGCAAGAAATTTTAACCTATTTTTATAAGATTCATTAATCATTCTCTTTTTTGCCTAATACAAGCTGACCATTTATGTAGCTCTTTATTATTTCTTTTAATTTTGAATTTAATATTTCTTCAAAATTTTCTTCTGGGATATTCAATACGTTAGCTTTAGATTCAATATTTTCATACTCACCAGAATTAACTTCTAAACCCATATCATTAGTCATTGGTTGACTAACATCTTTAATGGGTTCTATTGTATCTATCATATTTGTAGGAGTATCGTTTGTAGCATCTGGGTCTAATCCATTTTGGAAATCAGTTATTTCTTTATCTCCGTTTACATCTTTAATGTTTATAAGATTAGAAGTTCCTTCAATAGGGTCAAATTCAACTTCTCCAACTTTTTCAAACTTAACAACATATACTTCAGATTTTTTCTTTGCCTTTTCTAACCATACATCTTTAATAGTAGTTTCTTCTTCTGGATTGTCCATGTATTTCATTGGAAGTTTTGAAAGATTTTCAGCACCAGCACTTAATTTACTCATATCAAAAACAAAAAGTTTTTCAGAACCCATATCTTCAAGAACTTTAGGCATTTCAGGTTTATATTTTAATTCTTCTTCTTTTTGTTTTAATGCTTCCTCTTTTTGTTTTAACTCTTCTTCTTTTTGTGCTAAAACCCTTTCTCTTTCATCTAATTCGCCTTCTTTTTTATAAACTTCATCATCTTGAGATTGAGTTATTGATTGAGGATTTTCTAAATTAGATTCTTCATTATCGTCTTTTGATATATCAACATTTACAACTTCTTCATTTTCTTCAGCTTCTTCTTTCTTATCTTGACCTTTTAAATCTTCATTTACTGCAGACTTTATTCTTTCAGATAAATTTTTTAAATCTTCTTCATTTATATTAACATCATCAAAACCTTTTTCTCTGATGTTTTTCTTTATCATTTCTTCTAATTCACTTGTTGTAATCTGTGCCATGTTATTAGTATTTTATTTTTAATAAATATAAGTTAATTTTATCTTAAACGTATTTTGACTTACTATTTATATTAAATATTTAAAATTTATGAGTAATCAAAAAAATTCAAGAAAAAAAGGAAGAGGCAATGAAACAAAACAATTTTTAAAAACAATAATAGGAGATATATATTTTAAAGAAAAAAATAAAAAACAAAAACAATTTTATGATTTGATGGACGAAAAAGAGATAGTAATATGTTCAGGTCCAGCAGGAGTAGGAAAATCATATTTAACAGCACTAAAATCATTAGAACTTTTATCATCACAAGATAATGAATTTTATAAGATAGTAATAACAACACCAGCTGTTGAAGCGGATGAAAAGCTAGGTTTTTTACCAGGTGATATGTTAGAAAAAATGGCACCTTATACATATTCAAGTATATATCTTTTTGAAAAAATAATAGGAAAACAAAAAGTACAATCATTAATAGATTCTGAACATATACAAATTATGCCTCTAGCATATATGAGAGGTATAAACGTTGATAATTCAATATTAATTGCTGAAGAATTTCAAAACTCAACTAAAAGACAAACAAAAACACTATTGACAAGAATAGGTTGGAAAAGTAAATTTATAATCTCAGGAGATTTAGAACAATCAGATAGATATAGAGACACTTCTGAAACTGGATTATAT
>Ga0255743_10000409_pt1 | contig 38862 bp, 29 predicted proteins | sample 101ome_19_FD_179950 | JGI IMG/M metagenome (GOLD analysis project Ga0255743, IMG submission 179950) | Coastal salt marsh microbial communities from the Groves Creek Marsh, Skidaway Island, Georgia - 101405AT metaG (version 2) | ecosystem: Environmental > Aquatic > Marine > Intertidal zone >... | reverse complement strand
CTTGCAGACAATGTACTCACATACTTTTTGTGCGCCCACACCAACTTTCACGCGCAGATGCCGGCGTGTCGCGCTACCGTCGCACGAACAGTTTCACCGCAAAAGCACTGTACCCTAGGCGCTACATGAAATTTGCTCGTTCGACCTTCATTTCGTTTTTTTCGTTTTCATTTCTTGAGTTATAACTCGCCGATTTCGCGATTTTGTCCCTCCGGCGACGCGAGTTATGGAGAAAGGCTTCGTGCGTGAAGTGCAAGAAAAGGGCTGCCTGGGGTTTAGGAAGTCGCGCGCGTGCGTCGTCGCAGCGCGTCAAACACGCGCGCAAGGGGCACTTTATGATCCGTAGAGAGTCTTTCGAGTGATTTCAGACGCGCGCTGTGCCGCGGCGCGCCGGTCGACGAGGCAACAGGCGCGAAATCATAAGGTAGTTGCAACAGGCGCGCGCTTCACGCGCATCTTCACGCAGTCGCCGCTCACAGGTGAGAGCTTCATTCGGCGCCGACGCCGTGTCAAAGGATGAGCAACTATACATTGATGTTACACGCCGCTGCTTGGCCGGAACCGCGGTCTGTGGCGCGTTCAGCACCCGCATCTAGCGTCGTCTAGAGTCGCGCGTGCGCTCCTTGCAAACATTCAGTACGGGTTGGCAACGCGCGCTCACGCTCGATCTGGCATCTTCAACGGCAGAAACCATAGTCTTGATGGGTTTTCTGGTAGTTCTCTGCTCTAAAACGTGCGCGCAGCCGTGTGGGCGCCCGCGGCAACGTATGCAGTGCAAACACGCTGGCTCTGAAGCTTACGTGAATGTGCCGTGGACTTCTTCGCGCCGCGATCATCGATTTCTCGTTACGAATTGTCGTGCTTCAGACCTCAGACGACATCACATGGTGTCGTTGGCGCATTTCGAATATGCGCACGTGTCGGGTCCGTTGCGCAGGTGCCTCTTGCAAGCTTCCACACTCAACTTGTGCGCGTGCGTTGGAGTGGTACAAGCGTGTCACAACTGCTCACACTTCATCGAAATGTACTTTTGACGATTGCGCCGAATAAAAATGTCATTCGTTTGACTTGTGACCCGTGATCCATCGAGTGTCGATCGCTCTGACCGTCGTGTTGGACGTTTTCCTAAACCTTTGCCCGAGCGAGCGCCGGTTCAACACTTGCACTTACACTCACAGCGCGCGTGTGCACGCTGTTTCTGTGAGAAAGAAACCACAAAACCCCGAACCAATGACATATCAACTGCTCGCGAGGCCCTGATATGGACCGAAGTGCATTTGCAGATTGCACAGTCGCTTTGAAACAAGCGCAGCGAGGCCGGTACACATACGTCTTCTCCAGAATTTCCTTCGCCGGTTTTCATCGCTCGCAGGCGTTCTCCAGACTCCAACACGTGCGAGACCACGCAATAAAAAAGTTTCGTTCGATTTACCTCGAAGTTACCTTCGCGCTGGGCGTTCGCGCTCGGGACACGCTCGTCATCTTCGAAGTGAAGCGTAACATTTCCCAAACGTTCACGCACTACGTTTCCGGCGACCTTCTGACGCCGCCAGCGGGTCAAAGAAAGCGCGGAGTGTCGCAAAACGCGGAGACGGAGCTCCTACATCCAGTCCGTGCCGACTCGCGCGCGCGCGTACAGTGACGACGAGATCTCGCAGAGATGTTACGATAATTGCCCTCATATTTAAGGAAAATTAATTAGGGAACCGACGGTACGTAGAAAACTTCTTTATCATCGATCTCGTTCCCGAAAGAACTCAGTCGCTCTCTCACGATACCGAAGTGGTGTACCGGACGTCAAAGTCGGACCGGGACTGTGCACCAGGAAAGCACAAACCATCGAGATTGCAGCTAAAGTGTGTTCTTTGCTTTTCATCTTAGAGCACCAGCGAAACACCCCCCTGTCACCGTGCTGTCCAAGATGAGCTACCCTGTCAAGGGGCAGTTGTTTGGTTATATCGGAGCAGTGTCTTCCTTGGTTTTCTCATGTAAGTGTCTACGAAACTTTCGTGTATAATAGTCTTAGATGTGATGTACGTCAGGTTTAGGTGCTGCGTATGGAACCGCGCAAGCTGGTTTGGGAATGTGCAGGGCTGGGACCGGAGAACCAAGAATTGGTGTCAAAGGTATTATCCCGGTAGCCATGGCTGGCGTGCGGGCGATATACGGACTTGTACTTTCTATCATCATTCTAAGTGGAATTCGCAACGATGAATATTCCGAATATAGCGGTTTTCGTCATCTTAGTGCTGGGCTCTGTTGCGGTGTTGCCCAGTTTGTGAGTGGGATCACGGTGGGTGTTGTTGGCGAAAGCTCTACACAGGCAATTTCCTACAGACCCTCGCTTTTCGCTTCTGCCGTGCTGATCTTGATATTTTCCGAAGCCTTGGCGTTGTACGGACTGATTTGTGGTATGATCATGGCACAGAGCAGCTAGATGAGGTACAGTGTTTTTGCTGGGCAGCGAATAAATAGTTTCTTCGCAGAGGGGCCAATCGGCAACCTTCCACTAATTTTAGTCTATTGGTCGCAAACGAACGTAAAAGGCAGTATCTTGCAAGCACGAACAGTTTGAGCAAACTTTAGTCGATTGATCAGCCATACAGATAGGTGTAACTTTTCTCTGTCCTCTCAAACAAGACTTGACTTGACCTAAGAATAAGAAGCCTAAATTTGCTATTACTGGGGTATTTCATCCGAATGGATCGCTTTAAAGTTACCCATAACGGGAAGAATGCGAGGTATACCACGGATGAGAGTGGGAGTAATCACCAAACTCAACGCAGTAGTTCCAAGTAGAAGCAGGTAAAGTTTTCGCTCCACTAAGCCAGCATTCGAAGCACGCGACAGAAGAACGAATGAAAACTCACCGATCTGAGCGAGGGAAACACCTACTGTCAAACATACACCGGGAGAATAACCAAATGCTCTTACCACAATGGCGACGAGGGATGTTTTTAGTGTTACTATAATCAGCAGAGAACCAAGAAGAATGTCTGCATGTATCCAAAGGAAGAATGGGTTAACTATGAGTCCAATAGATACCATGAAGAGAGCAGCGAATATGTTTCGTATCTGATGAAGATTCTCCACTGTACTTTCAGCATGAGGGGTGGCGGAAATCATCACACCAGCGAAAAATGCACCAAACTCTAATGATAAACCAAGTTGATCACTTCCTAATGATATCGCTAGACAGAAAGCGACGGTAATAATCTGGAAAAGTTCTGGCACTTGTTTGGACGCAAATCGAAACATTTTCTGCACGAGCGTTCTACTCAGACAAAAGCAGGCGCCTAAAAACATACCCATCTTGAAGAAAATACCAATGAGTGTGAATAAGCTTTGTCCAAGATTCTTTCCCTCCGCGAGCACTGGTACAAGTGCGAACAACAAACCAACACAGCAATCTTGTAGTATTAGCGTCCCCATAGTGATCTGACCATGCAACGTATTGATTGCACCACCCTCAATGATGCATTTTCCTGCTATCGCTGTGGAGCTCATCGATAACAGCGCCCCCACGAATATTCCTTCTTTCATACCCGCACCGGTCACATCACTGACTACTCCACACAGTAACATCATCAGTGCAATCTGTAAGCAACCTCCTAGCACAGCGACACCTCGAACTTGTCGCAGCTTGGCAGCACTAAACTCGAGCCCAAGACCGAATAAAAGGAAAATAATCCCAAACTGTGCCAGAGTTTCAACTTGGACTAACTCAACGATGACACCGAGCCCACCTGGACCTATGAAGGAACCAGACAGTAAGTATCCTGTAATTACTGGTTGCCCCAGCAGACAAAAAATAGTCGAACCTATTGCGGCTGAAAAAAATAATATCACAAGATCACGAATCAACTGTAGATCTTGTTGCAGTTCCATCGTTCCACTCTTTGGATTTGATATGACGAACTCGTTATCAGACGAATCAACTAGCCTTTCGACATCCTCGGCGTCTGTCTTACCTGTACGTATGACTCGATCAATGCCACGTGAAACATCTTTAAGCTGGCCGATCAGTGAGTCTTGCCCACTGTGGTCCATAGTGTCTCCATGTACACTGCCCTCTCGGAGCAGACCATCATCTCCCTGTGGTTTGCTTGACTCCGAATCGTAGGATAGCTTCGTGGAATGTTGACCTTCATCATGCGTCCGAGTCACTCTCACAACAGTTTCCAACGTGCCTCCACCGGCACGAACGGTTCCATCAAAACTTCTACCTGCACCCTCTGAAGCAACACCTTTGACGGTTTCATTTTCATCAAACTCTTTCACCAAAACTTTGTGCAACTGTCCAGCAATGGTCGAGTCAAAGTGGTTTGAATTCGAATCAGACTCGGCTCCAATATTCAAATTTTGAGATTGAGTTTCAGAGCTAGCCTCAAGTGAACTGACAGGGACTGTGCTCAACTCCGCCAAGCGTCTGTGTTGGCTTGAGTCTACAAGTATTGTTTCTGCACTCGCACTCGTAGTCACGAGACTTGCTAGAAGGAAGATGTGAAGCCATACTCTAGCACGTGCAGGTGACATCAGAGTCACCGTTCAAGGAATAATGGCCGCGTAGTGAAAAGACTTCAAAATAAGATGATCTTTCTGAGGTTGAACGAAGCTGAACTGAAAAGAATACTTATGTCGGTATAGCGCTCGGTACCAAAAGGTGTTCGAAGATTGCACAGCCTCGCGTCGACAGTTGAACGGTTGGAGAGCCCGGGGGAGCTTTGAGTGTTTCTCTTTGGAAGACTGTAGGTGAGGAGGTCGCCTCGTGCGTCGCTGCGAACGGAGATGCTATAGGCCTGGCCTGCTGCACTTGATACGAGCTGATACCGTATCAACGTATCAACGTATCAGACTGATACGGCGTATCAGACTATTTGTATGGGCAAACCGTGTAAAATTACCGATTTTTTGTACGTACCAGGAAATTCCTGATACAGGTCACTTTTGAGCCCTCAATATGTAAGTTCGCGCTTTGTGACGTTCCAGCGCCGCGACGCCGCGCCCGATTGGCGTGAAAATAACACAAAAAGAGCAACGAACGAAGCCTTTCTCCATAACTCGCGTCGCCGGAGGGACAAAATCGCGAAATCGGCGAGTTATAACTCAAGAAATGAAAACGAAAAAACGAAATGAAGGTCGAACGACCTCATGTAATGTTGCGCCTGGTTGACACGAATTTCTTGCTTCAAAGTTCTGCGCCATCGCGGTGTTTCACGACGCAAAACTTTGTGTGAATGATTTAAATAAACATAACAACCCATCGTGAAAATATCACACGAATGGACGCGCGCACGGCGCCGCTACAGCGCGCTATGTGACATTTGCTAAATTCCTAAAATGTGCTATGGCGCCGCGTCGAGACGTTGAATCGTAGCGACGAGGGAATATGATATGTATAAAGACTCCTTTCACGTGTTTGTTGAGTCTCTGCGTCGTGCGACGCCGCCCTGGCGACGTACGCGTGGGCTAAAGTTGGAGGGGTATAACATTGTGAGTCATGAATCTCCGATTCGGTCGCATTTTGCAAATGGACAAATTGGAGATTCATGACTCACAATGTTGTACCCCTCCAACTTTAGCCCACGCGTACGTCGCCAGGGCGGCGTCTTGCCAGATAAACGCGATAGATTCACGTGAAACAAACACTTTTACGTCGACTTATGCGCGGTTTTAACTTTTCTAATCGCCCGTCGACGCCCTGAAGCGCTCGCTGGTTTCAATATTGACATTATTTTACAATTTGGGAGATATCGGCGCCGTCGCTATGTTGTTTTCGACAAAACTTGCAGACAATGTACTCACATACTTTTTGTGCGCCCACACCAACTTTCACGCGCAGATGCCGGCGTGTCGCGCTACCGTCGCACGAACAGTTTCACCGCAAAAGCACTGTACCCTAGGCCGATTGACCTGTACCCTAGGTCGATTGATTTATCGGGTACTTTGGGTCACCCACAGTTACGACTAACTCGGACTTAATAATCGAGTTATGAGAAATAGCTGTTACCCCTGAGCGCCTCCTAACTTTCAGACCCGAGTTAGGCGAAAATGACTAACAGCTAAGTTTCATAACTTCGTCATAACTCGGGCCCGAGTTATGAAGATTTTTGCACTTCTTTTCTCACCCGAAGCGCCCCTTCAGACTTTCGTCCTTTTTGCACGCATCTGTTTACCGCGTGTTTTCCCGCAATTTACTTACGTCTTGTGGCCTTGTTAGTTTCTGCTTGTTTTTGCTCTCAGCCCTCAGGCAACCAACCAAACAACATGCACAAGGGCCGCGGGAAACGAACTCGACTCGTTCTTCCAGGAACCGCGAACGTTGGTTTTCCCCCACAAGAAATCGTTACATCCAATAGATATGGTCTGAAAGGAAGGATGCCTATCAAGAAAGTCGGCAGACTCGCGTTTCAAGCTGGACACTACCCTAGTTGGCACCACCGACGCACGGCAATGTGGACTTCTGGACAGAAAGTGCTTGGCATCGTCCTGTCGAAAAGTGGAACGTTTTATACCGTAGCTATAGCAAGAAATATTGGGATTGTGGGTGTTTTGGACGTGCATGGTGGCGTCAGCAATGTTCAACGGGGTCAAGTGGTACACGTGCAAGTTGCATTGCCCTGCGCCCCTAGCCAAGTATGTCGTGTCAGTCTGGCTGTACCTCAGAAAGATTCTCAGCCAGGGAGCTCTGAAAAACATGAAGTCGTAGCTATGACGCATGGATATTTATTAGGCTTCCTCAGTCGAGATACTGCTGAGCCTATCGGGTCAGTAGCAAAATTGATTGGAGTCGCGAAGACACTAGAAGAGCGTGTTGGCAACAGTATCGAGTGTGAATATGCAGCTGATGCAAATCACTTCGTCTGGATTCGAAGTCCGCACAAAAGAACTATAATTGATGTTCTCACGCAATTTGCCCCCAGATGAGAAACGGGCGTCGTGCAAGTCGTCCGCAGTAGTTGTGTAAGTTGATACCATAAATTTCTTATTTAATTAAGTAAATAATTAATTCGATAGTCGGTAAGACAGGCCAGGCTTTCGCAGTCGCCGCTCTTCAAATTAGTGGTGACTTGATATAACGTGCAATGTCAGTGTATAAGCGCATCTCAACTCAAGAGTCCATCAATAGTGGGTACTTGTGTTAATATGTTAATAGAGTCGAAGGAGTGCAGTCCGTAATTCTTCGTGATTGCCTTCTTTTACAATCAATGTCACGGGATGAAAATGTGCAAAGACGATCGCAAATGTCTACTACCTTAGGCAGTACGAAATCCCGACTGATATTTGTGATTCGACTTAAATTTTCGCAACGCCGTAATTTTAATTATAATTATTGTTCTGTAATCGTTTCCTTGACGCGGCGCATTTTATACCGCTGGTGTACTTGCTTCCCTTTCTCGTCAATCGCGTGCTCGTCGGTGTTTTATCGGACCTTCACAAGCTCAAACCAGGATAGATTATCTAACATGCCTGCTGTAACTAACTGGCAATCAAGTGATAAGCTGATGGACAAACGCATTTTCTTACTGATGGTGACAACACCAACCTGAACGGATCAACTGACGGGTTTCACACAGGTTGTGTCTTTTCCTGGCGCTTCTTAAGATGCGGCGTGAAATATCCAGACAGTCATTCTCCGTTGAGCAAAAGGTAACTTGACAATTAATTGAGTAATTAATTAATTGAGTAATTAATTAATTAATCATGGAGCAGTGAGCTCGTCCGGCTCGAGGCTAGCGAGGAATGGCTTCGTGTTACATACCGAACAGGTTGTTGAAACAGGTACCAGGCGCACGGGTATGATATCACATCCACTTGTGAAAGAAATGTCGCCTGACTGCTTTTTTCTACCTTTTCTGTAAAATCTTTCTTTCAACTCCCTAACGTGTGGCACGGCGTCGAATAGGCGTACGCAGCGTCGCGCGTCAGCAACTTGTACAATTATGGCATTTCTATTTCTAAATCGACGGAAGACCGGGCTTTGATCGTTTCGACTTGCTATGTCGTACAAAAAAAGAAGTCTCTTGAACGAGATCCACTTGTGCGAGTGCTTCCGTGTATCAACTTCACTTCAAGTCGAAAAAAGTTTCTACAGGGATTCGAAGCCCAGTAAGACTTGCTCAAATAAGTAACGACGCATCTATCTAGCTTCGCGTGCACGCCTTGCGCGGTAAGAGAACTCTGTAAAGTCATATAAGTACGTTCTTGGAGAGCCAAGTTGACCTGATTAGATTAGCTTTCTGCTTCTTGACGACTCGGCGCCGCCTCCTTTATTTTATGAGTCAAGTTGCAAGGCCGTTCAATACTGTGAACAAAGTTCGCCATCCGCATTACCGCTACGGTGAACGCTTGAAAACAGAAAAGAAAGGAGCGCGTTACTTCATGCGGGCTGCAAGCTTGCCTGTGGGTTCTTCTAGGGGAGAGGAGTACTCAGGACGAATTATACTCGTGGCAGATATAGGTGGAACAAATGCTCGCTTTCAAATCCATAACATTGACAAAGAAGAATCGGAAAGTTGGACCGGTCAAACAGCAGAATATTCTGATTTTGAGTCTTGCTTGCAAGCGCTGATTTTGAAAGTAGGTGTTCATAGTTTTGATGCTGCGTGTTTCGCAGTCGCCGGTGTCGTTACAAACGGTGTGTGTAAACTTACAAATATTGGCTGGACTGTTGACCTATCGCTGATCAAATCACGATTCAATATTTCAAAACTTAAAATCATCAACGATTTTGAGGCAGTTGGCCATGGAATATCTGAACTGAAGGAGAGTGATTTGTTAACACTTAATTCTGGTGTCGCTCAACCGATGGGGCCTATTGCTGTTTTAGGTCCAGGTACTGGTTTAGGAGAGGCGATCCTCGTTTGGAGTGAGCACACAGAGGGTTACACAGTTCTACCCACAGAGGGTTCCCACGCTGACTTTGCACCAAGAGGTCAGATTCAGCGTGATTTATCTTCATGGGTAGAAAATGAGCTTTCGGAATGTGAGGTTGAGCACGTGTGCTCTGGTCCTGGACTTGCTCGCATATATGATTTCCTACGAGTGCGGGCTGACCCGAGTCTGCCCAGTCTAACTCCAGCTGAAATAAGTACACGTGCGAACTCCAATACTTGCAAGGTCTGTGAGTGTGCGGTGGAAATCTTTCTGCAAATCCTGGGCGCTGAAGCAGCGAATTTAGGACTGAAATGTCTCGCAACTGGAGGTGTATATATAGCTGGTGGCATACCGACTAAAATTTTAGACGCTGTCAAGAAAGGAGACCTTCTCGAGGCGTTTCTACGCCCAGGCTCCAAGTTTCAGCTGGTTCGAAGCTCCTTTCCACTGCACGTGGTACTTCACCCTGAAATCGGTCTTCTTGGGTCGAGCAAAGTTGCACGCAACCTTCTATGATGCTACTCACACATCACATCACAAAACAACCAAATACACGTCTGGGTGGTGTGCTGCCGCGCTAGGCTAGGTTGGCCAATGGCGCTACAGATACTACTACAAGTAGTAAAATACTACGTAGTATATATTGTCTACTGGCACCGATTACGTAGTGTTTGCCAACCTAGGCGCTAGGTTGGACTCACTACTGATGTTTGAGCTACACTACTAGTACTTGTACGAGTGTTTCCGAAAATAATGTATGAGGATAAAATAAATAACCAGTAATGAACCGTCGACGTGTACGTATTTTACATCGTTTAGTGCCATCTACAATAACTACGAGAGGTAGGTAGTTCCTACTGCGCGTGCCGCGTGGTGCGTGGTTCGTGGAGACGAAGATGACTCACGCGACGAGGAAATAAACCTCCACAGTCCTCCCTTTATTGGATGCAATCCGCGAACGCACGGCATATCTCCAGCGACGCCTCAATTGAATATTGAATATTGAATACAACGACTGCCCGACCACAATAACACAACTTGTGAAGTGAAGGGGGCAGCATGTGTGCCCCACATGTTCTTGAGTCTTGAAGTCACACGGTAGTAATCAGTCGATAGTACTTCGCACGCGAGGCTTGTGGAGCTACATTAGGCTAAATCAAGTGTGTAAAGGAAAGTCCCTGGGCCCTTGGCCTCTGCACCAGCATAAACACAAACTTTCTTCAGATGACGTTGGGGACGACAAACCAATCTTTTGTACGAACTATGCTTACTACATTGCTAACCCCTAAGACAACGATCTCACAATTTCGTGGGGCGATCCACACTGCCGAAAAGTCACGGAAATGTGAATATTTTCCAAAGCACACGTTGCTGAGTGTCTTGGCTGGTGTAGAAACTCTACGCGATCCCGAGAGAGCAGACATGATTGCACTTTTGACCGAAATTATGTCAAATACAGGAGCTGAAAGACTTCACCGACGCATGCTCAGAAGTACCAGTGGAAGGTTACTCCTTCATCAGCGCCGGCGAGTCTCAAATGTTACTCTTGAATTCGCTCGCAGATGTGCCCCCGGCACGTTTGGCGAAGCTTATGCTAAATTTATGGATGCGCGCGCTTTCCACCCTGCAGACCGTCCACCAACGACTGTGTTTGGATTGTCAAATTCTTCAGCATATATTGTGCTACGACTCAGAGAAGTGCATGACTTCTTGCATGTTTTATTTGAATGTTCGACAACTATTGAAGGTGAAATAGTCCTCAAAGCTGTCGAGTTTGCCAACTGCCGCCTGACTTTGAGTGGCCTAGCAGCTCTGCTGGGTAAAGTCCAGCTCGACAAGCACTCTCAGGAACGTCTCAACTATCAGCTTCTACCGTGGGCTATGAGAGCAGGAACTGCGTGTGAGCCCATTGAATGCATTGATTTTGAGTCTGAACTTCATTTACCACTCGCAGAAGTGCGTAAAAAGTATAATATACATCGTCTAGATGTCTCTATCCTGACGGGATACTCGAAGCGATGAGTTTAGCACCTGCCACTTCGGCATTTAACGGCGTGAACGTTTTCTTCCGGCGAGTTTTGTATCGAAATCTTGCGCCATCTGGAGTCTGACAGTGCGTGTAGCCGATATAATCCGTGTAAGATCAGACATCACGTCCTTTTCATTCACTCCGAAACGCTCCATCCGTCGATCAATAGCCTTCTCTATGGCGAGGAATCTTTCAACATCGTACTGAGTGACTAAAGTCACTGTTTCACCAGTGAGGGCGGCACGAGCTGTCCTACCAATCCTATGGATGTAGTCCGGGACAGAACCTGGAGTGTCAAAATTTATGACCACGTCAACGCTCGAAATATCTATACCTCGCGAAGCAACATCTGTTGCGAATAATACTGGAACGCGGCGTGAACGAAATTTTTCGAGGGATTCGTATCTTTCTTTTTGCCTTTTCAACGAATGTAATGCTGTGTTTCGGATGCCAAGATAGTCATGGGTACGATGTAGTAGTTCACATGTCTTTATTGAATTTGAAAACACGATTATTGATCCCAAATCATGCTTGAGGAAATAAGAAAGAATATGCGCAAGGTACGCCTCCTTCATATTTGTTGGTACAAAGCAATATCGCTGTCGACAGTTTTCAACTGGTTCACTGTTCTTCAAGTCTAGGTGAAATACATTTCTAAGGCTCATATCTTTCATGGCCGCAATACTTCGCGTCATTGTTGCTGAGAAGAGTAGCGTCTGCCTTCTAGATGGTAGTTTCGAAAGAATGATTCTTATTTCTGAGTCAAAACATGGATCCAGTAGTCGATCAGCCTCATCGAGTACAAGGAAAGATACCTTCTTAAAGCAGTTTGTTAAAGCGTTATCGAAAACGAAGTGCTCAGTCAGTCTACCAGGTGTTGCACATATTATATGAGGTCGAGTGCTGATGGTCTGTGCCTGGGACTTCATATCCTCACCTCCCAGGATGGTTCGGCACTTTAAGGAGGTACCGAGACAAAACACATTGAATTGTTCAGTGATTTGTAGGGCCAGTTCACGAGTGGGTGTCAAACAGACAGCAAAAACGCCATATGGGTTCGTTTGTAACTGTTGAATGATAGGTAAAGCAAAAGCAGCAGTCTTGCCACTTCCAGTCTGGGCAGCCGCGAGGATATCTCTTCCCGCAAGGATGGCTGGAATGCACTCTTCTTGTACTCTGGTTGGTCGTTTAATGCCTAAATTCAGGAGATTCCGTTCTAGCCAGGGTGAAAGGCCCAGTTCCCCAAAAGTTGTGAGTTCATCGCTGTCAGCCATGCCCAGGTGTCTAGCGTGAAGAAGTCGGTAGTTGAGCGTTTAAACTCAACAAACCCGACTTGAAGTGTAGATCACGGCGTTTCTTACGAGAAAAACGAAGCCCGTGGTCTCGCGGTGTACATTGCCCGGCGGCGCCTAATACAGCGCCGGGTAGGATCCACATTTCCACTCATCACGCGCGGTCGTCTAACATGGACACATGTGGTATTATACCACACCTTGTGTCCATTTTCTACAACTTGTAGGTTGGGCGCGGCTAATAACTATACCATACATACATTGTACATATCCTCCAAACTTCACGGTCTACATCGTTAGCTCTTTCGACCTTCATTTCAATTTTTCGTTTTCATTTCTTGAGTTATAACTCGCCAATTTTGCGATTTTGTCCCTCCGACGACGCGAGTTCTGGGAATTGAATTTCGCGCTCGCGTTCGGGGAGGGGATACCCAGGCTTTCGCGTAGGGTTTACATCGTGTAACAAAAACAAGTTTGCTCTTGTAGAGTACAAGCATAGGAAAATATGGGCGAATTGCCTTCGGGGATAGCTGAGTGTGTTCAGCGGCTGAAAGCGGCTGAATCTGTCTGCTAAACCGCACATGTCGGTAACTTTTCGTGATTCTGGATGTTTGAACCCTGTAGTGCGAAATGGAGCCCTTTCGAACAAGCCTGCCTTGTTTTGTCGCTGAAAGCATGGTTAGAGCGCGGTTCGGGCGAATGTGCTCTCGAGCTTTACTTGTTCTTGGCGTCTAAACTCAGTGCAAAAAGAGTGAGAGATGTGGTGCTCCGTATTGAATGGCTTCTTTCGGGACGGACGAGTGCCGGAAATAGTCCAAATGAGAGGCTGAAGGGGAAACTTAGAGAGTTCTTCACGACTTATGACTGTCATGCATTTCACTCTTTGGTAACAACAGTGCACAGTGGTACATGGAATATGTTGCAAGAAAACGAAGACAAGCTGATCAAATTAGAACAAGGCATCAGTTCAAGAGATTTCATGGCAAATCAGAGCTCACTCAAGCCAGTTTCCGAAGGTATTCTGACTTGTCTGCGTCTCATGCCTTTCACTACTTCAAAAGTCTCGTTTCTACCAAGACTCCCCGTGAAGCTGAATATCTCCTTGGCTGAAAAAGTGTTTCTTTATTCTACACCCTAATGGCTATGTTTTCACCAAGCAAACCAACTCTTTGTCGTGTGGTGCTCAATCTGCTCAGCAGCAAAGATGAACACGCCTTCAGCGCTCGTTTCATCTTCGCTTTGATCAAGCAGAAGGGCAAGCATGTCCCCAGCTTCGAGTTCAACTTCGTCATTTGGGCCAAGTGTTTGCCACGCACCTCCAGCTAATGCCACTCCAGATACATTTTTAGTATGCAAACCTTTTACTAGCGCTATTCCTGTCTGATTATTTGCAATGATGCTGACTTGCTTGTGTGATATTCGTTTTGACTCGCAGCTTCCGTGACCACGTCCAAGTGTCTGCGGTCCTCCTGTTAAATATATATCTGTTCTATCTGGTGCAATGAGTCGACACTTGAACTTTGGTGCATTCGCTGACTTTGTTGGCTGTTGTAACGCTATTGTGTGTTGATTCACCCCCGCTGCAGCCAAGTCGCGGCTCATGTGGTGTGCCAGCGCATTCAGTTTCACTATGTCCCTTTGCAATAATTGTAGAAACTCTTTCATGGATACGTTGGGAAGGATTTGTAGATCATCGTGTCCAAAAGGCACCCCGACCGTCTCCAAGTTGAGAATCATATGTTCTAAGTGCTGTCTCTCTCCGTCATCTTCAATCTTATCATCCTTGAACGAATCATAGATGAAAGCACCTATAATATCAACGACTGTTGTCGCCACAGATACCATGATGAAACAGCTCATTATAGCCATCATGGCGGTGTAAAAATCAGCTTTCCCCATCAGTCCCTTAGATCCGTACTCCAATTGCACACCTCTGTACTTCATGACAGTTCCACTGCTCGAAATATCAGATGATGGCCCAGAAAAGTGGACAGCGTCGACACTTTGTACGAAGCTGCCTTCACTATTTAACTGAACGTGCATCTCTGCCTGCGGGCTAAAATCGAAAGGTTTGAACTCGGACATCGGTCGAAAATTACTGAAAGTCAGATCAACGCTCAGACGAACGCCCGTGAGACGATATATAGGGAAATTTGTGGCAAAACTAGTTGACACTTCCACCTCATTTCTGTCATCAAGCTGTACGCCTGCCAATAGAAGAATCTCGTGTAGATACATCACGGGATACTTTGCTGAATTATTCGCATCACTAGTATAAAAAGTATTGAACATGACCGACGTGTGGTCGAATACAGAGACGATGTCTGGATACCCATTGTAACCCCAACTCGTGACAAATCGTGGTCGAAGTTGCATGATCAAGCTATCTGGGTCGAGGGGGAACTGGTTGACATCTGGTACATAACTGATGCTGCACCCTTCTTGTGCGACTTCGTCATCACATCTACGTGTAAATGTTTTCGATTGAATATGCGTCGCAATGAAAGTTGCGCCTTCGTCAGTTTCAACTAGTTGTGAAGTCGGAATGTGGCTGACACACTTGTTATTCAGATATCCTCCCTCTGGGACCAGTGAGTCCCCAGCGAAATCAGCGTATGATGCGTTGCAGTAAATCTGATCCACCATATCATTGGTGGCGATATTCATTTCTCTTATCGTGTCGTTCAGTGTAGTTGACACATATGCACGCGGCTTCTCTTTCAGCATGTAAGTGTGAGCTCCTATGACTGAGACTAGTGCATACACGAGTATGGCAACCATCAACGTCTTGTGGACGTAAGCTAAGCGTCTATCGCTAATTTTCACGACCTTCAATGTCCGGTAAGACATGAGGTCGTCCCAAAGTTCAGTGAGACCCTCCTTAATGCCTGTGGGAAAGAGGGTGAGAAAGATTCACGTCAAGAAAGCCACAACAGACACTCGACTTACCCATGCTGTCTAAACTCTAGAGCGAGAGGGCGTCAGCAAGTTCACAAACGGTTTAACACGCTTCCATATGTCGTGCGAAACACCAGTCGACGAAGACAAGACCACAGGCCGCGGTGCAGGCAGTGGGTGTTGAGTGGCGTGCCGTTGACTGCAACTCCCGATCAACACCAGGATACTTACTATCATGTATCATGAGCGCTTCAATCTGTAGTTTGACCCACACAGTACCTATACCTGTCTGCGTCCTCACACGATTGTTCGCCTAAATTTATTATTATTAGCAAATCTCATAATTACAGAATTATCTACCATACTACAAGTGTACTAGGGTTTCCGAAAATAAAGCACGTACCGAAAATAGTGAAATTAATTCACATCGGCGTTTTCCCGCGCCGTCGCGCGCCACCCCGCGCCGCGCGCGCGGCAGCCCGGTGCGGGGTCAACCAAACTTTCGATCACGTGAGGTTTCGCCGCGGATGGAGCTCCACAGCGCTCTCAGAGTCGCACAGAGTGCGGCCACTAGAGTGAACCTGCCACGTGAATTCTTGGAGTAGAATCGGCCGCGTGTGACGCGCCCTCAGGTGCGCCGGAACGAGCCACCGAACGTATCGACGGTGCACATGCGCTCAAGAAAGCGTTTTTTACGATGCAGGCCGCTTCTAGGTGCCATGTGAGTCGCTACGACGCTCGGCGAAGGTGTCGACAAATCACGCTCTCCAAGCAACTGAAACGCGCTTGACGTAGGACACTCCAGCCCTGTGAGCGGGCGCTTTGCGGTACCTCTATGCGCTTGAAAGAGCTAAAACGTTTAAAGACGTTATTTCTCGCTATTCTGGCTTGAAACGCTGATGAAGGACGCTACAGCGTGGCGCTTGGAGTCGTTCTCGTGGTGCGCCGCAACAGTGGTAACTGAAGCACATCGACGTTTTTCAGTTACCAGACGTTCCAGCGCGGTGTAGAAGCGTAGAGTGGATGGAAACGCGCTCGATTGCATTCAAGTGTATACTAGACCGTATTCACTCGTCTATTTGTCGCTTGCATGCGTGGCAAGACGTTCTGTCCGATCACGCGCGGTCCGGCATTGTGCCAAAAGAGCGTTTTGTCTGCGACTTACGTCAGCCCTCGACCCGCACGAAACTCGTTGAATCAATGTGTTTCAAGCGTCAACGGTCGACATTTATTATTAATTCGCGTCTGGATTCCGAAAATGCGGTGGAAAGCGCACGTTGCGTCTCCCATGGTCGATGAAAGTGAAAGTTGTGCAGTCGAGTGTGTCACACGTGATGAGACTCCTCAGTTTTCTTACGCCGGAAAGGACGCCTAAAACGACGGTGAACGAGGTGAAAGCGCGCGAACTCAAAGAAAAAGATGCTTTGAGCCGACTCGCGAGATCCCGCTGTATTTCGCCGTCACATCGCGCTGCTACGCCGTCGCACATGTTGTAATTCTAGACCCTGACACACCTAAAAAATGTTCTTGTTCTCAAGTCATTATTTTCGAAAAAATCCATGTTGAAGATGCACGAAATCACGCACGCCACCGGCGACGCGATACTTCACGGCTGACGACGAACGAGGCGGCGTTGGAAAGCGCGTAAAAAGTTAAAAAAATATACTCCCGAACCAGAGCTATCGGTGCAGTCGTCGCGGCGCGAGACGCGCGTAAACACGAAAATACACGTTTTACTCAACTTTTTTCGAAATCACGAGTACTTGTACAAATACAAGTACGAGTTGTAGCAGCATGTACGTTCCGTATTTTGCTTTATGTCGACACCACTCTTCGAGGCCGCGTGCACGTGCTTGCGTGTGTCAGGAATAGGGGTGCTTGAATCCGGTATTGGGAATTTCCCGATACGTATCGGCGTATTGGGCCGGTATCGGCCGAATGTCCGAACGCGTAAATCGTATGGGCAAACAGTATTAAACAGCTGATAGGAGGGTGGCGAATCGACGAGAACCGCGCGAAAACCGATGCACGTCGCGCGCTAAGTCTATTCATTGATTCAATCTTCTACTCTTACTACTTCGCTTCTTAACACGCATGAGAATTCAAACTCGCGCGACCCCGTCGACGCCTAAACCCCGGTCGCGCCCCCTCGTTCGCGCGCGCGCCGTTCGTCTTTCTTTTCATGCCATTTTCACGTCATTCGGGCGCGGCGTCGCGGCGCTGGAACATCACAAAGCGCGAACATATTGAGGGCTCAAAAGTGACCTGTATCAGAAATTTCCCAATCGTATTGAAATCGCCAATTTTACACTGTTTGCCGATACAAATAGTCTGATACGTTGATACGCCAATACGGTATCAGCTCGTATCGATACGAGCAGGCCTCAGTCAGGAAGCGTTTGGGGACCGGTCAGAGTTGCAGAGAGGCCACAGATTCATTTAACGGCACGTAAAAGTCTACGAAATAAATACAGATACAGATACATGTCACTTTCTCAAACTTCGCTCTTGCCTCGTGGTTCTCCTTATGCGCCGAAGGCAGTAGCTGGTGCGTGTAGAAAATACCAGAAACGTGAACGAAACTTGTGCGTGTTTGTTAAAAACAGACAGTATCCTGATCAGGTTGGTACTAGCTACGTTTGAGGATGTCAAGTGTAGTTTGACATTTGCTGCTTGTTTAGGGTGAGCTTAAAAAATCTTTCAACTCACGTCGACACTTTTTGCTATCCAGTGTGTCACTGGTCGTTTTGCGTGAACTTGATCAAAACGAGGCGAGCGCAACTCCTTCAGCGGTAAGAAAGCTTCCTACTTCACATCAACACTAGTCCTGACGCTTGCGTCTTACAGCTTGATACAAAGATGGTAATTGAGTTGTCTTATGTTGGGTGAATTCGCTCAACCAAGTTTAGGTTGGCTCATACCTGCCAAAGTCAGATACCGAGGTAAGTATCTCCAACATGAGATGACTTCGAAAGACAAACTGAGGCACTTATCAGGAGGGGTTCTATGACTTCATTGCCTCAAAAACTCGGACACCCGCACTGAGGTATCATTTATGCTGTATAAAGTGGTGAGATATAACCTGTAGTCTCGTAGAGCTGGTGCTCTGGAACAATACCATGTGTGCCTGCCACCGGAATGGAAGGAGGTAAAAAGGTTTTGTTAGCAGCGTGCCCCGTGTATAATCTACCATACAAGGTTCTTGTCAGTAATGCAAAGAGTGGCAACTATTGCCAACCCCGTTGCGATGAGGTCTGCTTATTTCTACTTTCTTTAATTGACTGACTGACTGACTGACTGACTTGATTTGATTATCAAGGCGACCACAGAAGTTTCGTTTGGTAGCAGCGCTCAAGGCACACTTCAAGTGATAATAATCCCAACTACCAAGCTACTGATTGCGAAGAAGTATCCCACATTACATGAAGTCGGAGATATTTCGAGTATACTCAATGCAATTTCACCCGCCATCACTGGAAGGTAAGCAATATGAGACAGTCAAATACTTCACTACACCTCTTTGTCAGTGTTGCAGTCGAGGAGGAAGACATTGTTGGTATGCAGCAGATTAAGAAGAATGGTAGGGATTATTATGAGGTGCGCTCAACTCCACAAATGGTAGTGATTCGTCTCAGCTTGTTCCAGTACGAACTCTTCACCCCCTATGCAGAGGCAGGTTCGCATAACCTAACAACTGTCTGTACGTCCATGGTGCGATTTTTCCACCCTGCGTTGCATTCCACCAACATGACTTGTGCACATTCGCTCGGTAGAATTACCTTGTTATGGCTACCATTTCATCTAATGAAAAGCAATGGGAAAAATCTGAACAGGCACGTTCGCTCATGCCAGGTGAACCCGAAACTAATTCTGTGATAGGTTCTCAGGAGAGTATTGCGCTCTTTCGAAGTGGAAGTCGCAAGGCCCTGACTGAGTTTATTCGAGAAAAACAAAAGAATAGCCGCTCGCGAGCTGAGATCAAGTGCGAGTTACGGCGAGTTGCAGGAAACAAAACTTATAGAGAGTTTTTTGTGATAACATATATCAGCTGTTGCACAACCAGCTTTCTCTCAGCTAAGCAGGAGCGAGGTAAAACTGCATCGCTTACTTTCGAGAAACCTTGTCAAAAGAGGACACTCCGATTACAGCCGCAGCGATCGCACCGAGGACCACACCGCCTGCAACGATAGAGAGCAAAGTGTTCTTGAGAGAGGGCGTCACAGCGGCCTCCGCCACAAGTGGATTGGAGAGGGAGGCAATCATCGCGGTAGTCGCAGCGACCGAGAGCTTTTGCGGAGCACTTTCCCTACGCCTTCGTGTCAGAATCATTGGAACGAAGAAAGTTGCTAGACCGAAGAAATGCCCGCACAGGCAAAAGTAGACTCACCTCTCAACCACCTGCTTAGCAACAGCTCGTACCGGGGCGCTGGTAGTGCGCGCCACACGGCGAATACCGCCTACAAATATGGTTAGTATAATTCTTGCTTCAGATGGAACACGCGAAGAGCTTTCTAGTACTGACGACCAACTGCCAACTTCGAAATAAAACTTTGATCGCGCGAGGGATGTTGCGTACCTTGTTGAGATTGACGGGTCGCGCGAGCCTTGACGGGCGCGAAGCGTGCAGATTGCGTGGTAGCGAAAATCATGTTAACGACGAAGATGCGACGTTGGCTGATCCAGCGGCAAGAGACTGGCGCGGAGCTCCGATCGCCGTTGCACCCTATCCGACTTCTGGTCTTCCCGACCTGTATCCGCTGTGGAGTATTTTTATCTAGTTTGAAAAAATAATACTTGTACATATGTAATGTGGTTAAACTGTTCAATTCTTTTTATTTTTCATACTTCGCATGTCGCAGATTCGGTCTTGAAAGAATCTTGTGACCCCCCTGAAGAGATTTACTATCATATCAACGAATAAAACCTCATCGATCTATATTATAACCGTTTCTCGCTCATGAAAGAATGTAGACAACTTATGTGCGCGAAGGAGTCTACGATCTAACCGTATCAATGGGTCACTCACTCGACGTCCCACAGTCACGCGCGAGCCTTGCCACAATGTCGACGATGATTACGACCATGAACATTTCTAGTGCGATTTCTACCTCGAACGGTACGTCGTTGACTCGAATAATATCGGTGTTGCCCACCAGATATATGCATCCGATCTTTCTGCCGCGCGCGACGTTGAGTTCTGACACCTTCTTTCGACGCGAACAGGGACCACAACCCGCCGTCTGCCCAAGAAACAAGCAGGTACGATTTTGAATACAGCTCATCAGGCGTGCAGACTCGAGTCGTCTCAGCTCTCAGCTCCCAAAGTCGACCTTTCTTCTCAGTCTATCCTCAAGGGCAAAGTACTGACCAGTTTCTCACAGTCCGGGCCCAGCGCTGCGTCACTAGCGCGGTCTCGTTGAAGCGTGAAGCCGCGAAGCTCGCTTCTCTTGTCTCTGCCGCGCAAACGCTTCCGGCACTCGCTATCGTACGTGGTCGACCCAATAAGTTGACTTGACTTGACATTTTTCTTGTAGGTGGATGATAGACTTAACGGTGACGGTACCGGCCTCCCGCTCGGTATCAACGACGGCGCTCTCGGTATCATCCTTGCCACGGTTCCTCTCGCTGTTTTCAGCTTGTACTTCATTGCTGGCAAGCAAGACGCTTCGATTGTCGCCGGTGGCAAAGATGACGATAGTGGCCTCTCTCTTTAGGGTCGCCTGCTGTGGTACAGAGACCTCTGTTACTCGAATTACGCACTTTTTAATGCAAAACGAACTGCGACGACCACTAACTTGACACCATTCCGCCGCTTTTCAATCAGGTGTGCTTCGCTTGCAAAGAACAAGTTTTCAGGCAAGTTGTTCTCGTAACTGTGTATTTATTAAAAGAGTGTTTGTTCGTTGTAAACGGCCATCTATTCGACTTCGTAGCCAAATACGGAGGAAAAGACCTCGTAGACTCGCGATCCTTCGTCAATAGTGGCCATAGGATCCTTTCTGAGTCGGTGTCTGAGGCAGAGGGAAATAACTGAGTAAACATCCTCGTCCGTGACAATTTTCGCCCCTCTATGAAAATAATGAGTCATATCTTACTTTGAATTCAAAGAAAATGCTTACCGATATGCGGCCGCGGCACGAGATGCACGTGTAGTAACCAGATCACCTCTTAGTCCATCGACATCAAGTTCGGCACAAACCTAGTTCAAGCTTAATAACATGGTATGTGGAACTTAAAGGCAGTTTCGTCACCTGAGAAATTTTGAGTCTGATTTCCATAGGGACTTCCACCTCGGGGAGTAGTGCGCGCGCTTGCGTCACCTTCTCAATGATACTGGCTTGTTCTGACGCATACTCTGTTGATAAACTAGTGAATACGGAGCTCCGAGGGATAAAAACAACTACTTACTTGAGCGGAAAGTTTTCGGATTCGAGTCGAACTCAGTACGCTCCTCGACAACTTTGACGCGCTCCTAGATATGTTCTTGATTGAATGGAATGCTTTAAATTGGTCTGACTTCAAATCACCTCAGGAAGCTTGACAGTTCGGATTTGTGCGTGCATTCCAAAGCGATCCAGAAGCTGTGGTCGCAACTCTCCTTCCTATTATTGGGAGACTCAGGCCTTTACCTCGCACGATGCAACGACACCGTACCTCTGGATTTCCAGATCCAATCAAAATAAACCTGGCCGGGTGGCAAATACTTATGCCTTCACGTTCCACTGTGTTCCAACCAGAGGCCTGAAAATGTTTTAGAGCTTGATGTGGTGCAGGCAAGGATTTGGTACTTACTGCTGAATCAAGAAGTACGTCCACAAGGTGATCGTCCAAGAGATTGACTTCATCCACATACAAGATTCCTCTGTTTGCCTATGGCATGTGACGCTAAGAAACGAATTGGTAGAGACTAGGAGAAATTACCTTCGCCAGCAAACCAGGCTCGAACGCCTTCGTTCCCTCTGTTATTGAACTCCATCAACTCTGTTCGCAGAAAATATATGATTGTGCTGACCTGTCAATGCTTTCTCAATGTCGATGGTTCCACAAACGCGATCTTCAGTCGCTCCTAATGGTAAATCAACCATATTGATGGGGACTTTACAGGTCTCAAGCTGTTGCCTAACAAAACTCTTAATGTAGTGCTGTGTGAAGGAGACTGAAATTTACCCTGCGCGGTACGCAGCAAGAACATCGGGAGACATCAGATTCGGGTCAGTAGGACTACTCATAAAAGCATCATCCTTGACAACGTCGATTAAAGGCAACAGATCGACCTAGCATACAGTGGGTAAAAATACAAGCAAGGACGGAAGGAAAAAGGTGTACCAACGATCGAACAGTAGTAGACTTTCCGGTACCTCGATCACCCATTACCATAATACCACCAATGTTAGGATCTATAATGTTCATGAGAGCTGCAAATTTCATTTCCTCTTGCCCTATGATAGCCGTAAACGGATAGACTGGTCGGGCTTCTTCCACAGCGCCCTCTGGTGAGATAAGTGAGATAGAGAGTTTTGTGGGCGTGAGATTACGCACCTTCTGATACAGCACTTGAGACAGAGAGTCTTCTACGCGACTGGTCCACAAATCGCGAGAAAGTCAACGGACTTCTGGCTCTGGGGTGGCATTCTAACGCTGTATTCGAAGAGAGGTGAGCAAGTAAGAATGTGAGTGGGGACTCGGCTAACCTCTTCTGTTGCCCCGCGAAACCACTATCGGAAGATTGAGGACGGACGAAAAAGTCATGTTCGTAAGGGCTGTAAGTATCCAGCGGTAGCTGACTGCCGTGTAACGAATTTAATGACGCTTGTAGGCTCACGCGGTGGCTGCCCGATACGTTATCCACAACCCTCTCTTCAGCTAGACCGGTCCGTATCCAGTGTCATCATACTTTGTCAACCATACACTTGATCGATGATTTTGTACCAATATATGATATAAATACTATCTTTCCTCTCTATGAAAAACCAAAAACCTACATAAACCACGTGACCATGACGTGGTCAGCGGTGCGTGTTTTCGACGCACTGTCCTCCTGGCGGCGCCAGCTTTCCTGGGGGTGGTTGCTGGACCCTGTTGTGAGACCGGGCGCAAGGTGATCACCTCAGCTTGTAAAGATGCGTCTCGAAAAGTGCTGGTTCTGCAGCTCGACGATTTACCCGGGGCACGGAATCTGCTTCGTGCGAAACGACTCAAAGCAATTTCGCTTTTGTCGCTCTAAGTGCCATAAAAACTTCAAGATGAAGAGAAATCCACGTAAGGTAAAGTGGACAAAAGCATACAGGATGCTACATGGTAAAGAACTGCAAGCGGACGCAACGTTTGACTTCGAGCGTCGACGAAACCGTCCGGTGAAGTACAACAGAGATGTAACCCGTACAACACTGGAGGCGATGAAGTCGCTAGAAAGTATACGAGCAAGACGAGGAGAAAGATTTTACACGAATAGAATGAAAGGCGTAGAAGATGAGCGACGTCGTAGCGATAAGAAAGAGTTAGCACAGCAGGTTCATCTTGTTCAGGCGACGAAGCTGGTCACATCAGAACATCACAACGATAAGTTATCCGACAAGAAACTCAAGGTGTACGCTACTCAAACTCTAAAAAAGAATTTGTACGAATAGCTAAAAGGTGGGCAAATGATTCATTTGTGTACAATGACATTCGTTCAGCTGTTTGCATCACTTTGCACACAGGGCTTGAAAGTGGGTTGCAAAGGAAAAGCTCAAATACGCCGAGCTGTTACAAAACGTTGTATGTTGGCGTAGTCACGATGTATTTCCACCTTCTCAAAATGTCTAAAAGATGCCAATTCCTTCGATAAAAAATTCGTTTGCTCATCACCGTGTGTTTCGAGTATCAAAATACCTCCACGTAGAAGATGTCGCGCAGCTCCTTGACATATTGCCCTCAAACAGTCAGTCCCGCTATCCGCACCCCCATCAAGAGCAAGCACTGGTTCGTGCTGTACTTCAGGCTGCAGACGTGAAATTTCGTGACTTGGAATATAAGGTGGATTACTAATAATACCGGCAAATCTAAGATGTTTCATATTCTCGGAATCTTTGAAAGCATCAAACCAAGAGCTATGGACAAGCTTGACAGTATCATCAAGCCCATACAGTGTGAAATTCCTCTTCGCAACCGAACAAGCGCTGGGAGATACTTCAACTGCATATAATCGAGGACTATTTGGATTCGCTTCAAACTTCAGATCCTTCGCGAGTGCTACTGATATTGCACCAGAACCGCTTCCTAGCTCAAGCCATGGACCGTGTTTCAAAGCTCGCATTTCTTCGTTTTCATCGGATCTCTGATACTTTTCATAAGCTTGCATAGCAAGATCTACAATTATTTCAGTTTCAGAACGCGGTATGAGTACCGCTGGGGTCACAAAGAGCACCAAATCTCGCCAGTGTGCTGTACACGTTAGGTATTGAAGTGGAACACGCTCAACAAGCCGTCGCTTCCAGAGTATACTCAGCTGTTCTAGCGAAAGACGTAAGGAAACAAGGCGAGATCCATCTATATTTCTACCATACCGAAACCACGAAGAGTCCATGTAGTCGGAGCTGTCCTTGGAACGTGAAGAAAGTGTGCTAGTAGTACCAGCGTCAAAATGTGCTGCAGTGTTATCTTCAAGTAGCCAATCTAATTCCGTCAGAAGATTTTCGAGAGACGGATTATCCAAATGCCGAGCTTGTGTTTCTAGTTCTAACTCAGCCTCACGTCTCGCCCAAGCTCTCCACTTTATAACATTAACGCACTTTTCCAGGCAGCTACCAGGGCGTTCAGTGAGCTGTGTAAGCTCTGCTGATATCTCTTTGGACTGGCTTGTCGAGTGAAGTCGTCGACGGCACATTTTCGTTACAGGTATTTTGCGAATGTTCAGACGAAAAGCTTGCCGGAGGTCGGTGAAGACAGTAGTATACATCGAGATTGCGCCTCTTCCTTTTTTGAGGTGATTTTAGCACCTCCGAGCCAAAACACTGACCCTGCACACGCAGCAGCTATTAGCCAGCGAAACTGTAAGATGACAATCAAGCCGGCTTTTCGTCAAGTTACCGTGCCGAGGTCGTTACACCACTTCGTCATACGACCCCAACGAGATTTTCTGTTTTCACGTGTTGCCCAGAGTGAAAGGTGCTGTGAAAAAACGTCAGAAAAGGGAAGCCAGGGGGTCGCATCCAATTCGACTGTCCCAAGACATATTATCTCTACAACACAAGTATCTGGTTTGTCGTGTCCATTTTGGCATGACCCGTGTTTAAGTAAATCTAACCCATATTTGTTTTAAAACACGTCGAAAACACGTCGTGACAGATCCGTAAATTGCAACGAATACAGAATAGGAGGGGACATGGAAACCCTGAACGTCGATAGCCTCGTGATTAGCGCTCTCGAGTCAGCCTTGGACGCGCGACATGATTAATAATTGCTCTTTCCTGCTAAGGTGAACTTGAGGTTTACAATCACGAAGGGCTCTCTAAATAACCCAATAGAAACCTGGCTCGTCAATTAGTCATTCACGGACGAGTTGAGACGACTGTCTCACGAGCAAAAGAATTAAAAACTCTCGCAGATAAGTTAGTGACGATAGGAAAACAGGTCTAATAACTTCATTGAAGCTCTTTGCTCTTTGCTCAGATCGTGATAGGACACTTCTAGTGCACGGCGACGGCTTGGCAGCTTTCTCCGCTCGAAGGATCTTGCAGGCAGACTTCAAACAGATATCACCGCACATAACAATGGGCGACGAGGCGGCTATACACGATTACAAATCACGAGAGTTCGAAAAGGTGATTCCGCTCTAATGGCACAGGTACAGTACTTGGGCTGGAGCAGGGTAAAGTCGTAGCTGAAAGAGAAACAAGTGTTGTGTAAAACTTGTCTAAAGTTTGGAGATACATAGGTTGTTCCAATAAATCGTTGTGACCCCCTCCAACGAACTGCACAAACTCTTTGTTCTTGCAGGCAACAGCTTCGTAGAGCTTGCGCCCGAGAGAGAGAGGCACGATCGTATCGTCCGAGCCGTGTAAGCTTAAAAAGCTCGTTTCAACCGTGAGTTTGCTTGCCGCTGCACACGCGCCACTCCACTTGTCCATCATGAGCACAGACAAAGGAAGAAAACGCAATCTATCTTTTACCACATCGATGCAAGAACTCAGTCCGCCTTCGACGACGATGCCCACTATTTTGGTACGACGGACAGGATCCAACATGCGGAGTGCACCAATACCAGCGACACTTCCAATACTCTCGAGGTGTAAGACCAACTTAGCGCCATTACCTCCATTTGTATCGCAATGCCATGTTATGGCTGCAATAGCATCTAAGATAAGACCAGCCTCAGAAGGACTTCCCTCGTTTCCACCATATCCCCTATAGTCTACAAGTGTAACTGCACACCCATACCGTTGTCTAACAGCGTACGCCCAGCCTAATCGGTGCTGTCGATTACCAGCATTACCATGGAGGTGTAAGATCGAAACATTAGCATGTTTTCTATTCTTATCCGCTGGCCAGAACCAACCATCGAGCTTCACATTGTCGGCGGTCACTATGGAAATATCTTCCACTGATGCAAAAAAAGGAGAAAAGTGTGAAGGATGAGGTGGGCGCTTCGCGAGAGGAAAATACTGCAATTTCCTTTGAAATATGAATATAACGCCAACAAATGTGCCGTAGCAACAGGCAACCAATTTAGCAAGCCCTGCAAACAACCTGACGACCATTTCCGGTCTCTTCTCCCTCCCCCAGTTTCCAGTTCTGGTGAGAGAACGGCAAGAGAAATCTGAATGCAGCAGTGTACTATTTTCGAGTAGGGATGAGCCTAAATTTACAGTACTGTACACGTAACTGTAAATTTACGATCCAAAATTCACATATGTTTTCACCGTTTTTTACTAATATTAGTACAAGTATCTATGGAGGCAGGGCCCTGGTTTTCCTTGTTTCGCCTTACGCGTAGATGGTCTCTATCGAGATTAGATGCGTCAGTTTCTTATGTGTTACAATCGCTAAAACCTGTTCCTAGCTTGTCCTAGTAGACTCACTCTTGGATCACATCATACCTTGAGTATGGGCTTTACATAGCATAGTCATATCATATGAGATTACGATGTACAATACGAGGTTTTAGAAGAGATCTACAAATAGTCTCTCAATCTATCCCACATACTATCGTAATTTATTTTGTCACCATCAACGAAAAACGTATTTTTTTGCTAGGTTGGCCAACGGCACGACAGATACTACCACAGGTAGTATATACGACGTACAATTGTAGTATACTGGATGCTGGCGCCTCGGACGCAGTGTAGGCCAAAGACGTCGAGGCTCCAGATCCGCGGAATGACATTGTTATCTATATTAAGTGTTAAGTATGTGATGTACGTACCACGCGCGCGTCCTCGCATTTGATCGCGCATTTTTCAACTGGAATGCGTCGCAAATCGTCTCTGTAGATGTCATGCATGCACACACTCGTTTTAAATGTGCCCTTCACGATTTCAGAGGGTGGCATGAGCTTTCTGGTAGAACCCTAACCGTTTACATTCAGAGCGAATTTCTGAGGCAGTTTGGAATTAGTACATATATTAAGCACTATAGTGATATCATGAACATGTGTACTGTATTGGATATGTGTTCATGCCATTAAGTATGTAGTATATTCTCAATACTAGCACCGATTACGTAGTATATGCCAACCTGGTTTTTTTGAAGGGTGCGCAGTTCGTAGAGGCACACGCGCGGAAGCTCCGCGAGTATCGTCAACAACGCACGCACGCAAATTCAGCGAAGTATCGAGCGCATTGCGCCATCCTAATATTCACAATACGTCAATCGCGTCAAGACATGGAACACCACACTAGTCTGCGCGGAGCGCGTTGGCTTAAAACTCTCGAGCAACATAAAGTATGCCATGTCTCGTCTCTTTGAGCCCCGATATCACAAATGTGAACCGCAGTTGGAGTTTACGAACGAGACAAAACGCCTGCAAAGTATCGATAGTCAAGTAGTCAACAATCGCTCTGCATTGGCTCAACTTCAGGTGCGTTTATTCAGTGAAATCCTCAGTCTGTTCTTGAGCTATGTTTTACTAGACGCAGTTAGTAGCTTCGTTCTCAGAACAATGTCGTATTTCACGCCAGTTGGACATCTTAGACTCCCACCAACAGGAGATGAATGCTGCACTCATGTCTCTAATTGCTGACCTTGAAAGAATACAGAGGTATGTAAATGATTCCGCCCTAGAGTCTCTGCCTACTAAGTCAACACAGTACCTTTGTATCCACGAGTAATGAGAGAGAACTTCTTTTCAGCTTCAGTGAAGATATCAGCTCGAAGCTTCTTGGCATCAACCAGCTCTTTCCGCGCCCTCTTACAGGAACGAAGAGCTTGGTACGTCTTCTATTATTAAGTATGAGATTGGCCTCACTTCGTTCACTTGCAGAGTGCAACTGCGTCGCTTAGTTCAACATTTGATAGTCTTCAATCACAACTAAGAGAGCTACAGCGCCTAGAACGAGAATTGAATGTACTCTCAAAAACAATTCCATTCTGCACAAATTAGTACCTGTAAAAATCATGCAAACAAACATCGTGACGTGTACGCGTGCGTGTGGTCAGTGTACTGATGATCCACAGCCCTCGTCCAGAGTTCCCGACGCTGCGAGCGAGAAAGTGCGAGGTCTTTGCTCTGGTGCTCTGGTGCACATGTATAATGTATCAATGTTTCGACCACGTTGTCAATACGCTTCCTGCATTGTACTGCGGCGATCTGGTATGTCAAACACCAAGTCTTCGAGTGTGAAAAGTCGCTGCAAAACGAGGCAGTTGCCGACTTACGCTCGAGTAAATGGAAGCAGTGCACTTCGTCAAGATACTCTGCACATCGTCGTCGCTGGTGGTGGCTTAGGTGGCTTGTACCTCGCTATTTGCTTGATGAAAAAAGGTTTTTATGTCACAGTGATCGAACGCACTGCAGAATATCGCAACTTTGGTGGTCCTATCCAACTTGCAAGCAATGGCATGAGTGTCCTCAAAGCAACTAGTCGGCGGCTTTACGAATCAGTGCAACAGAATAGCAGGCCATTCTGGGGTACGAAAAGTGGCATTAAGTACGGCTACACTGGTGATTGGATGTTCACATTTGACGCCATAACGGAGATACCAAAGCGTATGGAATTACCGTTCGCAGTTTGCATTGACAGGTCGGACCTACAATACTGTCTCTTGAACGAAATCAGATCTTTGAATCTAGAAGATTCATGCGGCCAAACAGAAATAATCATGGACGCTACTGTTACTTCTTATCATCAAGATTCAAGAACAGGAAAAGTAAGGGCCAACTTAGAGCATGGTACCCATGTTGAGGGTGACGTCCTCATCGGTGCAGATGGGATCTGGAGTACTGTGCGGTCTCAGATGTTTGACGAACAAAATGGTAGAGGGTCGAAGAGTACTGCTTCATATACTGGTTACAAACTTTTTAGCAGCTTGCCGCTTTACCAAACAGACGATTTCTTTGAGATAGGATACTGTGCATACATTGGCCCAGATAACTATTTTGTGACTTGCCCAGATCGGCATGGTCGTATACAGTGGTATGCGTTTGTGAAATCGTCTCCAGAAAGCGACTATGTTGAAGATTCAAAATCATTTCTTCTGCAAAAGTTCGAACGGTGGACTCCAGAAGTCCGTGCATTATTGGCACAGTCAGAAAACATTGATATTAGTCAACGAGATCTATGGGATCGTCCTCCCTGCCTGCGGAGTTGGTCGAACGGGCGTGTAGCTCTCCTGGGAGACTCATGTCACGCAACAATGCCAAATATCGGACAAGGTTCTGGTCTAGCTTTTGAAGACGCTTTTGTGCTTTCAAACCTACTTGGTGAAGTGAAACATCCACATGACATTTGTGGTGCACTCAACAAGTACTACGCACAGCGTATATGGCGTACTGCGACTATACAGGGACTAGGAAGGATGAACAGCGAAGCTATAAAAATCTTGACCCCGTTACTTCCCATAAAGTCCCTCATAGACTTCGTCATTTCGCCCTTTCTGCCGCTTGTATTTATTGCACAGTTTGGTTATTGCTATTCTTTCTGTCCTGAGAAAGAGGCAGCTGTGACAAGCATCTCTAGTGCAGCTCGCATGAATGAGAGGCATATAGAAGAGTGCATGGAAAGCTGGCACCAGTGAATCATATGGTAGCCCCGGCGATTGTCTGTTCACACAAACTCAACGCATGTCAGAAGGACCTCGCCAGTCAGCTCCTTGGGTGCTAAGATAATAAAGCTGAAGGTGGTTATAACATTGAAACAGTTTCTAAACCGATTCCGTAGTCAAATCGTAGAAGAATCTGGATGAGGCAAACGAGTTTAAGCAGCGATGCCACTCTTCGAAGCGATGCGAAGAGCGTTGGAACGCATGAGCGACGCCACAGTGTTGGCGAGAAGCTTCGCGTCGTCGAGCGGATTACCTGGCACCACAGTCTTGTACAAGTAAGAATCGAATGTCATCTTCTGCACATACTCATCCGCACACATTTCGACGAAAGCTTCGCGAGCAGGATTAGAGCGGTAAAAGACCTTCTGAAGGATGTCAAGCACCTTGTACGTGGCCCAGTACTTGCGGTCCCATTTGTCGAGGTAGACTCTGAGGTCAGATTCATCAATTTCCTTCGTGCCGTTCGCAGATCTCTCAATAACAGCCTCGGCAGCCATACGCCCTGACTTCGCCGCGAAATAAATACCTTCACCACTGCACTTGGTGACATAACCTGCGGCGTCCCCTACTAACGCAACCCGACCCTTGACTCTGTTAGGCCTCGGATGCTCAGGAATAGGGTGAGCCTCGACACGAATGATTTTACCACCTTCACACTTTTCTTCAGCGCGGTTGCGCATCGCAGTCTGATATTGTTTGATGGCTGTCTTGTTGACGACAGTACCAGTACCAACAGCAACGTGATCATACTTTGGGAAGACCCAACCGTAGAAGTCAGGAGAGACGTCGTCACCAACGTACATTTCAGCTAGATCTTTGTAGTAATCCATCTTCGCGTCCGGAATCTTGATGCGCTCTTGGAAAGCGATCGCATAATCGTACTCACCGGCATCGATACACTTTGCCACGCGAGAGTTGGCACCGTCAGCACCAATGACGACGTCAACTTCAAGAGTTTTCGGAACACCCGTCTTACTTTCTTCCTCGTAATCATTGTACTGGACGACAATAGGGCCGTTTCCTTGTCCGGGATCTTCAATTTTCATGAAGAGGCCGTTCACAAGGTTCGCTCCGAGGCTCTTGGCTCGCTTCCGCAGGAAATCATCCATCACCTCGCGGCGGCACATACCAATGTACTCCTTGTCGTTCAAAGTCTGACCGACGTCGACAGCGCGGTTAGACGGAGAGATCATCTTCATTTTCGTAACTTTACGATCGATGATTTCCTCCGGGAGATCGAACTCACCAACCATGCAAAGCGGGATCGCCCCACCACACGGCTTGCAGTTATCCATTTTGCGCTCGATCAGATAAGTCTCGCAACCACCTTTGGCGAGAGTTTCGGCGGCGCACGCACCGGCCGGACCCCCGCCGACAACAGCGACGCGTAATTTGCGATCGGTGAGAGGGGCGCCTGACGCCATCGTGACATTGCGAGAGGTGGCTCGCGACTGTGCGCGCGTTCGCGTTTGCGAAAGCTTAGGTTCACGGAGCTTGGCTCCGAAGCTGCGCGTAACGTTTTGCAGGGGACCGAGGTTAATCTCTTCGTGCACGCTGAACGAACAGCAAGAAAAACGTAAGTAGCCACATATTAGATGTACGGGCTTTTCCGGGAAAGACTGCGGTCATAACAGAGTACTGGCAGTCGAAGTCATCGCGATCAGAGTAGATAAAGTAGATAGCGTTCCTTCATCTTCGAGGTGACGTGGGCATAGATACGAACCTCGCGCTATTTTGGGCTGATAATGCGTGATACATTTTATTTCGGATCCCGCGCGTGGACACCGGAGCAAGTACGCACGAAGCTATGCGCGGGCTGGGCTTTGAGTCTTAGTGCCAGATACGGCGCGTGCAGACGCTGGTGATACTCTTGAAAGTTTATTTCGACTTACTCCTGGATCCATATCGGAGCACAGACATGGAAATACTTGAAAAATAATTAAGATGCCTTCACGTCCATATCTAGCTGCCAATTTCGCTAAATTATGACCCCACAAATGATAGACCGTGAAGTTTTCCAAGAAATGGAGGATAGTATTTACTTCTTGTCGCGAAACTAGCCCGTATAATCGGTAGCGCGAGCGCTTTAAAAAAATGTCGACTTGGGCTCGGAAGAGTAATTATATGGGATAATGCAATGGGTCTATATAATATGAATCCGAGTTGTATCCGCTTCATAAAATGTATTGTCCGCGTCGGCGCGCCCAGGGCCGCCCTCCAACACTTCTTGCTCGCACTTTCAGGCAAGGCCTGAAAGTCGATTGTCATAGCCTGCTCATAGCTAAAACACAGTTTGCCAGGACTAACACAGTAAGGCATTAGACGGATACTTTGCGCTAAACTTGTGGAAGCATTTCTCGAAAAGTCGAGTCTCGTGATCATTAATTAAACTCACGAACTCACAAGAAGTGTGAACATGTCGATCGCCGATAGAACCGTGCGCCTGCGTTTCTGTCCGAATAGTAACGATCTTTTGTATCCAAAGGAAGATCGCGCACGCAGTAAACTCGTGTACGTCTGTAGGAACTGTGACTACACGGTTGACGCAGAGTTTAGTTGTGTTTATCGACATCGTATCGCACACAGTGCGCTCGAAACAACGACAATTCTAGCAGACGTTACCACTGATCCCACACTACCGATATCGAAGAGTGTGCGCTGCGACCGCTGCAAGCACAATGAAGCAGTATTCTTTTCAATGGCGACGAATGAAGGGATGTCACTCTTTTTCCAGTGCAAGTTGTGTGCTCATAAGTGGAAGGACACGGGAGACGCCGTGAATGGTTGATGGGGTTCAGTAGAATGCAACGTAGTACTTGTAATTTACAATTTCCAAAGAATTTGAAAGCGTCTCCTTGAGGTGCTTAGCTTACCTCAAACTCACCTTGCCTCAAACTGCACCACTACGACTAAAACATCAACCAATTGAAATCTGGTTCGAAGTGCTGATAAATTACCTTGACGTGTACGCTTTTTATACAATATTCGGTACCCACATTCGCGGCATATGACTACGTCTCCCGGACGGAGCAGAATTTCCGAACCACAGTCTGTACAATAAGAAATGGTCTCAGACTCTCCTACCTACACAAGCTTCGTGCGCACCTCCACAGGTGTAAGAAACACCATGTACCGAGCTTTTAGCTGACGCGGCGAAACTCATACGTCAGTTGTACCGATTGAACACGTTTTCGACTTGGCTCCAGTCTGGGGTTTCAGCTTGTGGTGACGCGACCTTCCCTTGATGCGCTTAGCTCGGCACTTTTATCGATTGTGACGGTAAGAGTGAGTAATATAGAAATTCCTGGTCAGAATACGTATATATACGTATATATAGACGGTTCATGACTGGTCGTGCGTGTAGGGACTCTCTGAACCCGTGAGATATAAATTTTCCCGATGGAAATCTCCCGGAACAAGCCCGTCGAACTCAAACAAAAGGCACTGATCCCACCACCCGAGCTTCACCTCGAGCCGCTTGTATGCCGCGGTTAACAGTGCAATACCTGGCAACCCAGCAAATTCAATTCGCACTCGAGGGTGTCGACGCAAGCTTCTCAAATGCAATCCGCCGCGTTTGCATCGCTGAGGTCCCCACACTTGCGATCGACCTGGTCGAAGTCCTCGAAAACTCGTCGGTTCTATGTGACGAGTTCATAAGTCACAGGCTAGGTTTGATTCCAATCGTGAGTACCGTAGCAAAAGAAATGAGTTTCCCATACGAGACTAGCCTGGACGAAGAGTTCGGTAGAACAGAGATCGAGTTTGAGCTGACCGCCAAAGGAAGCTCTGATCAAACTTATGATGTTACAAGTGGTCATCTAACAAGTTTTGACAAGAGGGTTTTCCCCGTTAAACACGCATCTCTCGACGAGAGTAACCCCGACTCGTCAAAAGCTGGTATTTTGGTGGTCAAACTTAGGAAGCACCAGGAAGTCAAGCTGCGTTGCACGGCACGGAAAGGTATAGGGAAAGATCACGCGAAGTGGTCTCCGGTAGCAACAGCAGTTTTCCGTTACGAGCCGATCATCGATATTAATCACGCGCTCATGGATACCCTCAACGGTAATATGCTTCGCTATCTTAATATAGCATACTTACTCTTTCTTTTCGTCTAGTCTCTGAAAAGAGAAGTTTTGTCGAAAGCTGCCCAGGTAGACTTCTTCGATATGACGAGGAGTCAGATAGTGTTCAAGTTGAGAAGAATGCGGCATACTCATATGATGGAGAGATCATGAAAAAGGTATGTTATTTTGTGCAGAAAATTGCCCTGATCCTAATCCATGAAAACTTCCAGGCCGATGACCTGGGAAAGCCAGGACTCGTCAGCATCCGACAAAATATGAACAAAGTCAACTTCACTATTGAGACTACAGGTGCCCTACCACCAGAAGAAGTGGTTCACCAGGGCTTAGAAATTCTGAAAACAAAGCTCGACGTGCTTAAGGTATTACAAATGATTCACGACTCGTTCATTCCATTGAAATATATTTTTAGGGCGAACTTGACCTATTTTGAATCTTGGCAGCCGCACGTGCCACACCACTTTCTAGAAATTTTATGCTCTTTCTATCACACGCTACCTCATCAGGAGAGTTCTAAGAGAAAAGTACGCCGCGGTCGTAAGAAAATCTCGCTCCACATCCTCGAAGAATCGGGGAACATTGTGCCTACTCGATGGACATGTTTTCTTTTGTTCCTTTTCCTTCGACATGGAGTGACCCAGCCAGATTTCGAGTAACTCAGCTGTACTTCGGTGCAAGTACTGCGTTGAGAAGCAGTACACAAACGATAGAATTGACATGCATCGTAGACATTCAGCGAATGGTGCCGAACTTGAATTTGTAACATTACCAACGGCACCCCAAAATTTCTTGTCGTGTTGGGCTGGCAGATCACTGCAAGTCTCACTGAAAGCACGCTCAATCGAACCCGAGTCATTGGTCAGAAAAACGAGATGAGCACGACGGGAGGGAAACTCTGTAAAAAGATCTTTCAGAATATAGTTCTTCAACGTCTTTGAGACATGCGTTGGCTCTGATATCCTTGTGAGAAACTGCACAAGGAAATTGAAATCCTTTTTGTGCTGGGACTTGGCTGCGTTGTATACACTTGCGGCGAATGCTCCTTCGTCGACAGCTAGAGGGAGAATATTATTGGATACGTCAGCGGCTCCTAATTCCAGAACCATCGATCTAGACTGAATTAAGCACATATATTTAAGTTCTAACTCAAAATACTCTCTCCACAATTCTTGCGTCTCAACACAGCTTCGTAGACCACGCTGAATGACTGTGCGCGCGCTGAATGGGTTGGCTTCCGTTGAGAATTCCCAACGCGCAGCGTAAGCCCAAAGCCCAGCGATAGAGGAGTTCAACCGAAGAGATGTCGCTAGACCAAAAGAAACAAGTTTTCTTGCACCGTGTCGTGACGCATAGTTGAAAAAAGCCAACCAAAGTTTCAGGTCATAGGGGGACTGACGTATCGCATTCCTGAGAATGTTAAATACTACTGTTTTGAAAAGATTGCTTGCTTTTATTCCCGCTTTACGTGCTCTGCGTTGATACAGGGCATCAAAGTATTGCACACACCTGATGTACGCACAGACCGTCCACACGGCGGCGGTTGAGCGCCTATGCCGCAACTTTTCGTCGAAATAGCGCAATCTTCTCGCCAACTGTCTAATTTCTATTGGTGCAAAAACACAAGTTTTCTCCAATTTGTCTATCAGAAACAGGTGTCCGTCGTCGTGAACTCTCATGTTTCCGTCTGTCGTGTGCGTCACGTTCACGTGCAAGTCCTATCATGCCCGCAACGTAGGTTTATAAACAGATGTGGACCGTACAGACGAACGTTGTGTTGCGAAACTACCCACTGCACAATGTGCGCATGGGTTCGAACCCCATTCCTGGCACATGGCCTATCGTGGGCTATCGATACTACATACATTATATACCATTTGCACTGTACCGCCAGGATGCCCGAGTGGTCTAAGGGGGTGGATTTAAGTTATTGTTTTGAGCTTGAGCACATTTATTTTGAACAAGGCGGATAATGAGCGCCTATTTTTCTTGAAAGAGAAACATTTACGTAGCTGGACCGCTCGGCTATCTCGATCTGCGACGTCGCGTGGTTACTGTACAAGGTAACTGCGTCCGACGATCGGAGTCACGTACTGGGAACTGTCATCACGATATGGATGATACGTACCTCCTCTCTTTGAGTTCGTCCGTCGCAGAACGATTGAGAGCAGCTGGAGACGCTGCTCAGGTCACACTCGAGCTAGATGTTTCAGGTGCCCGCTGTAAGCTTGGAAACAATCGAAGAGGTTTGCCGAGAGACGACGTGACTTATCACTGTTACTGACGTTTTTCCCGTTGTAGATCTTGCTTTTTTAGTAGATGGCGCCGTACACAACATGTGGCACCTAGAAGGTGTCGGTGCCACTGAACTTTGGAAAAGTTTTGATGGCACACACGCACTAAAAAGTAACGATATTGAACGTTTCGTAGTCCCTATCGATGCAGAAATAAAAACCGACGTCAAGCCTCACACAGCAAAGAGAGCTCAAGACTGGTGAGTCAAACTGAAAATTGTACTTATGTTCTTATTGTTGAGAAACTTTGTCAGCGAGCTTTCAGATACTAGCTTGGTTAGTCAAACAAAATTGGTCGAGGTGCGCATTACATTATTTGTACGCACAGAAGTCTCATACATTTTTCAAGTTCGATCTTTCTCATTTATCTTCCTGTCATAGTGCTGGAAAAGCGATAGTGTTGACAGAGTATGTTGCTGACCTGGAGGAACAACCTACAGGTTGAAATGATGAAATGAAGTTTGCATCTTGAGTGCTCAGTATACACTAATATTCTTTTTGCTAAACGGTGTCTGACACTAGTCGCCCTGGGTAGAGGATGTCGAAATCGCCTTCACGTAGCAAGCGATTGTGTGCACTTGCCAGTGTGGGGGTGAATATGCATAGTGCACATACATGTTGCATGTACACGTAGTGTGCACATACGTGGTATATACGGATGTGCGATATGGTGGCATCAGGCAAATAGACATCCATTCAAATACTCATATAATTGACGAAGACGGGACGAGGTTGATGACTGATGCAACACTGAAAACTTGTTGAAACATCAACAACCGAGAAGCACAAATTTCCACTCCCGAGCGCTACAACCAGGTTTTAAAGGCATTATACAATATGACGCAACTTAGGAGAACAGGCGTCCATATTAGTCTAAAGTACTACATCTGCGGCTAAGGCACCATCTAGACCTCCTCTGCCTCCGTACCTTTCATCTGGACTGAGTTCTGTTTCATCCAACTCTGGCAACAGCTCTATTGGAGGTACTTCGCTGAACTCGACGCTTGGAGCGAAGGTCAATGAATGCAAATTTTCTCGAACCCGTTCCTTCAACTGGGCTAGATATGAACTAGGGTTCATGTTCTCTATCCAAACCGGCGCGTGGGCACACAACTTGTATCCCGCATCTGCGTAGTATTCATAATAGTTGTCGTGAAATGGAATGTCTTCGGCCAAATTTTTATCTAATAGCGTGGCGGTTTCGTTTGCCCAGCATCTAGCAACGTTTGTTTTGGTATAACCTCCTCCTCCAGTCACAAGAATCGGCTTCCCGAAGCTCTTCATAAAGGCTACACACTCTGCGTGACCTTTGAGTGAGAGATTGAAGCACCCTATTCTATCGCCAGCGAGTGAATCTGCACCACATTGTAAGACTATCGCACCGGGCTGATATATATCCATGACGTCTTGCATCACGAATTTAAACAGGTCGACAAAACTTCTATCATCTATGCCATCATTTAACGGAACGTTCACGCTATAGTATTTGCCAGAGTTCAGGCCGACATCCCTCAGACTACCCGTGCCGGGGAAAAACATATCTCCATACTTGTGGAAGCTAACAGTCATCACCCGATCCGTCATGTAAAATGCTTCTTCGACGCCGTCACCATGATGAATATCTATGTCTATGTACACCACCCTAGCGTGTTGTTTGAGAAGCTCAAGTATCGCCAACACAAGATCATTTATGTAACAAAACCCCGAAGCCTCGGACTTCTTCGCATGATGTAGACCACCAGACCAGTTGATAGCGATATCTGACAAGCCTTGATTCAATCTACGAATACCGTCGACGGAGCCACCAGTGTAACGTCTACAAAAGTCTAACATGTGGTCAAAAATCGGACAGTCTTCACCAAGGTTGAACCTCTGCATCTCCGCTACATACTGGTGCTGCTTATCAGGAGTTATCTTGGACAAGAAGGAAACGTAGTCTTCGCTGTGGAATTGTGTGAACTCCTCGTTGGTGCTCGCTCGTGGACGAAAAATTTGCAAGTGTTTGTGAAGGTCATAAGCGAGAACGAGATTGTGAGTCATGCAGAGGCGATGGGGCTTCATGGGATGGTTCGGTCCGTAATAGTTTCTACCAACCTCCTCATCATAGTAGTAGCAAATTCGTTCTTTAGCGACCATATGCTGAAGACCGG
>Ga0255743_10000402_pt1 | contig 39219 bp, 53 predicted proteins | sample 101ome_19_FD_179950 | JGI IMG/M metagenome (GOLD analysis project Ga0255743, IMG submission 179950) | Coastal salt marsh microbial communities from the Groves Creek Marsh, Skidaway Island, Georgia - 101405AT metaG (version 2) | ecosystem: Environmental > Aquatic > Marine > Intertidal zone >... | reverse complement strand
GGTGGTCACCTTAAAGGTCAGAGATTGAATATTGCACCAACTACTTTAACTGGTAGTATTTCTCTTGGACAAACTATTACTGGTGAGACATCTGGTGCTGTTGGTTATGTTCTCAATGATCAGACTGCTGCTGATCCCCCATTCGTTCTGTTTGAATATGATTATATTGGATATGGTGTAAGCGACTTTGCTGTTAGTGAGATGGTCACATTTGGACCTGTTGGTTCTGGTGAGACAGCACTCCTCACAGCAACTGATCACGTCGAAGGTCTGAATGGATTCCTCTTCCCACTTGCTGGACTTAACACTGAACCAAGAGCTAGAGGTGTTATTCAGTTTGGTGACGAACGTTATTCTGGTCTCGGTTCTGAAGGCAAGACTACATATGGTTACGGTCTTACTGCCGTAACTGGTGTCGGCACCGATTCCAATGGTTATACACTCTCTGCTGTAACCGATTATGTTGAAGGAACATTCGGTGTTGTTGGTACTTACAATACAACTCAGTTAGCACTGGGTGCTCAGAACACTTATCCTGGTGTTGCTGCTACTACAAGTGGTGGTGGTCTGAATGCAGTCTTCACCATTGGTGTTGGTGCCACTGGTTATGTCGAGAGTATTGTACCTACAACAGAAGGACAGGGATACGAAGAAGGTGATATGCTTACCTTTGATGGTTCGGACATCGGTGGTCTTGCTGGTGCTGCTGTTACATGTGCCGTCTATCCAAGATCTGGAACCGCACTTCTGAGACTCTCTGAAGAGAAGACAATTGAAGCTGCCGACAAGCAGAAGATTACAATTCTCTATGACTATTCACAGGTTCGTGTGACAGGTCATGACTTCCTTGACATTGGTATTGGTGGTACTGTTGCTTCTAGATATCCTCTGAAGCCACTGACTCAACCAATCGAAGGTAATCAAATTACTGAAACGGCACCTGCTCGTATCTTCTTTGTAACCTCTGACCAAGATGGTAACTTCAGAGTTGGTAACTACTTCCGAGTAGACCAGGCAACTGGTAGTGCTACCCTGAATGCTTCTGCCTTCAACCTGTCTGGTCTGACTGAACTGAGACTGGGTTCTCTGGGTGGTCAAATCGGTGTTGCGATTAACGAATTCTCTGCTGACGGAACTCTGTCTGGTAACAGTGATACTGCTGTTCCTACCGAGAAAGCAGTTAAGACTTACGTTGATGGTAAGATCGGTGACACCAGACCATTCGCTTGGTGGATCAGGAACTGATCCCCCAGGTGAACATAACTATAAATAAATACTAGTAATCCGACCAATAAAGATTGGAGAAATTAAGACATGGCTAATGGAGTCTTGGGTAGGGTATCACTTGCCTCTACAACTTTAACTACTGTATATACTGTTCCTGTTAGTACTTTGGCATACGTCAATATTAACGTTGCAAATAGAACTGCTTCTAATGCTGCTGTTCGAATTGCATTGGCACAGACTGCTGGTTCCCCAAGTGATGCAGAGTATATTGAGTATGATTCTTTTGTTGCTCCAAACGGCGTTATTGAAAGAACTGGTCTGGTCATTGATGCTGGATGGAGCGTTGTTGCTTTTTCCGACAAAGCAAACGTAAGCGTTCAAGCTTACGGTATTGAGCAAACGTCCTAATTATACATATCGTAATTCACCCCAAAGATCGAAGGAGTCCTAAAAAACAATGGCACGTTTTATTAACCAAGGTTTCACACTTACCAGTCAAGTGGTCGGTGTTACCACTGACTACACCACAGCTGCAGGTGAAGTTCTGCTTGTAGATACTACTGCTGGATCTCTCACTGTTACTCTTCCTGATGACCCCGCTATCGGTGACAGAGTTCAGTTTGTTGATGCTGCTGGGCAGTTCGGTGCTTACAACTGCGTTGTATCAGTATCTAACACAAATACATATAAGATTGCTAACCTCAACGAAACTTTGAACCTCAATGTTCCAAACCAACCATTGGAACTCATGTGGTCTGGTAGCACTTATGGATGGGTTCTGCTGAACACCTGATCTAAAAATAACGAGGGACACTAATGTCTAATTTACGAGACTTAATTCATTACGCAGACTTGGAAGAGTTTGAGTCCATCGTTGGTGCCGCTTCTAGTACATGTGCCCATTATAATATGGGTTCGAACTATCTTCAGTGGAAAAAGTACGGTGGTGGTAACAATGGTGTAGGTAGCAGAAACTGCTGGAACACTTGTCACTATTGGAGAGCTCCACAGGGAACCAAATTCATTAGATTCGACATCTGGGGTGCTGGAGGATCTGGTGGTGGTGTTCACTGCTGCTCATTTGGTATGCCAGGAAGTTCTGGAGCATGGACTTATAAAATCCTATGCTGTAGAGAGTATGGTGATTTGAGTGGTTGTCCTTACGACTTCCAAATTGCTGATGCTTCTTGCATTACCTCTGGTGGTCAGGAAGGACAAGAAGGTTGTAAAACCTACGTTAGAGGTTACGGACTTTGTAATTTCTGTGCAGACGGTGGTAGTGTCGGATACTCCTGCTGCACCCACAACGGTTCTTGGTATGTTTGTGGTAACTTAGATTATGAAACTCAGAGACACTCTCAACCTGGTGGTGCCGCTCATAATGGTCCTGCTAGTTTCAACTTGATTGAGTGTGGACCACACGAATTGAGATGTGGTTATTCCATATTCTCTGCTGGTAATAACTACACTGGTGGTACTTGGAGATATAACTGGCCTGGTACTGGCACTGGGTATGGTAAAAATAATAATGAAAACAAGAATCTCTGTTCTTGGGACTTCTTTGATGACGGATACTACAACCAAAAGTATGGTGTAGGATACGGTAATACTTTTGGTTCTAACTGCCAGAGAATCAATATGAATCACTACAACTATACACCTTGTTATGGTCAGACCATGTATAGAGGTCGTACCGCTTTCATATGTGCTCAGTGGTACGGTGGAGATGGTGGTTCTCACGGTCTTCCTGGAATGATTGGTTCACCATGCAACCAGTCTCCTGGTGACTTCTGTATGACCAGACAGTATACTCCCTATCCTGGTGGTATTATTAATGATCGTGGTGGATACGTTCTCTCAAGAAACTACAGTAACTCTTGCTTGTCAGAGCATATGTGTTACACTTATCCAATGGCTCTTGGTGCTTCTCAGGGTTGGGATGCTGATACAAACAATATGATCCCTGGAATGGGTGGAAACTCTTCCATGGTTTATAGTGGTACATGTAGGTGTGGTTCACCAGGTGCTGCTGGTGCCGTAATTGTTACATACTACACCTAAGGGAGGAACAATAAAATGTCAGCTATGCAAGGATCTCAATACAACGGAAGGAGTTGTAACCAGAATTACACTGGTGTTGGTGGTAGAAAAACATCAAAACATAATGATCTGAGGACGCTTCTTGATACAGAAAACTCTTTCTGTCTCATGAATCTTGCCAACGGTTGCTGTAACACTCACTGGGGACACGGCAACTGGGGTGGTCAACCCATGAAGGGTTACTCACAAATGTATTCTGGTCACTGTAGGAGTGACAGATGTGATAGTTCACATGCTTGGAGTGGATACTACCAGTGGAGATACTGGTTCTGTGCTCCTCCTGGCACAACAAATATCACCTTCGAACTTTGGGGTGGTGGTGGATCTGGTGCTAGAGCTTGTTGCTGCCAGCAAGGCAGCCCTGGTGGTGCTGGTGCTTACGCTATCAAGACTTTGTGTGCTCAGTGTGACCCTGCTACTGGACTTCCATTCGAGGGTGGAACCTTCGGTGGAATGTGTTGGGAAATGTTCGTTGGTCCTCCAAACTGCGAAGGTCAGTGCTGTAAAGGTAACGTAGGATGTAAGTCTTATGTAACTGGTTGTGGTCTTTCCAACTTCTGTGCCGATGGTGGTATGCCTGGTAAGACATGCTGTTATGCCTTCTACTGCGGTCGTTGCTGTGACAATGACAATGGTAACTACGGTGCTAAGGGTGCTCAAGAAACTAACTGCTTGAACGAGTATCGTCCCTGCTATCCAATGGCTTGTAGTGGCATGTATACTTTCCACCCCTGCGAATCGACTTATTCATGTGATTGTGCCTGTTACTATGGTGCAGACTGGGGTGTTCCTGGTAAGTTAGGTTGGTTTAGATCTGACTGCTGTGAAATTAACTGCTTCACTAAGATCGGTCTTCCTTCTCCTGGTGGACTGCTTACTAGATGCACTAAGTTTACTACTGTTAGAAACATGGGCAATGCTTGTTTCCATGAACATTCTGGTTGTACTTATGGAGAGGACGTAGGTTGGTGCCGTTATGGTCAAGCGATCGGTAGAGGTGGTATTTCTGGCACTGCCTGTGGTGGACCAAACTGTGATGGTCAGTGTGGCATGGGTGGATTCATCCGAGTCACATACTGGTAATCATTGATAAATACTAGCAAATAAGGTTATCTGGAATGTCTAATCTTAGATCTTTATTAGGAACTCAAAGTACATCGGTTACTGGAATCTATTCTGGTGGTGTCGGTAGACTGAGACCTGGACAAACATATTATTTCTATCAAGCATGGCCATGCCAAACTTGTGATACTATTGAGTGTACCAGGTGTCATGACGGCAACAGTACAGATGCCAGAGGAAGAACAGGTGTAAACTGTTGGATTGAAACACAGCACTATAATGCTTATATTATGTGCTGCTGGAAGGCTCCTTATGGTGCTACCAGACTTGACTTTGAACTCTGGGGTGCTGGAGGTGGTGGTGCCACCGCTTGCTGTTGCTCTCACGGTGTTCCTGGTGGTGCTGGTGCCTATTCCAGAATGACCGTTAGATCTGGACTTGGTTCAGTTACTGCTGGTATTGGTTCCGACTGGAACTACACAATTTATTGGGCACCTAGAACATGTAACGGTGGAACCTGTGGTGGTCCTACCTGTGACATGAATCCAAGACCTTACTCTTATGGTGCTTGCCAACCTGGTGACATTCCTGGCATCACTACTGAGAGAGGTCCTGTTCAGGGTGTCGGTGGCATGACTGGTTATGCTGGTTCTGACTCCTGGGCTGTTGGTTGTGGACTTGAGAATTTCTGTGCTCAGGGTGGAGTCCCTGGTTGTGCATTCTGTTACATGGAGTTTGGACACTTCATTACAGGATTTAACTCTCACATGGTAGGTTCGGCTACCACGATTACTGGTCCTGGTGTTGACGTTGTTGGATTAGGATCTACTGGACATGGTTGCTCCTGTGTTGGATGCTGTGCCATGTTCTATGGTTGCTCTGGATCTGGAGTTGGTCTTAATAGCGCAACTGGTGCTCCTGGTCTGCCTGGTGCATATGCAAACATGTGTAATTCCTATTGCAGACATTGGAACCAGATGTATGTTCCCTATCCTGGTGGTCTGGTTAACCAGTGTGGTGGATACATTGTTATGCAGAACTGCGGTAACGAGTGCTGCTACTGTTCTCTTCAACAGAAGGCAGGTGGTTCTGTAGGTTTCGGTGGTCCTGGATTCGGACTTGGTAGTGCTGGATATGTCCCTGGTATGGGTGGCATGACTGCTGCAGTTTGTGGTGGTCCATGCTGCTGTGGAACCGTTGGTGCTCCTGGTGCTGCTCGGATTACCGTATACTACGATTGATAATATCGGTCTAAATAAAACTGAGTTGAGTTCTTTAGTATTCTATAATGGCAAAATGGATTAAAGAGACATTTCCTTTGGAAATGCCTGACTACCCCATGTCCCAAGAAAGAACAAAGGGACATGTAGCAGACTGGACATATGAAGGACCAAGAAGAGTAGCGGTTTACATCTACAGAGATACTAATCTTCTTGCATGGAATCATTCTTTTCAACCTTTATCTGATAAGAAAGATCCAGACTTTCAGAAAGAGCAATGGGAATTCTTAGAAATTCATGCTGGAGTTGATAAGTATCCAGTAGAGTTGACCTTTGAGAAGGACCCTCTTCTTCTCGCTGCCTTTGTTCAGTCTTCGATTCTTGAAGAAGAAGTACCATTGCAAAAAGAATATTATTGGGATGGTAGGGAAGAGATTCATCCCACAGATAAGAAATGGTATAGTGAAGACAATAAAATAGGTAGAATTGAGAAAGAAAGGGACTGGATGTATGCCCATGCTTGGCCAATGCTCCCTAAAAATGTAATCGATATCTGGGAGATTCAATATGATCCAGAGAAAAAGGAATTTGTAAAACCATATCCTTGGAAGAAACCAACCATCACAAAATCTGAATTTTTATATTATTATTTTCATCTTATTGAGCAGATGAAAACATATGTTGAAGAAGAGGGTGTAGATTGGTTGCCAGATCAAACTAAAAAGTATGAAAACTATATTGAAGAGTTAGTTGCTCTTCAGGATAAATTCGAACCTTTCTTGGACAGACCTTGGATGATTGCGTTGCCAAATGATCCAAGGTATGATGAGGAAAACTTTAAAAAAGTTGAGAATTTTCCTATAATGGATGAAAGTGGATTCGCACCACTGACAGTGACTCCAGAAAATCTTGCAGAGATGGCAAAGAAAGCTGAGCAAGAACTTCCCTCAGGATTGTAGTCCTTGACTTGGACTACATAAACCAGTATAATTAAAACATTATTGTGCTTGACAATGACACAAAGATCCAAAGCATTCTTTCTTAATGGTGGAGCTGGACGAGTTCTCTGCTCCATTCCTGCATTTGAGAAACATCTAGAAGAATATCCAGAAGACGATTTTATTATTGTATGTGAGGGTGGCACTGACTTTTTCAAAGGTCATCCAAAATTGTATTCCCGTGTCTATGACAACTGGCACAAAGATCTGTTCAGGACTCATATTCAACAGCGTGATATTGTCACGACTGAACCATATCGTGTTTGGGAATACTACAATCAGAAGTGTAACCTGAGTCAGGCATTTGATATTAATATTAATAACAAGGGAGTTCGTGAACTCCCACCACCAACTCTTAAACTCAGCAGGTCTGAGTCTATCAATGGAAAGTTTTGTGTCGAAGAGGTCAAGCAAGTAACTGGTAAAGATAAAGTCGTTGTCTTCCAACCCTTTGGTCGTGGTTCTAATCCTGTAGGAAACTTTATTGTTGATGAAGGTGGTCGTAGTTTTGAGTATTCAAACATGATCAGCATCGTCCGTAAACTTCAGAAGAAGTATGCGGTCATCTACATGGGTGAGCATGAGATTAATTTCCAAGCAGAGTGTTCCGAACCCGTAGCATCTCCTCGTGGAGCTCCGCTTCGTGACTGGGCAGGTATCATTGCTGAAGCAGATGTCTTCCTTGGATGTGACTCTGTAGGACAACACCTTGCTTATGCTGCTGACAAACCTGCTGTCGTAGTTGTCGGTGCCACTTGCAAGGAGAATATTTCTTATCCAGATGCACCTAAGTTTGAAGTTCTTGACATGGGTGAAGGTGCTAGAATCTATGATCCTATTCGTGTCACGTTCGATGAAGTAACTCATCGTCAGAACGATGGTATCATGGCAATGAATGGTAAAATTGAAGATGTCATCGTTGATAATGTTACGAAGATGATGAATAAGTATTGGAAGAAAAGAACAGACGTTGTTGTTCTTCCCAATCAAGAAGACGCTAGTAAGTCTTCTTGCTTCAAGGGCAAGAAGATGGAGTCATTCACCCCTGCACCAGAGGGAAGTGCCATCTTTATGAATCCCAATGACAAACCATCTAAAAACAAAAAAGGTTTTGCAGAAATGATTGAAAGTGAGGTCAAGAAATGATTATCGTAGCATGTGCCCGTGGACATAATGCCAGCACTACTCTGTTGGTAGATGGAAAGGTCGTCTTCTACGTTGAAGAAGAGCGTCTATCAAAGATGAAGCACGATGGTTCTCCTCTGCTTGGTCTGATTAAAGTATTTGACTATGTTGATCACATTGATCACCTGGTCATTTGTCACACTCACCGTCATGGTCCTCAACTTGATTGGACTGGTGAAGACTTGTACTCTGGACTCATTCGTAAACTTGCTCGTAAGAAGTTTGAGTTTGGAGTTCATCATATTGACATGATTCACCACAAGATGCACGCTGCATGTGGTTTCTATAACTCTGGTTTTGAATCTGCTGCATGTGTCATTGCCGATGGTGCTGGTAGTTTCCTGTCTCAACCTAGCATTACCCAAGATGTTTTGTATGAGTTTGAGACCATCTACAAGGCAGGTCATCCTACTCAATTTGATCAAGTCTACAAGCACATTGGTACAAAAGATGCCATTGGTATTCTTCATGAAGACAGTAGTGAGAATCCAAATTTGTATGTGACTGAGTATCCTGGTCATACCAAACTGTATGAAGCAATCACTGAGTATTGTGGTTTCCCTTCTATTGAAGCAGGTAAAACTATGGGTCTTGCTCCCTATGGTAAACCCAATCCTGATCTGCCCGAACTGATTCGTGATGGTTGGGTAAATCGTGATGTGATTATTCCCACTTATCCCAATGGTGCCAAGGTTAATGCCGAACGTTATCCTATTTTGGCAGAGGATATGCTGGACCATCGTCCTGGTGAGTACACACAAATCCAGAAGGATATGGCATACGCTGTTCAGGAAGCAACTGAGAACCGTATGATGGAACTCATTGAGAAGGCAGTTGAGATTACTGGTGAGAAAAATATTGTTGTCTGTGGTGGTTACGGTCTCAACTGTGTTGCCAACTGGAAGTATTGGAAACGGTTCCCTGATTTGAACATCTACTGTGAGCCCATCTCTCATGATGGTGGTACTTCTATCGGTGGTGCTAAGTTTGTCCATGCATTATTGACTGAAGAGGAGAGTGAACAGGTTCCCATGATGAGTCAAACTGATGTGTATTATGGACCACAGTATGATCCTGCTACATATGAAGACTCTCTAGAGGGTCTAGAAACCTCTGAGACGAACGCAAAGGAGGTTGCCCAACTAATCCGTGACGGAAACATTGTAACCATCTTCCAGGGTCGTTCTGAGGGGGGTCCTCGTGCTCTGGGTAATCGCTCTATCCTGTTTGATCCCACCATCCCTGATGGTAAGGACATCGTAAACGTGGTTAAGAAACGTGAGTTCTTCCGTCCGTTCGCTGGTTCTATGCTGGCAGAGGAAGCTCATGAGTGGTTTGATCTTGCTGGTCGTGATGAGACTCCTCACATGATGTATGCCTGTGAGTGTCTCCCTGGTGTAGAGGAGAAAGTTCCTTCTATCATTCATGAAGATGGAACTTGCCGTATCCAGACCGTCACTGAAGAACAGAACCCTGCTTACTACGAATTGATCTCTGCATTCAAGGAGTTGAGTGGTGTACCTATTCTGTTTAATACTAGTTTCAATCTTGGTGGGGACGCTCTTGTAGAAACACTTGAGGATGCTGTAGATACTCTGAAAAAGAGTGACATTGAATACATGTATCTTCCAGAAATTGGTAAACTGGTGAAAGTTCCCAATGATTAAATATACTGGTCAATGACCAACTCAACGATGAAATATGTTTTCGTCAACGGCACATTCGATGTGCTTCATCGTGGACATGTAGAACTATTGAAACACGCTAAGGATCAAGGTGATATTTTAATAGTTGCTATTGATTCAGACGAGAGAGTTAAGTCTATTAAAGGACCCTCTCGTCCCATCTACACGGATAAAGAACGAAAGTATATGCTGGAACACCTTGATCCAGTAGATCAGGTGTTCATCTTTGACTCACCAGAAGAGTTAGAAAAACTAGTGGAAGTGATTAAACCTGCTATAATGATCGTAGGATCTGACTGGAAAGGCAGGAAAGTTATTGGTAGTGAACATGCTAAATCCCTTAAGTTCTTCGATCGCATCGAAGGTTACTCGTCAACAGAAATCATTCAGCGTGTTACTTCTGGGGGAGACGTGTGAGGATCAGTATGTCTACGGTAAGATTGAAAGACTGAACCCAGAGTCTAGTGCTCCTGTTCTTCGGTACACCAGAAGAGAAGTTCGGCAGGGAATGTCTGCCAACGTAGCAGAGAATCTAGATTCTTTTGGTATCAAAGTAACTCACATCACTAATAGTGAGAAGATTGTAAAGACGAGATACGTTGATGAAAGATATAATCAACATCTTCTTAGAATGGACATTGAAGATAAGGTAACTCCCTATCTTAATGTTCTTCCACCACAAACATTTGATGCCATTGTCATCTCTGATTATGATAAAGGGTTTCTAAGTTTTGATAAAATTCTCCAGATCGCTGAGACTTATACTTGCCCAATTTTTATTGATAGTAAGAAGAAAGTTCTTCCAGATAAAGACGAATGCTTTGTCAAGATAAACCTGAGAGAATATCAAAAACTTCAAGTAAAGATTGATAATCTTATCGTTACTCTTGGTGAGCAGGGTGCAATCTATAAGGGTGAAAGGTATCCTACTGATAAAGTTTCTATCTCAGACTTAGTAGGTGCTGGGGATACTTTTCTTGCTGCGTTGACATACGATTACCTCTATACAAAAGATATTTCTCATGCTATTATGTTTGCGAACAAAGCAGCAGCGATTGCTGTTCAGCATCAGGGAACTTATGTCCTAAGTGAAGAGGACGTAGAATATTTAAATCAAATGAATCTTGAGGTAAAATGAGATATGTAGTAGACATTGATGGAACCATTTGTATTCCTGGTACAACTGAGGAGACCAGATACACTGGAGCACATCCCATACAAAAAAGGATTGATAAGATTAACTCTCTGTATGACAAGGGCAATTACATTGTTTACTTGACTGCCAGAGGCATGGGTAGATTCAAGAACTCTAGAATGTTAGCCTATCAAGAGTTCTATAACTTTACATATAACCAATTGAAAGAATGGGGTTGTAAGTTTCATGAACTTCATATGGGTAAACCAGCAGGTGATTATTACATAGACGACAAGGGGATCAACGATGGATTATTTTTTTAGTGACAATGTTGGTGAGCACAACGCATTTGTTGAGTTAATTCCCAATGCTGTTTCTCAAAAGTCTTTAGGTCTCATTGAAAGATACGCAAAGACGCAAAGTTTTTTTGACGCTAGTACAGTTAACTCAGAAAATTTATCTAATGAAAATGAAATAGACATCAGATCTACACTGATGTGTTGGCTTTCTGATGATGAGAAAGTTCCTGATGAATTGATGTCAGTTTATGAAGAGTTAACATCTCTTTCAAGACGTGTCAATGATGCACTCTGGAAGTATAATATTGAAGGATGGGAACCATTTCAGTATGGTGAATACAGAGCAGATAAAAATGGTCATTACACATGGCACATTGATACGTCTGCCAGATATAATGGTGGGCACGTCAGGAAACTGAGTTTTTCTTTAGGTTTATCACACCGTCATGCATATGAGGGTGGCGTATTAGAGATTAAGTATGGTTGCAAACCATTTCAGTACCAGATCGGTAGGGGTGACATGGTTGTCTTTCCATCATTTCTCCTACATAGAGTAACACCTGTTACTAAGGGAGTTCGCAAAACTTTAGTCGGATGGGGAAGAGGTCCTAATTTCGTATGACACACAGAGCTGCTGAACCAATTAAGTTTGTTCCCAAGGGATGGGGATATGAAAAGTGGATTGTAAATTGCGACAGATACTGTGGCAAGATCCTGCACATCGTTCAGGGAAAGAAATGCTCATGGCATTATCATCAACTGAAGGATGAGGTATTCTATGTTCAGAAAGGTGCCATTGAGTTATCATATTCGTGGGATGATAATCTTGAAATTGCTGACATTAAAATTCTAACAGAGGGTGATAAGTTCCATGTGCCAGCAGGAATGCGTCATCGTATGCAAGCGTTAAAAGATACTGAGTTGTTTGAATTCTCAACTCAGCATTTTGATGAGGATAGTTACAGAGTCATAGCTGGAGATACTCTGGAATCGTGATGTAAGGATAGTCTCTCATCCAACTCATGTTGGCACAAGTATAGTCTTGATACTTTCCTTTCAGGTGGTCTGGGAACGGTACATACCGTATCTCACCACCTTCTTTTTTCGCTACTTGCTCAGCAACGTATTGAAAATTTACAGGGTGTCCAGTGCCAAGATCATAGATGCCACTGGGTTTGTTATTATTAAGTGCGAGACGAACGACATCCTTGACACAGATAAAGTCACGATAGAACCTATCAGAACCCTCAAATAGATTGAGGTATCCTTGCTTTTTAATCTGCCAGGTGAACTTACTTACAGGACTTGCCTGGTCACCCTTGTGTTCTTCTCCATCACCGTAGACATTGAAGTATCTAAATCCCTGAATCTTTCTGAACTTATCAATGTTATCTTGAACCCAATAATCTACGGTTGCTTTTGAGAGAGCGTAGTAGTTTAGTGGATTGATTGACGCATCTTTTTTGTTGCCATAAACAGATGCAGATGACGCATAGATTACAGGGATATCATATTCAATTGCCTTCTCAAATAGTTTAATTGAGAAGTCAACGTTGTACTTGTGAATTTTATTAATATCTTTTTCTACAGTGCTAGAGATAGCACCTTGATGAATGATTAGATTTACTTTCTTCCAATCCTTAAATTCATCTAAGAACCGAAAGCAGTGACTCATCTCAACACGGTAAAGATTCTGATGCCAAAGGGTTTGTGTGAACTCTTTCCCAATGAATCCTTGATAACCAGTGACGACAATCATATACTTTTTTCTTCTATTCATTATATCACATAAATATCTAGACGAGCATTTTGAAGGAATAACGTGGCTTTCGGTAAGTTAGGATCTTTAGTTACCACTGATGCGAATAAAGGAAATGCAGTTGGAATCTTCACAGCATCCTCGTCAACAGCCGTAACGGTTTATGTAAACAATAACACCAACGAAGGCACCAGATACTCTATTGGTGTCTCAACTAGTGCAGCTGATATTCAAAACAAAGAATACTTTCGTAAAGATAATTACATTAATCCCTTAGAAGTAGTAGATGTTGAGAAGTTATATGTAGAGAACGGAGAGACCCTTGTAGTTTCTGCTCGCAAAGCGGGAGTTTCCTTTAACGTTCTTGGAACTGGTGGTGGTGCAGATGGTAGAGTTGAATCTCTCATCACCACAGAAACCACAGCAGGTAGTCTTCTAACTTTAACTACCGCATCTGCTAGCACTAATTACAGTCTTGGTATTAACAACCAAGGGTATGAACCAGCTAAGATTTGGGTTGGCATAGCAGATGAAAATGGTGATCTGAATAATGGTTGGGTTATCTTTGCTCAAGCATTATCTGTCGGAGCGAACTTCACGATTACCGATCTCATTCTTGCCGAAAATCAGAGCATTATTGTTAAGGCATCTAAGAAAGATGTAAGCTTCACTCCTCTTGCTGGTTCACCCTCTGCTGGAGGTGGTGGTGGAGGAGGAGCCAGTGGTGTCTGGGAGACCACTAGCGCAGGTATTAATACATCATCTAATGTTGGTATTGCCACAACAAATCCACAGACAACACTCCAGATTGGAGCAGTACATGGTGTAACAGTTGGTAATGGATATTGGACTGCTGTTGCTGGAGTCGCTGAAAATATTGATACTTTCAACCAACTTGATTATGATTTTAAGTTTGCTGAGTATACATTACATTTCCAAGAGGATGAGAATACGCAAGCTCAAAAAGCGATGATCATCAAGCATACTTCTGGAGTTTCTATTCAAGAATATGCTATCATGAGTGATAATAATTTAATCGTATCAATTGGTGCCACTATAGAGAGTGGCATTGTTAAACTTCAAGCCACACCAGAACTAGGGATGAGTGGTGTAACAACCTACAGATTTGTAAGAAACACAATGCTTTGATATGAAATATACAATCAAAGTCACCAGACCAGAATACTGGCAAGAGATTCATGACACACTGTGTCAGAGAGGATCACCTGACATCCGTATTCCTCAGAGGGAGGTTGAATGCTGTGACGAGAAAGAACATAGTCCCACTAGAGGAACCTTTGAACTTGAATCTGATGAAGTAGAGTTACTGAAAACTCATGAAAAAATTGAGTGGATTGAGTTGTGTCCTACTTGTAATCCAGATGCGTATCCAAAACCAGAACCAGCAACAGCTAGATTTGGATCAAACGTAAAGATATACAGAGACCTTGACATCTATGGACCACCAGGTATCGCAACTGCTGGTGAGTTAAACAGAACAACTTGGGCTCTTCCCAGGACTGGTATTCAAACGAATGGTGATTTCTGGGCAGGCGTAACTGGCAATCCACCAGTAAAGTTTGGTGATGTAACTTACACTCTGACTGGTGCAAACGTTGATATTGTTATTCATGACTCTGGTGTATCTCAATACCATCCAGAGTTTATAAAAAGTGATGGTACATCTAGAGTAAGTGATATTGTTCTGGATGGTCCGTATTATATTGATCCAGACTACTTTAATACTAATGGGTTCACATATACGAAACCAGATGGTAGAACTGGAATCACTACAGCATCCGCAGAGGCATGGTGGGAGAATGGTGCTAATAGATCTGCTGAGTTTGCATCTATTGGAACCGTATCTATTCCCGCTACTTACACCGCTGCTAGAGCAGTGGGAGATAGACTAGACGGTGTTAATAGTTTAACCAGTAGTCATGGAACTGCCTGTGCTTCTCTTGCTGCTGGTAAGACTTATGGACTGGCATTTGAAGCAAACATTTGGAATCTTCCTGGTATTTCTGACAATGTTAGCATGGGTATTGAAGCTAACTATGACCTACTGAAGATTTTTCACAAGCACAAACCAGTAAACTCCGAAACTGGTGTTAAGAATCCCACGGTTGCAAATGGTAGTTGGGGGTATCAAGCGGCATTCTATGGTGGTAGTGTAGTAAGTTATAAGTTTAGAGGGACAACAGGAACCTTTAATGGGAATGTTGCGACTACAGATTTAGTAACGGCAATGAAGAACGGTCTTAATAATCAGATTCTTTTTGCATATAAGTCTTGGTCAACTTCATCACGTTCTAATTCGATCGACACTGCTGCTAATGAGATGATGGCAGAAGGAGTCATCTATGTGGCAGCAGCAGGTAATAATAATCAGAGACTGGGAATTGGTGCTACCGATCCAGATCGTTTGAATTATATGTCTGACAATTATTTTGGAACTACGGATCCCAGGGCAGAGTTTCCCGCAGGAACTGTGCCTTGTAATCACAGGGACTGGATGAATCCTCAAGGGATTGGATTTGATAGTGGAACTGACTTCCATCCAGTCATTTGTGTCGGTGCAATGGATGAATTTATTCTTTCTGATTACAGAGAGAGGCAGGCATCTTATTCTAATAATGGTCCTGGCATCGATCTCTGGGCACCTGCTGATGAAACTATCGCTGCTACATCAACTGGACGTAATCAAAATTACCAGAGACAAGATGATACTCGGTTCTACGATAGATCTTTCAATGGAACCAGTGCTGCTGCTCCTGTTGCAGCAGGTCTCATAGCTTTATACATGGAGTCTAGACCATCATCTAGTTCTTTAGACGTGAAAACTTGGTTAAATAGTCACGCAACTCAAGAGGTTGGAACGGATCTTTATCAAGATGATGACGCTGTTGATACTAATACTGCGTACTGGACTGGTTCCTACAATTTGAGAGGTGCCAGCACGAGGATTGCATACAATCCATACACAGTCACTCCACCAGATCCTGATCCAGATCCCGACCCAGATCCTGATCCAGATCCTGATCCACCAGCAGCGTTAGATAATGATGTGTTACTTGCGTTTCAAGGTGTTGCAATGACTGGTATTACTATCTCAAGATAAATATTCAATAAAGAACTGTCATGGCAGAAAAGGGTTTTGGTGCAAAGAAAATTAATCTTATCGGTGTCAGTGGTACACCGAAGATTGATAGTGTTAACAACTTAAACATCAACGCTGTTGAAGTCGCAATCAGCACCGATGTTTCTATCGGTGGTACAGTTAAGTCTGACTTGAAAGTCGGAGCAGGATATTCCTTTAGAGTAGGAACTGCTATCACAATCACTGCTCAGGGTAATCTTCAAACGATCGGAGTTGTCACTGCTGCTCAATTTGTTGGTGATGGTTCTGGTCTAACCAACATTACTGGTGTTGGTGGTGGTATTGAGGTAAAAGATAATGGAGTTGTCGTTGGAACAGCAGGAACCGTTAACTTTGGTGAGAACTTAGATGTAAGTCCTGTCTCTGGTGCTGCAGTAACAATCACGGCACCTGCTAGAACAATCTATCAAGAAAATTATAGTGGGATCAATCCAATCGTATCTACTGGATCAAGTATCACCATCGGTTCTACGAGTAATGCTTCTGGTTCTTTCTATGTTTCTGCCGCATCAACACCAGGAAGTAACTCTGTGGGTCACAACGGTGACATTTGGTATTATACAGGTAATTAATTATGCCCAATCTTTATGTAAATGATGATGGGAACTGGGTGACTCCAACTCAGTTGTTTATCAAAGATAGTGGTCAATGGAAAGCAGCGAATCAAGTTTATAAAAAACAAGATGATACTTGGACTCTGGTGCATGAGAATGATCGTAAAGAATGGCTCCTTATCATAGGAGATAACACGAACATATTCAGAAGTAGCAGTAGTTATCTATCACTCAACATCGATAGCAACGGTGACTACATTGTTTGTGGAGTGAGATATCTAAATGCAGCTGTGACTACAGCTATCTACGTCACGAAGTTAACTAAACTTGGTAAGGTAGTTTGGGAGAAAGCTTTTAATGGTGCATCAACTGATGATGTATCTAATAGGATTGAAGGTGTAAACCTAGATGATAGTGATAATATCTTTATTGCTGGGTCAGTTAATAGATCTGGTGTTTATAACAATAGTGGATTTCTCACTAAACTAAACTCTAGTGGTGAAAAACAATGGCAGACACGTTGGGCTTATCCAAATGATAGTAATGGATCTGACTACGCTTATGATGTAAATTTTAATGGCAGTGGAGACGCTGTGATGGGTGGATTTGCTGACTACCCAAGACCATATCCACCAGGTGGTATTCATAGAGGATCTTCATATACCTTTGATGCATCTGATGGCACAAGAAATACTAGTCATGCATTTAATGGTGGTCCATCAGGACTTGCCAGTCTCAGATTTGGAGAGATTGCAAAGTTAGGAACTCACTTTTACATGCAGACATCTGGAGGAGTTACTTTCACTCCAAACGTCGGACAACGTGGATACTCAGCCATTATTAAGACTGGACTAGGAGCAGACTCTTTGGTTGGAATTAAAAATACTTACATTGGGAGCAACAGTAACCTATGGAGATTCAGAGGTATCAAGACTAATGGAACGAATCTTCTAGCATCAGCTCAACGAAGTAGTTCTAATACTCAAACGTATTTTGTTCTCAATGATGGTTTGAGTTACGTTGCTGGGTGGACGATTACAGACTCTACTACTGGAGCAACAACTGACTTTGCTAAGGCTAGAACCTATGTTTATGACGGTGATTACTGCTATGCTGTCATTCAATCTACTGAAGAGGTAACTCATTTTATCAAGTTTGATGTTACCGATGGTAGCATTGCGTGGCAGAATAAGATGGTCGGTGATGCCTCAAACAAAACAAGTGATGGTAATCCAGAGGGAGTCTTGAGACTTGATTCAAGTGATGGTGGTCATCTTGTTTATCTCTCTAAGACAGACGAAAGCGTAATTGGATCTGCACAAAATGTGTTAATTCTTTGGAGAGTTCCTTCTGATGGAAGTGGTCAGGGCACATATGGAAACTATACTTACTCTACATCTACGAACATCGCTATAAGTTCGCAAGGTGATACAGGTGGAAGCAATCCAAATGTCAGTTTCTCCTCTGCTGGTCCAACAGACTATGGAGATCCTGGTGTTGGTGTAACATCTGTTGACTTCAATTCTTCAAGAACTAACTTTAGAGCTTGACATCTCTATCTTTTACATTTATAATTTACTTGCGAGAAATATATCATGCACTTACAGACTACTTATTGGCATTTTGATTACATCTTTAGTGAAGAAGAGTGTGATAAAATTATAGAGAAGGGAACTTCTATACTTAATCGACAGTCTGATGATCAGAATGTGGGGAAAGTATATGCTGATAGTTTGAATAAACAAGTCAATAAGAGTGCCAGAGACTGCAACATTGCATGGCTAGATGATCGCTGGATTTATGAAAAGATTCAAGAGATAGTCGAGGTTGCAAATCAGGGTGCTGGTTGGAACTGGGATGTATCTGTGTGTGAGAAACTTCAGTTCACAGAATACAAAGTCGGTGGGCACTACAGTTGGCACGCTGACGGAGGATCAGACCATCCAAGTGCATATCAAGGATCAAAACGCATCAGTGATTATGCTGGTAAAGTAAGAAAGATTAGCATCACTATAAACTTGTCGGATCTAGAAGATTATGACGGTGGAGAGTTGATGTTCTCCGACCCTACATATATTTCTGATACTTTTGGTGAACTAGGAGAAACTGAACCATACACCCCTAAAGAGTTTTGTGGTAAGGGATCTGCAATTGTTTTTCCGAGTTTCACAATGCACAAAGTCTCTCCAGTTACGAGAGGGACTAGATATAGTTTAGTGACCTGGGTCTTAGGAGAACCATGGAAGTAAATCAAAAGACTAAAATGAAAGCCGTTTTTTATTCCAAAGATAATTGTCAATGGTGCGAAAGAGTCCGAATGTTATTTGATACTCTTCACATTGATTACATTCAATATAAGTATGAAGAGGACTTTACTAAGGAGCAATTCTACAAAGAGTTTGGTGAGGGTGCCACTTTCCCACAGGTTTCAATCAACAACCAACACATTGGAGGATGCAAAGACACATTGCACTTCCTTCAGGAGCAAAACCTGTTATAATAGTATAAATAAATTTTAAGTTATGGAGGAACAACTCACACTTTAAGTAAAGTGGTTGTTCCCTTGAGGAACGACCAATTAGGGAGTTCCAGGAGAACTAAAATGTTAGCAGTCAGTCTTGTTTTTGGAACGTTAGTTGCGTTCATGGCGTTCTTGGTTGGTGGAGTGGTTGGATGGACAACCAGAGAGTATCTGTTGTATAATGCAACTGAACAACCAACAATGCACCCAGAGATGTATGATGAAAATGGAAACGTCATCCATGATTCATTGATTGCATTCAAATTCACTTATGATGACGATTTTGAAGAAGAAGATTAATTATTTTGGAGTTTAATCATGGCTAAATTGCCCCCCAATCCTCTTGTAACTGAGGTATTTCAAAAAGTTTCAAACGCAAAAACAAAAGCAGAAAAGATCTCTATCTTGCAAGAGTATAGAAGTCCTGCATTGATTCATCTTTTTGTTTGGAATTTTGATGAGACCATTGAGTCTGCGGTGCCCGATGGTGAGGTTCCTTACACCCCTAACGACAATAAGACTGGTGAAGGTGTAAGCAGACTCAACAGTCAGTATAGAATCCTCTATAACTTTGTGAAGGGGGGTAATGACTCTCTGAAGACCACTCGTAGGGAGTCTATGTTCATTCAACTTCTTGAGTCGCTTCACCCAGAAGAAGCTGAATGTCTTTGTCTAGTAAAGGATAAGCAACTTGGAAAACGATACAAAATCACCCACAACACTGTTAAAGAAGCCTATCCCGACATCATCTGGGGATCCCGTGGCTGATAACGATCTGTGGACTGCGGAGGAACTGCAAGATTGTAAAAGAATCTACGGTTGTACCGTGCTCCATCAGAACGCTAACACCAGGCAGCTCAATGACAAGTCACTGCCTAATGATGCATACTTGGTTACATACGTTATTGATGGGAAAACATACTATGACTTGACCAGAACTGGAAAGAGATTGAGACTCTTTGATATGTACTGGGACAAGTATCGTGAGGGGTTGAAGAGTATTGTCTGGGGTCCAGGCACTGCCAACCCAAAGACATGGGGAGAAGACCCAAAACCAAAATCGAAAAAATAATCCAAAATATCGGGAAAAAAAATTCCCCAAATTTTTTGCTCTGTAGGGTTCGCTATGATACAAAATGTAGTGATTGCAACAGTGTTGACATAAATAGAAACGAGGACTATAATATCCTTGTCGTTCATCCAATGCTCAGTATCCTACTGGCATTTACCTTAGCCCATCATAATGATAGTTCACCTTATGGGTGGCATATGAGTTGTGAAAGGTATCTACAACAACGAATTGAAATCCTTATGGATGACAATTTAGACACCAGATCCAAGTATAATCTTATCGGTTATCTTAGATCTAAGGTAAAAGGTGAGTGCAATGAGATGCTGGTCTAGGACGCAAGTAAGTCGCGGAACGGAGCGTTCATCCCATGTTAGAATTATTTCTATACACAACGCTCACATGTAAGGAAGCCGATGATTTAATGATTCGGATTTCCAAGCATGATGATCTACCTGCACTTGTGAAGGTAGAACTAGTAGAGACCGTCAAGGAATCTGCACCTGAGTGCTATTGGGACGCAAACGACTGAAGGAACGGGGCTAAAAATCCCTAGTATTTCAGGAGTAAACTCATGAACACCTTAACTCTCATCAAAAAGCAGATCAACAAGGCATCTGCTCTTCACGATGCACAGATTTCTCACACTGCATATCGTGGTGTGGTTTACGAAACCTGTGGTCACGAACCAAAGGAAACTCACGGTACTTTCTGCTATCGTGGACGCACCTATAACAAGTGATGGAGTATTATCGATATCATTACGATGATATGGATAAAGATAATAGACCACCAGCGTGTTATCAACTCAAATACAGAGGATGTTACTACTGGTCCTGTTATCGCATTCACATGAAAGACTGGCTTGAGAAAGTCTTAGTAACGAGAGGGAATTGACTTTCCCTCTTTTTTTGTTTATAATATGAGTAAACTAGACTGCCATGGACAGAGACAAGTTAAAATTAATTGTACGAAATCTGAAACTTTTGGTTGAATCTCTAGAATCGGAAGTTTATTCTGATGTTGACTCTTTCCGTGCTGTTGCAGAAGAAAGAGTTGATATGTATGGAGGATCTTCTACACTGTCTACAATTCACCACGATTACGACGAAATTTTTGACGACGATGACGGATACCCTGACTGATTGGAGATACTCTGATCAAAAGATGAAGGTCAGACAAGCATGTTTGAAGACGCTTCTGCAGAGATTTGGATCAGAGTTGACTCCAGATGGTACACCTAAATATTCTAATCAGAGCATATATGAGTGCGCCCATGATTGGGTGTCTCAGGGCAATATGATTACACACGGTATCATCAAGTATTACGAGGTCTACTATGCGTCTCAAGGACACAATCAGATTAACTAAAGAAGCACTTAAGCAACCATGGTTGTATAATGAAGGAGAACTGACTTTCATGCGTAAAGCAAGAAAGGCAGCGAAAAAGCAATTGAAATTGAAACAAATGAGGAAGAATGAAAGTAAAACTGATTCAAGCAACACCGAATCCTGAAGAGAATATGGCATATATTGCTAGAGTCTCAAACCCTAGCAATCAAGATAATCCTAACTATGCAAAATTGTTGGGATATTGCATCAAGCACAATCACTGGTCTGTATTTGAACAGAGTTTCATGACTTTGGAGATTGAAACTACTCGTGGTCTGGCAGCTCAAATTTTGCGACATCGTTCGTTCACATATCAAGAGTTCTCACAACGATATGCTGATTCTTCCTTACTCTCCGAGGAGATTCCCCTCCCAGCACTGCGATCCCAAGATCATAAGAATCGTCAAAATTCTATTGATAACGTTGACGAGCATAAGAAACAAAGGTTTGAGATTCTGATGCAAAATCACTTCCGTCAGGGAATGAATTTGTATCAGCAAATGTTGGACGAGGGCATCGCAAAAGAGTGTGCTCGCTTTGTACTTCCTCTGGCAACTCCAACCAGACTCTATATGTCAGGTTCATGTCGCTCATGGATTCACTATATCCAACTGCGTTCTGCTAACGGCACTCAGCAGGAACACATGGATATTGCAAACGAGTGCAAGAAGATTTTTACCGAAGTCTTCCCAGCAGTGTCTGAAGCACTTGAGTGGGTCTAAATACTTTTTTATTATCATCATGGCATCCTATCCTGTAGTAAACACGAAAACTGGTGAACAAAAAGAAGTAGTCATGAGTGTTCATGACTGGGATCAATGGAAAGCAGACAATCCAGATTGGCTGCGTGATTATTCTGATCCATCAACTGTACCTGGTGTGGGTGAAGTTGGTGAGTGGAAGGATAAACTGTATAATAAAAACCCTGGCTGGAATGATGTGCTTAAAAAAGCACAGACAGCTGGTAGAAACCGTCAAAAACTAACCCTCGACTAAAACTTATGCCCAGAAAGAGAAAGTCTGTTGAAGTTTCACCTGTTGGTGCTGGTTATACTGCAAAACAAATGAAGAGGAGAAAACCAATCAACCAAGATTTATTGGTTGATATCGAACCTCTAACTGAAAACCAGAAAAAGTTTTTTGCCGCATACGAAAAAGGACAGAATGCTTTTCTATATGGATGTGCAGGAACAGGAAAAACTTTTATTGCTTTATATAATGCACTAAAAGACGTTCTCAACGAGTACACACCTTATAACAAGATTTACATCATTCGTTCTTTGGTCGCTACAAGAGAGATTGGATTTCTCCCTGGTGACCATGAAGACAAGTCTGCACTTTACCAGATTCCTTATAAGAATATGGTCAAGTATATGTTTGAGATGCCCACAGATGCAGACTTTGAGATGCTGTATGGTAATCTAAAGGCACAGGAGACGATTAGCTTCTGGTCTACATCTTTTGTTCGTGGAACCACCTTTGATGATGCAATTCTCATCGTGGATGAGTGTCAAAACTTGAATTTTCACGAATTAGATAGTATAATTACACGAGTGGGTGACAATTCTAAAATTATGTTCTGTGGTGACGCCACCCAATCCGACTTGACAAAATCTAATGAAAGAAATGGAATCATGGATTTCATGAAAATCATTGAGCAAATGGAATCATTCAATATCGTCGAATTTGACACTGAAGATATTGTTCGTTCTGGACTTGTCAAGGAGTATATCATCAAGAAACTGGCAATGGGTTTTTAATGTTTAATTTTGTTGACGTGAATCTCCCTCAACTTGAGAGGGAGAGTATTGATGGAGTTCGTTACTATAAACTTCCCACAGAGGATGAACTTCGGAAACTGGTGTCCATTACTTCGGTCACCAGTTTTTACAATCGGCAGGTGTTTGCTGATTGGAGAAAAAAAGTAGGCGAAGAGAAAGCAAATCAGATTACTAGAAAGGCAACAAGCCGTGGGACTGATATGCACTCTCTTGCTGAAAGTTACCTGAAGAATGAAGAACTCCCTTCCGTTCAACCATTGTCAGAGTATTTGTTTAAGCAAGCAAAACCATATCTGAATAAGATTGACAATATCCACGCTTTGGAAGACAGTCTTTACAGTCTTCACTTGGGTATTGCTGGCACCGTTGACTGCATTGCAGAATATGATGGTGAGTTGGCAGTCATTGACTTTAAGACAGCAGCAAAACCCAAACCCAAAGAGTGGATTGAAAATTACTTTGTACAGGCAGCAGCATATGCCTGTATGTTCTACGAGTTGACAGATATTCTTGTCAAGAAGTTTGTTATCCTTATGTCATGTGAAAATGGCGAAGTTGTAGAGTATGTCATCAGAGGTGAAGAAAAGACTGAGTATATTAAATTACTTGCAAGATACGTCCAAAACTTTGTAGAACACAAACTAAACCAATATGGAACAGGAACTTAAAAAAGTATTTGATCAGAAGTTTCTCACTGCTACAACCTTTGCGATGGAAATTGAGAGGATTGTGCAAAGAGAAGAAGACATGAACTACATAGATGCAATTGTTCATTTCTGCGAAGTGAACAACATTGAAGTAGAATCAGTGTCAAAGATCATTTCCAAACCTTTGAAGGAAAAAATTAAGTGTGACGCACTGAAATTGAACTTCATGAAGAAAACATCTAGAGCTCGTTTACCTATTGATTAATAATGTACTTCACTGGACCTCATGGCATGGAAATGCCTCGTCAAAGTCTTAGACTCGCTGGTGCTCAAATTCCTGTAGGAACCAACATTCAAGCGAACAAAAGAGAGATTCTGAAAGCGCTTGATTGGGCAAAGGAAAATGAGGTTGACCATCTCCTTACACCAGAGGCATCTCTTTCTGGATACCTCAATGGATGGGAAAATGATATTGATGAGATTAAAGATGCACTCAAAGAAATTGAAGAGCATCAAAAAAAGTGCAATCTTTACCTTCATCTAGGCACAAACTTTGAAGAAAATGAGTCTAAGGGCACCATTCGTAGGAATGAGGTTAGACATTACAACAAGAATGGTCATATCATTGGTGCCACCTTTAAGACCTTCGTCCTAAACGATATGGAACATGCTCTAGGTAGGGTAGAGAATGATCCTATCACTGTCATTGAATTGACTGATAGAACAGAAAACCAATATTATGTTCCTTCTGCCGCTACTTTAATTTGCAATGATCTCTTTGGTCATAGTGAGGCAGGTGAGAAACCACTGGTAGATAAAATCAGCAAGATGAATCTTGATCTTATGTTCCATTCTACCAATGGTAGAAAGATGGAACTTGATGATCCTCAGATGATTGTGTTTGATTCGTGGCATGATGCACACCTGAGAATGGCATCAAATCACACTTACATCCCTATTCTTACTGTTGACTCTTGCACAGATTGGAGATGGGATGGTGACGAAGAAGAAGTAACTCATTATCACACTTCTAGTCAAAGTGGATTCATTGATCCTCATGGTTGGCAGACAGATGTTCCTCGTGTCGGTCGTCAGTATTTTTATTACGATCATGATGTCACTTATTCTCCAATGGAACGATACCAAATGATGTTAATGCAACGTGAACAAGAACAAAATTCCAGTGACTCCGTTTGATTGCTATCAAACATATTTGTCTTTGAAGAACCACTTCACAAAAGAGAAGTATGACTTTTTCCAGTATGGTGGTAGAACTAGAGCATCTGTATCTGCTTTCAATAAGCGTAAAGATAAGTATTGGTTCGAAAAACTTTCTAGACAGAAAAAGGACGAAGAAGTCCGTAACTATTTCATCGCAAACTTTTGCTCATCCGATTCCCCAGAAAAGATATGGATTGGTGGTTTAATCAAAGAAGGAGAGACAGAGTATCAAAACTGGCTCAAGAGGAATCAGAGTTTGACTTACTTGTTTACAGAGCAAAGCAACGAATTGTTCTCGGAGAGAAAATTAGAGGATGTTTTCGATTGTTCGAAAGGTCATCCAACTCTGTTAAAAAAGTATCTTGGTGGAAAAATTTCACTAGAAACTCTGGTGATTTATGATAGAATATTTGAGTTCAGACAAAAGTTTGATAAGCAACTGGATGATCCTATTTGGGGTTCGGTTTCCCTCAAACTTAAGAAGTATGAACCCTTTCTAAATATCGATGTGCAGAAGCACAAACAAATTCTGAGGAGCATAATCTGTGAGTGATTTTTTTAAGTCTGATGTAGTTCGTGCAGAACTCGCAGAGATTAATAGACTTCAGGAAGACATCTATAATAATATGATTTCTTTTGATTCTCTTTCACACAATGAGAAACTAGATAATCTTACGCTTCTTGAAGAACTAATTGAAAAACAACAAATTATGTGGACTCGTCTTTCCCTTGCGGGAGATGATCCAGATGCGGTGCAGATGAAGGAACAAATCCAAGCATCTGCTATAATGATGGGGTTCCCAAAGAACACCGATGTGGGTGTCCTATTCGGTAATATGAAAAGGACCCTTGATGAAGTCCGCAGTCGTGTTGACAAAGACTCCTCAGCATCCTAGAATACACAAGTACAAAGGCCAAATCTAATGTCATTCGCAAATCTCAAAAAGCAATCCAGTCTCGGTTCTTTGACCTCTAAACTGGTCAAGGAAGTCGAAAAAATGAACAGCAATGGTGGTTCTGGAGACGATCGTCTCTGGAAGCCCGAGGTAGATAAAGCAGGTAACGGCTATGCTGTCGTCCGTTTCCTTCCTGCTCCCGAAGGGGAAGACTTGCCTTGGGCAAAGATGTACACCCATGCCTTCCAAGGTCCTGGTGGTTGGTACATCGAGAACTCCCTGACCACTCTCGGTCAGAAGGATCCCGTGTCGGAACTGAACTCTCAACTGTGGAACAGTGGGATTGACTCCGATAAGGAAGTTGCCCGTAAGCAGAAGCGCAAACTCTCTTACTATGCTAACATCTATGTCGTGAAGGATCCTGCCAATCCTCACAACGAAGGACAGGTGTTCCTCTACAAGTTTGGTAAGAAGATCTTTGATAAGGTCATGTCTGCCATGCAACCTGAGTTTGAAGACGAAGATCCCATCAACCCCTTCGACTTCTGGGCAGGTGCAGACTTCAAGATCAAGATCAAGAAGGTCGCAGGTTACTGGAACTATGACTCCAGTGAGTTTGCCCGTGCTGGCACCCTTGGTGATCTGGATGACTCCGAACTGGAGGAGATCTGGAAGAAAGAGTATAGTCTTGCAGAACTGACTGCTCCCGAGCAGTTCAAGTCCTATGAAGACCTGAAGAAGCGTTTGAACTACGTTCTTGGTAATACTCCTACTCGTCGTGTTCAGGATGAAGAACTTGAGGACGAAAGTGAAGGTCGTGGAAATTTCTCACCAAACTTTGAGAAGTCCAATCCTGTCCCTCAAGACTTGAAAGACGAACTGAGTTCTCTGAGTTCCTCTACTACTGAAGAAGAGGATGATACTCTGAGTTACTTCCAAAAACTGGCAGAGTTCTGACCCTTGATCCCCCTGAGAAATCAGGGGGATTTTTTCTTGATGTTTTCTGTAGTCTTCAGGAAAGAATTAATGTATTGAGAAGAGTCTGGTTTATATTCCAGAATACCTGCAAGTTCTGAAACGATCTTCTGTTTATACGTTGGTTTGATTAGATTAATTTCTCTCTTCTTTTCGTTCTCTTCATACTCATATTCATAATTGGTCACTCCCTGCACAGGATTTAGGATTGATGTTGTGAGATCAGGATTTGGAATCGTAAATTCTTTATCCACAACTTTTCCAGCGGGCAGAATCAAACGACCACTGGAATCTTTGACCTCTGTAGTCCTATAATACTTGATTGCATTGAGATCATTTCCATACCTGTCTGCTGCAAAGTCATACAACTGCTGACTAGAAAGAGGCCATTCGTCTCTTTGGTGAACGATACCAGCACTAAAGATAACTAACCAGTCAAAGTTTGAATTACCATAGATTTTCAGTGCAACATTGTCAGGTCTATCTCCCTCTTCAATGATATACTTATCAAATAGATATGCGGTATCTAAAATGTTAGCATTATCAACTAATTTTACTCTACGAAATAAATTTTTAGCGGTGACTCTAGCGTCATTATTGGGGCTATCAAGTGGTGATAAGTATTCAATATTTGGTAAAAATTTAAAGTAAGCCATTAGAATCCAACACCTCCTCTACCGAACTCTGAATCATAATCTTCATGGTAAACAGGTGTCAATTCAGTGAATGCTAGCTGCATTGTTATAACAACAGGTGTGCCATCATCATATGACACATAACCCTGACCAGCTCCATTATATTGAACTTCACACTGTGTCATTGCACAGAACTTAAATTTGTTCAAAAACGGATGTTCTTTGTTTCCAGACATGTATCTGATTTTGAAAACGTCTGGTGACTGCAAAAACCCACCAAAAAGTTGATCTTTTCCAAAGGCATCAATATTGGACCTTGGAGACATTGCCTGCTTGAAAGTTCTAATAATTTGCTTTACTTCCTCTGCTTCTTTATGGTTTCTGGGAACAAAGGTATACATAAATCCAAAGTTTCTTAAGGAAGGTCCATTAAACAAGAACTCCATATTTGGATTGACTACGACTCCTCTGTTTCTTGCCAGAAACTCGTTAAAACTAACATTGGCTCCAGGAATCATATTAATTGCCATGTTAGTTAGAAAATCTTGACCAAGATTTACTAACCCACCAGCATTACCCGCTATTCCTTTGGCAGCATTCTGTATCGCTGTAAGACCTTCTCTAAGGTAATCCAGCGGGTTTAGAGATCCAGATGGATTTGCCATTAATTCATTAACAAATCCTCCTGCAAATTGAGCTACGGCATTCATCTGCCCATTATTCCAAGAGGCAATATTTCTATCACCTATTTTTGCTGGAATCGGTAACTGAATAAATGCAAGTGTTTTTTCCTTTGATCTCTTTCTATTAGATACTTCACTATTATTTGCTGCCCCTGTGAATACCGCTCCAATTTTAAGGGAATTTACTGCATCACCACCTTGAAGACCAATTCCAGGTGGAGTATACTTTACCACCTGAATTTGCATGTAGTCACTGGTCTCTGTTAGAGTATCTGTGGGATATCTAAAACTTTTAACTTTTCTTTTACCTTGGTTAGTCTCTCCTGCTCCACCAGTTCCTCCATTACCACCACCTGCAGCTGGCTTATTCGTCTGAGCTTCTTTAGCCAGTCTTATTGCCCTTTCTCTTGGAGTTTCACCTAAATTTGGTTCTCTCGACATAACCTTTTTACCTATTTATCTTGAAATTTCCATAACCAAGAGCACGAGCACTATCCATCTCTTCGGGATAGACTTCGTATAGTTGACCTTGAACTTCTTCAAAGGTATAGTTTCTCATCTTTCCCCAATGAAAGTTGAGACCTTTCCAACCCCAAGATGTAATCTCCATACATGCGATGAGAGGAAACTCATCATATTCAATGTTGGGTGTTTTGGGAGAGTAAACATAAGTATAGAACTTACCTACTTCGGGAACTAGTTCCTGAACATCCAGAATTTCCATGAGGGCAAGCATGATATCATCATTGTTTTCTAATCCAATGAAGTTATCTTCATATTGTTGAATCCTGTTCATACCCTTAGATGATCTTCGGTTAGAATCTTGAACTCATAACGACGGTCTTCACAATATTCTTTTGCCGCTTTCCATTTTGCTTGGTTTTTGGCATATTCAGTCACTTCATAGATATATTTCTTTGACTTCCTAGATTGAATCTTAGGTGCCTCACAAAACCTTTTGGGTTTGATTTCAATAATTGACCTTCTGACATTCCCCTGATTGTCAACATATTTGATATAAAAATCGGGGAAATATCTATGCCATTTATTATCAAGAGGGGACTTGTAGGGAATCACCAGTTCTTCACTTCCCCATTCTAAAATCTTTTCATTAGTATCACAGTAAACCATGAACTTACGTTCCCATAAACTGCGATAAATAATGTTACGATGATCCCCTTTATATTTTTCTATATTGGTAGGTTTATATTTACCACTATACGACATGATATTATTAAAAAGTCCCAGAGGTATTTATTGTGTCATTTAGAGAGAACATAAAACCAAAAACCACAGATGATCTCATTGCTAACTTTGCTAGAGTTGCTCAGACTTCGCACTACAAAGTTCGTTTTGAAGGAATTGAGGCACTTGGTCAGTTGTCTACTTACTTGAGACAACGTGGCGTAACAACAGACTTTATTAAAAGGGACTTAGGTGAATACTGTCGTCAGGCACAAATCCCTGGCACACAAATTGCTTCTGCACCTGCCAGAGATCAATTTCCAGGTGTAACCGAAAACTTTGCTTACAGGAGACAGTTTCAACCTGTAACAATGCGTTTTTATGTTGACTATGAATACAGAGTTCAGAAGTTTTTTGAACTTTGGCAAGAGTTTATTTTGAGTGGATCAAATACTACCGATGGTGTTGATTTTGATCAAAAGAATTACTATTATAGAGTTAAGTATCCAGATGCCTATAAGTGTGATAGACTGAGACTGATCAAATATGACAGAGATCACAAGAATGGTATTGAATATAATTTCTTAGGCGCATATCCAAAGAACGTTGCATCTACTCAGGTCTCTTATGATGCGTCTAGAGTATTAGAAGTGACTGTTACATTTGAGTATGATCGATATATCTTCGGTGCAATGGATAGTTATTCCAAGTCATTGAGACAAGCTTTCAATCAAAGAGGTGAGTTCATTACCTTCAAAAAAGATGAATAAATAAAAAAAATAAAACTTTGAGTTTGTTATGACACTGCCAAAGATTAATGCTCCTACATATGAGTTGACTTTACCCTCATCTGATAGGAAGATAAAATATAGACCTTTCTTGGTCAAGGAAGAGAAACTTCTTATCATTGCGATGGAGAGTGAAAATTTAAAAGAAATTGCCACAGCAGTTAAACAGGTAATTTCAAACTGTATCTTGACAAGAGGTATTAAAGTAGAAAAACTATCTACATTTGATATTGAGTATCTGTTTCTCAATATTCGTGGTAAGTCTGTTGGTGAATCTGTGGATGTTCTCTTGACATGTCCTGATGATAATGACACTCAGGTTCCCGTGACAATTGCTCTAAGTGATATTCAGGTCCAAAAAGATCCAGAACATAGTACCACTGTTCAATTAGATGACCAATATTTCATGAAGATGAGATATCCATCTTTGAATGAATTTGTCAAGAGTAATTTTGTCGAGGGTGATGCGGAAATCGAACAGTCTTTTGACATGATCGCTAATTGCATTGATCAAATTTATACCGAAGAAGAGTCTTGGGCTGGCACTGACCATACACACAAAGAGTTGGTAGAATTTATTGAAAACTTAGGATCTACTCAATTCCAGTCTATTGAAAAGTTTTTTACTACAATGCCAAAACTTTCTCATACTGTGAAGGTTAGAAATCCAAATACAGGTGTTGAAAGTGATGTTGTTCTTGAAGGGTTAGCAAGTTTTTTCAGCTAGGTATGGCTCATGAAAACCTTGAGTCATACTATAAAATCAATTTTGCCTTGATACAGCACCATAAATACTCTTTGACGGAGCTTGAAGATATGATCCCTTGGGAGAGGGAGATTTACATTACGTTGCTTCAACAATATCTTGAAGATGAAAAGTTAAAACAACAACAGGCTAACGGCGCAGCATAATGGCAATTACGGCAAGTTCTTTTAGACGAGGCACATCTGGTGGAGCAGCATCGTTTAAAGGAATGCGCCGTTTTTCTCCAAAAGACACTACGACTCTTTTGAAGACGGTAGATGCAATCAATAAAAACTTAGTATCAATTAATAAGTTACTGCAACAGCAGAACGCTCTCACTATCAAGAAACAGCAAACAGAACAGAGAGAAAAGAGAATACAAAGAGAGAGTGCAGCAAAAGCTAGTGCTGAAAATGCGATTGAGACCACTAAAACGGTAGGAAAAAATATTATAAGAGGATTAAAAAATACTGCCAAGAAGATTACTGGTGGACTTTTTAGTTTTCTAAAACCATTCATTAAATTCTTTACAATCACCTTTATAGGATGGTTCTCGAAGGGTGTAATGAAGTGGTTTGATCAGGATGGTGAAAAGAAGAAAAAACAATTAAAAGAGTGGGTCCCAAAAATTCTTAAGACATTGGCAATCATTGGTGGTGTCATTGCTGCTCTGCAATTTGGTCTGCCATTATTACTCACCGCATTGGGAACATTGATTGGAACTATTCCAATTGTTCTGGGTGCTCTACTTAATCCCATAACTTGGAAGGCTTTGCTTGCTGTTGGTGCAGGTGTAGGTCTTATGGAACTCTTTGAGAGAGGAATGGATGGATTAGATCCTGGTCAAAGAGCAAGAGAAAGAGTTAGAAGGATTTTGAACGAACAAGCTGCGACGGGCAGAAAATTTGGTCTTGAGTTGGTACAAGGTAACCCGAGAACGGCTACTAAGGGAGAAAAATATTATGATCAGTTCTACAAGATAGGAGATAAACTTTATAGTGCTACTGACATCAGTACATTGTTAAGTTCCGCCACCAAATTTGATGAAGAGTTTAAAACCTATAGAAAAGATAAGGATGGGAAAATTGTAGAAACTGGTGAGATGGAGCAGGTTAATAGAGAGGCAATCAAAGAACAGAAAGCACTCGCTGGTCTCACCGAAAAACAGAGAAAAGATATCACGGATCAACTAACTGGAAATAGAATTAGTGCTGCTTATAAGGAATACTATAGAGCAAAGAATGCCTTTGAAGGAAAACAAAAAGATATAGAAAGAGTCAGAGCTCAAGAAACCTTTACTTCTAGAAGAGAGGGTGGTAAAAGATTCAACACAAGAGAATCTTACATCAAATACCTAGAGAGTCAAGCATCTGCAGAGCAGAATAACATGAAGCACGCTCGGAATATTGTTTCTACAATGTTCAATCAGTTGAATCCCGAGCAGCAGGAGATGTTGAAAACTAAGCTTGGGATTACATCAGATCAGTTATTCCCAGAATCTTTAACAGAAGCTCAAACTGCGTTTGTCATAAGAAAAGGACTGAATTTTGTTGGTGATATGGTAGAGACACCATTGCAGAACGTCGTCTCAATGATGGACAATTTCAAAGCAGGTGTTACCGAACAATTTAATAATTTGGCAAACACCGTCTCTGACATTGAGTTTAATTTCAATATTAATCCTGTTGCCACTGAATCTGATGATGATATCGCAGCAGTTCCTGTTGATGGTATAGGAATTTCTCCCTTTGACACGGAAAATGCCTTCTTGCAATATGCTAAGAGCACTTATATTCTTTTAGGAGTCTTGTGATATGTTAATAGAAGCAAAAGTATTCACATCATTATCGAATAGCTTAGGTTCTGTTCGTAAAAACACAGGAGCTATCCGCAAAACTCTACTTAATAATAGAAAAACAACTGAGAAATCACAAAAACAATTAAAACTTCAAGAGGGTCTGTTAAAGGAACAGAAACGTAAGGAAGAACGTGAAGGACAACTAGAAAAGAAGCAAGGCAAAGCTGCTGGATCATTCAATTCTAAGAAATACTTTGGCAAACCAGAAAGAGCGTTAGACGGTCCTATCACTGGTGGACTTGGTGGATTCCTCAATAGAATTGTTTTATTCTTTAGTTTCACTCTTCTTGGTTGGATGCTTAAGGCACTGCCAAAGATCATAAAGGCAGTTAAGACATTCATGTCAAAAGCCAAAGAGTTCATGAAGAAGTTGGATGGATTCTTTGGTGGAGTAAAGAGTTTTGCGATTAATATCTCAAACGCAGTAGGATCACTTTTTGGTAAGATAACTCAGAACAAAGATCTTGGTGAAGGTGAAGAAACAAAAGTTCGTGACATGATCAGTGGAATGATCGAATCGATCATGAAATTTATTAAGGATCTTCCTGAAAGAGCAAAGGATATGATTATGGGTCTTATTGGTATGCATACAGATGCCAGTAAGAAGATCAAAGGTGGAATGAAAGAAGATGAAGCCATCGAGTCTACGGTAAAGGAATATGCTCAACTAAGTGGACAAGATCCTGGTGAAGGACAAACAAGTAAAGCACCTCCAGTATTGCCAGTGACACCAATGATTGGTGGAAAAGGATTCATTCAAGGTGGTTCTGGTTTTGGTAGAGAGGGTGAGTATGCTACACACTTCCACTTAAGTCCTCCAACAAATGACGCACAAGGTTATGCAAAAGCCAGGGCAGTAGCATTCAAAGCAGTTAGATTAATGCTTGAAAGAGGATCCACAGTTTATTTTGGTAACGTGAAAAAATATGCTACCAAAGCAATGTCGGACTCAGAACTGAGATCTTTAATTAATGCAGAACAAATTGCTCATACTCAACCAGGAAGAACACAAGGTGGTATTGATATTCAAGAGCAAGAACCAGGAAAACCATTAACAATTCCAGGTCAACCAGGAACTGCCAGTGTATTCCCACTTACTACTGGAGATCTTATTACTGACAAGAGCAGTAGTGGTGGTAGAATGGCAGAAATTATGGGTAGTGGTGGAGTATTAATTGCTCACGGTGCCGCTGGGTCCACTGCAAGTGATGGAGCTTTACCTGCTTCTATGCAAGTAGATAGATCATCCACAATAGAAAGAGCAGATACTTTGGCAGCCGAGTCACCTAAGAAAAAAATTACCATAGATAGAGAAATACCAATTGATGTTTCAAAAATTAGAAATAAAGAAAAGGCTGCAGCTTTTGCTGCTGCTTCTACAATTAAAATTGAAGTAGTCAGTGTTGATGGAAGCGTAACTCCAGGAGATACATTCGAATAATGGACAATCCAGTAACTAGCAGTAAAATCGAAAAGATTACAATTACACCAAGATATAAGCTTCAGAATGGTTCAAAGTCCGAGATAGTTGGAGATGTGGCAGACTTTGATCTGACACCTTTTGTTGCTGAGTTTTATTATTACGAAACTGTTTTATCACCAAATACAACTGCCACTATGGCAATTTTGAATCAATACTCCAACATTAAATTGCTGGAACAACTATACATTGCTGGTGGTGAGGTTGTCACAATCACCGTCAAGGATTTTGTTAGTGCTAATAATGATGATAAGAATGCTGGTCTTCAAAAAATCAAGATGTATGTTGAGGCACCTGATAATAGATCTTCCAGTAAAACTGCAGAGGCTTTTAGATTAAAATTAGAGAGTTCTTGGAAAGAAACTTTAGAAAATGTAAATAAAATCAAGGGTGAGAAAAAAGGTCCCGCTTCACAAATTGCAAATACAGTTTTCAAAGCAAACTTCAATAGAGATATTGAATTTATAGATCAAGCTACTAATACTCTTAGTATCAGTTTTGGTGATGAAAAGAAAGATGATACTTTCCCATCAATTATGAGAATAGCATCCGAGTCTGCATATAATAAGAGTGCTGGTTTTTTCTTCTACCAAACAAAATTTGGTCACCACTTCAAATCTATTGATAGATTAATAGAAGAAGGTATGAGTGGTAAAAATTCTGCTATTGAAAGAAAACCATATGAATATCAATATAATGGAATAAATCCAGGTATTGATAATCTTGATCTCGCATCAAGAACAGTGATTAGTATTACTAAAAAGACAAATAACTGGATTATAAAGAATCAAAATAGAAGTGATGGATCTCGTCCTGTGAATCCCATTGTGATGGACCCCATTACATATGACTGGGCTGCAACTGGACCAATAACATTTGAAACCAATTTCACCACTTTTGAAAACGGATCTGTAAAGGTTGCAGATGTTGCCGATTTTGGAAAACAAGCTTGGGGTGCTACTAAGTTAGAGAACTATGGTATGTTTTATAGACTCCCAGAGGACATTTGTCAGTCTGCAAACAACCCATTTGATTCAAAGGCAGTTGCAAAAGCAAGATATACTGGTCTGTTTGGTGAAATGATCAGTATGTCGGTTCCCTGTAATACCTCCCTAATTGCAGGTAGTTCTGTTAAACTGGATATTAAAAGAAAGGAGGAAGGAACAGAGTGTTCATTTGAAGATGGTATTATTGACTCAGACGATGCTGGGCTATATATTGTAGCCGCTGTCTGTCATGCTTTTGATATGCAGAGAGCATATTCTTCTGTACTTTTGGTAAGAGATCAAAAAAGAAAAGAGGCAAATTAATGGAAAAATCTATTGAAGATCATATCGAAAAGGATAAAGAAATCCTTCAAGATCCAACACTTTCACCACAACAACGTCGTCATACTGCAGATGAATTAGAACATCTGGAGAAATATCATGAGGCACATCCAGAGGATCATCATGATCCCAGTGCTTTTGAGATGTATTGTGATGAAAATCCAGAAGCTCTAGAGTGTAGAATCTACGAGGATTGATGAACAAGTATCCATCATATTTCTTTGGTCAGATAGTTGTTGACGAAAATCAAAACGTCAAACAAGAGGGACATGGTGTAAGATACCGTGTCCTTAGGGTTGGTATTGATGATCCTTCGCTTATCAAAGAACCTCAGAAATTGAGAATGTTTGATTGTGTTCTTCCTTTGACAGCAAGTTCTGGAGATGGTGAAAGAATGAGATCTGTAAATCTCAGTGATGGAGACATGGTATTTGGTTTACATACTGACTCTCCTGCAAATCAAACTGGAGTCATTCTTGGTGTCTTAGCTAGAACATCTCTCATTAAATACAATGACTATGTTAAGACAGAAGATCTTACGAGAGCATCTGGTGGTGATCAGGGTGGTGTGACAACACAACCCACAAAGGGAAACTTTGGTGGAAAGGGTGGAGCGTCTCAAATAGCAGAAACTCAGAGAGAAAAAAGTGCTGTGCAACAGTATAGACAAAATAATGCTAGATCTTCCGCATAAATAACGTTATGTCAACAGCATCTTTACTATATCTATGCCCAGAGGGTGAATATGATCCTGGTAGAAACCCCAGCCTTGGTAGAGACGATAATCAATCCAATGGAACTTGTGTAAAAGTTGCAGGTTGTGAAACTGATCCTGTAAGTGAGATTACCAATACTGTTAAGAACTTTCTGAAAGATGCGAAGAAAGTCCTTGCTTTTGCTGGAAACATTGGAAATGAAGTACAAGCAGCCGCAGGTATTCTGAAGGAGTTAGGAGGTCTGCTGGTCGGATCTTTGATGAATAGACTGACGGAGAAGTTAAAGGAATTAATACAACAAGGAGTTGCATCACTTTTAGCATCCACTGGTGGATTGGCACTGCCATCTATTGTTGCTCTAAAACCAGCAGTTCAGGCACTCATCAAAGGCATGGTTTGTCTGATGAATAAAATCATTAGTGGTTTGTTTGATACTGCCGTTGATCTTCTCTCCAATATGGTTGGTGAGATTCAAAACTTCGCTTCTTGTGCTGCAGAACAATTTACGGGTGCATTTATTAATCCAATCATTGATCAAATTGCTGATGGTGTAACGGCACTTCTAGGACCACTTGATAAAATCATCTCTCCTGCTTTTAAGATTGTTGATTTTCTTCTGGGTGCCGTTGATGCTATCAGTGCCATTGGTGGTTTGTTTCAATGCAATGAGTCTAAGAACTGCCCAACTGTTAAAGGATACTTTGTTGGTGGTGGATTCTGCACAGGAGAAGAAGATGAGGAAGAACCACCCGATGTTGGTAAAATCTTAGCTAAGTTGAGTATTGCGAAGGGTGCTTCAAACTTATCCAATGATTTCCAAAGACAATTTGGTCAATGGGATATCTTTGGTGATGGAACAACTCTTAATGATAGTGGCATTGTAAACGCTAATGGTAGTTGCTACACTGGCAATCCTTTAGCATGTGGAGCACCTAAGATAACCATCTTTGGTGGTGGAGGTGTAGGTGCAGCAGGTAAAGCAATTCTTGGTGGAATTGTTGATAACACTGAGGGACTAAGCGACGTAGTTAGTAAGGTTGGTAGTGTTGTTGGTGTAGACCTTCTTAGTGGAGGTTCTGGATATAAGACGGCACCGTTTGTTACTATTAGTGATAGTTGTGGATTGGGACGAGGTGCCTTTGCTAAGGCAAATATTAATGAGAAGGGTGAGGTAACATCTATTACCATGATCTCTAGTGGTATAAATTATCCAGTAGATGAAGACATCCCACTTGGTATTGTAGGTGCCGTCATTGAAAATGGTGGTTCTGGATTTGGTGATGATGATACTTTAGATGGCTTTGATCTCACCATCGAAGATGGTATAATTATAGATGCAAGGATTAATAGAGTCACTCCTGTTAATGAACTTCCTGCTCTTAATGTAAATACAAAGACTGGTAGTGGTGCAAGAATCAAACCACTTATCAATTCTCTGCCTGTAGTAGAGAAACAACTTCAAGAAGTCATCGACTGTATCGAATAATGTCAAAAGATTATAGCAAAAGAGACGTTGACGCTAGATCAAAGTCTTTCAAGATTGACGTAAACAATCCACAAGAAGGTCAGTCTGGACCCGAGATGTTTAAGATCATCGGTGAGACTCCAGATGGTAGTATTTTCACACAGAGTTTAGCTGCCAATGGTCTTCTGAGAATTACTAACGAAGGAACAACTGAGATTGTTGGTGGTTCTAAGAATGAACCCGATGGTGTTGACATTAGAATCTATGCTTCCAAAGGTAGCATCACAATTAATGCTGATAAAGGAAACTTACAACTTAAAGGAAAGAATATTTTTATTGAAACACCTGGTACTTTCAGTGTATTGGCACAGAAGATTCAACTGGGTAATGATATGACCAGATCTGTTAATGTTCAAGGATTTGATGTTCAATTAAAAGCTCAAGATACTAATATTAAAACCAAGGGTGGTATGGGTCTTTTGGATACTTTCTTAAACCTGGTTGGTCTTGGTGACTGATCTGTGCTATAATATCAGGGTAACCGAGGCAACAGCATGGATACCGAAGAGTATGTTGAAAGCGTCTTAGTTGACGTATGCTCCAAGTCTTTCAAAATGTTCAGCAACCTTGGTGAGGAGCAAAGCTTGACATGTGAAACGACCGAACAATTCATGGACGTTCTCTCTGTCGTAAAGTATGCTTTGGAAGATGACGAAGCAAACCTTTATTACTTGGACCCAGTTACTGTATGAGACCAAAGACTAGAGAAGCAATGGAGAAACTCTTCACTGCTAAGTGGAATGTTCCAAAAGCAGCAGAGCATTGTGGATTATCTTGGAAAGAAATGAAAATTACGTTCAATGAATACTGTCACTTCCACCCACCCACCTATCAATATCACGAGTAAAGAACTCGAAGAACATTTTGAGTTTATCGTTGATCTTTGCCATCGTGAAAACATTACTTTTATGTTTGAGCACAACAACAAAACAATGTGCCTTGTTCCTTATGAGGAATACTTAGATTACGGAGTGTAGCGCAGTTTGGTAGCGCATCCGCTTTGGGAGCGGGGGGTCGCAGGTTCGAATCCTGTCACTCCGATATGGGACGGTGGTGGAATTGGTAGACACACCAGACTTAAAATCTGTTGATCACTACGATCGTGAGGGTTCAAGTCCCTCTCGTCCTATTTTTGCTAAATAGCCGTGATAGTTCTATCTACGATATGAAAAAGCTAGCATTGCTTTTTGGTATGATTCTGATGGCGGCACCAGCACATGCCGATCTTACACATAAGTTGAGTTCCAGTGTACAACTAACTGTTAACTCTGCTGCTACTCAAGCAACAAGAATTGGTTCTTCATATAGCGTATCTGGGAACGGTGTAGATACCACCGATGGCACGACTGCTGGCACCATCTCCACTGGTGCAATTACAAGTGGTGTCATG
>Ga0255743_10000400_pt1 | contig 39295 bp, 44 predicted proteins | sample 101ome_19_FD_179950 | JGI IMG/M metagenome (GOLD analysis project Ga0255743, IMG submission 179950) | Coastal salt marsh microbial communities from the Groves Creek Marsh, Skidaway Island, Georgia - 101405AT metaG (version 2) | ecosystem: Environmental > Aquatic > Marine > Intertidal zone >... | reverse complement strand
AGGAAAGGTATTTACCGGAGTCAAAGTTGGAGATGTCATTAGATATCAGACTTCTTCTGGCGATGAAACATTCAATAGAGTTACTGCAGTCAGTACGTCATCACTTACCATTGGAATTGGAACCACTGTTTCTGGTATATCTAAAGGGGAAGTTACTAACGGAACATACTCTCAAATAAAACTTGGTGTTCCAGCGCTGAGAAATCAGGATAAGGGATATCTTTACGCAGAACTTCCAGATTCCAATATTGAATCGGTAAATCTTTCTGGTTCATCACTAAAAATATCTGAGCAAATTACTGGTGAAACGACTGACGGCAGTGGTGTCTTAACATTTGACTTATCTTCGGGTGGAATTACTTCTGGAATCACAAGTGCATTCTTTGATCCATTTGATGAGGAAAGGTATTCTGTTCATTACACTGGTGGTGGAATTGGAACAGTAACTTCTGATGCGTTCTCTATTAGTGGGAATGTTGTCACCATTAATGGATTAGATACTAGTGAGACTAGTGTTGTAGTAAATGCTTCTCTTACAAAGAATGGTATTCAAAGTAAAATAAAAGAATACACAAGAAGTTCAACACTTGATGTCATCTATTCAAGAGATCAACAGTCTGGTGTTGGCGTCAATACTTCTATTAACGATGGTCTTACTTATAATACAAACTATGGACTGAGAGTTCAAGATGAAGAAATTTCTTTAAACTATCCAGACGTAGTAAAAGTTCTTGCCATTCACGAATCATTAGACGAAAACGCATCAACATTGGATCAAATTCAGTTCTTTGATGCTTCTGTAGTGAGTAATGCCATCATTGGTGAAAACATTACCAGTTCTACAAGTAACACTATAGCAAGAGTAGTTGCGAAACCAACGTCTCTTTCTTTATCTGTCGTATATTTAAATCAAGATAGATTTATTGCTGGAGAAAGTGTCACGTTAGAAGAATCTAACAATACAGCTTCACTTCAATCTGTAACTAAAGGTTCTTATAAGGATGTTACTTCATCCTTCACGTTAGACAAAGGTCAAAAGGATCAATATTACGACTATTCCAGACTTGTCAGAAGTTCAAATACACCAATTCCTTCCAGAAGATTGAAAGTTGTATTTGATCATTACACGGTTCCCGCCTCAGATAGTGGTGATGTTTATACCGTTCTCAGTTATGATGATGAAAGATTTACTGAGGATATTCCTTCTATCGGAGCTAGAAAAGTAAGAGCTTCTGATACACTTGATTTTAGACCAAGAGTATCACAGTTCACTGCTACTGACAAATCACCATTTGACTTTGACTCAAGAAGTTTTGGAACTTTACCAAAACTTATTTTAAAACCAAAAGAAAGTTCGTTAGTTGGTTATAATTATTATCTGCCAAGAATTGATAAAATATATCTAGATACATTCGGAAACTTTATTGTACAAAAAGGAATTTCCGAGATTAATCCAAAAATTCCAACAAATAAAAATCCTGATGGATTGATGGATTTGGGAACAATATCTCTTCCAGCATATCTGTATGATCCAAGTGATGCTGATATTTCTCTGGTAGATAATAGAAGATATACCATGAGAGATATTGGAAAACTTGAAGATAGAATTGAAAATCTGGAGAGAGTTACTTCACTTTCTCTCTTAGAAGTAAACACACAAACTCTTCAAGTTCAGGATGCACAAGGAAATAATAGATTTAAGACTGGATTCTTTGTAGATGATTTTAAGAATAATTCTCTAATCAATCTAGATGTTTCTTCAATAGAAGTAGACACTGATGCTCAAGAACTTACAACTATAATTAGTGACAATTCTCTTAAGAGTCAGATAGCACCTTCAACCGATACTACCGATGAAAATTTAGATCTGTCTACAAACTTTGATCTATTAGATTCAAACGTTCAAAAGACAGGAAATGCAATTACATTAAAATATAATAGTGTTGGTTGGATTGAACAACCACTGGCAACTAAAGTAGAAAATGTAAATCCATTCCACGTAGTTTCTTATAATGGATTTGTTAAACTTTCTCCTACTAATGATAGTTGGGTTAGAACTGTCAGACTTGCAGACTCCAATTCTTCAGTCACAAGGAGAGTTCCAGATCCAAATCGTAGAGGAACAACAGGAACGTTTGTAACTTCTAGAGATGTTGTAGTTTCTTCTGGCAAAGATGCATACATGCGTTCCAGAAATACACAATTCTCAGCAAACAATCTGAAACCACTTACAAAATTCTATCAATTCTTTGATGGAAACGGTAGTGTTGACTTTGTTCCAAAATTACTTGAAATATCTAATGATTCAACACTCGTAAATTATGGTTCTGTTGGTTCTTTTGAAGTTGGGGAAACTGTAATTGGATATAGTGATGGCGAATCTGTAATAACATTTAGATTGTGTTCTGGAAATCATAAAGAAGGAACTTTTAATTCACCATCAAAGATTTTTAACATAAATCCTTACATAAAATCAGAAAATCTTTCTGCCGTATACAGCCAATCTTCAAAAGTTCTTAATATTGACACATTTGCTCTTTCGGAAGAAGCGCAAGGAAAGTATTCTGGGTATATTAAAACAGGAACAAAATTAGTAGGACAAACAAGTGGTGCCGTTGCATATGTTAAGGATCTTCGTTTGATCAGTGATAATTATGGCGATCTTTTGGGATCTTTCTTCCTGAGAGACCCATACACTGTCCCAGCACCTGCTGTCAGAATATCTACAGGAACTAAAACATATAAACTGACAAACAGTCCTACAAACGCCGCTCCTCTCCCAGGAAGCAAATTACAGTCAACCGCAGAGGCATCATACAGATCTGAGGGTAGATTTGAAGTTCGTCAGCGTCAAACTACTAGAGTCACTGCTAATTTCTATGATCCTCTAGCACAATCATTTAGTGTTGGTGGAACAATTGATGCTCCAGATTTAAATGGGCAAAATGACGATGCCAACGGTGCTTTCTTGACCGCAGTAGATCTTTTCTTTGCTAACAAACCATCTGGAAATGATCCAGTAAGAATTGAAATAAGAACTGTTGAATTGGGAACTCCAACAAGAACAATTATTGGAAATCCTACAACACTCAGACCTACTGATATTACAACTTCAACAAATGGCGAAACCGCAACAACTGTAACCTTTGATTATCCAATTTATCTGGCTCCTGGACAAGAGTATGCAATTGTTGCTGTAGCAGAAACAACTGATGAATATGAATTGTGGATTGCTGAGATGGGCGAAAAAACAATCAATACACAATCCCTACCCAACGCAGAATCGATTATTTATTCAAAACAGTTTGCTCTCGGAAGTTTGTTCAAGTCCCAAAATGGATCTATTTGGACTGCCAACCAGTATCAAGATCTTAAATTTAAACTCTATAAGGCAAACTTTACATCAACAACTGGAACAGCATTCTTCTATAATCCAACATTAAATGAAAGTAATGGATACGTTGAGAATTTATCAAACAATCCTATTACAACATTACCAAAGACAGTAACCCTTGGAATATCCACAATTCCCGAGGGTGATGGAAATATCGGTATTTTAACAGTTGGTAGAAAAGTTTCTGGAACTAATGGATTTGGATATGGTCATATTGTTGGGCAAGGAAGTTCTGTCGCCAACGTTACTATTACTGATGGTGGAGAAAATTATGTAAGTGCCTCTGATTTGGCAACTACAAATATTGTTGGTAGTGGTTCCGGTCTTAGAGTCAGTATTACTGCAACTAATGGTGTTGTCACTGGAATCGCTGCGACAACGAATACTGGAAATGGATATCAAGTCGGTGATGTTGTTGGAATTACAACCACATTAGGAAGAGATGCACAGTTTACTATCCAGTCAATTACTGGATTAGATACTTTATATTTGAGTAATGTTCAGGGCGAAAAAGGTGCATCCAAGACTTTCCAAGTTGGTGCTGCATTGAGCTACTATAACGACTCTGGAACTATTGTTTCTCTTGCAAGCACAACAATTACTGACAGAACTTCTGAAGGATCCGGTCTGAATTCTGGAAATTATTTAAAAGTAGATCATTTTGATCATGGAATGTACTATTCCACAAATAAGGTCATTATTTCGGATATCGAATCAAACGTCCCACCAACAACTTTAGATTCTGCTTTATCGATTGACGAGTCAGCAACAATTAGTGTTGCAAGCACTTCAAACTTTGACACTTTTGAGGGACAAACCGTTTCTGGTTCATATCTTGGATATGCAAAAATTGGCGATGAGATAATTTCTTACAGTGAAGTTGGTAGTGGAACTCTTACAATAAGTGCTAGAGCAGTAGAGGGTAAAGTTCAACCCCACGAAGTTGGAAGTTCGGTTACAAAGTATGAGTTAAATGGCGTTTCTCTAAGAAGAATTAATGGAATCACTCATGATGTAAGTTCACTTGGAAATGAACTAGATGAATATCACGTTGCAGTTGACATGTCAACCAATGGTAATGATAGATCTAATGATGGTGATACTTCTGGAGCACCACAATTATCATTCACATCAGAGGCATCGATTGGTGGAAATAACTGTAAGGCAACTGAAAATATTCAGTTTAATGAAATTGTTCCGAATTATGATATTTTGACACCTGGTTCTTCCACAACAGTCACAGCGTCTGTAAGAACAACTACGGGAAGAAGTGTTGATGGATCGGAAACACCTTTCGTTGATAATGGTTTTGAAAATGTAGAGTTGAATGAGATAAACAAACTGAGTTCTGTAAGAATGGTTGCTTCTAATATTAATGAGACTACAAGTTTAACTACATTACCAAGAAACAAATCATTCACAACTGGCATAACCTTAGGTACAACAGATTCTAACTTGTCACCAATCATCTATACTGATACTGCAATGACAGAATTTAGATTGAACAGATTGAATCAACCTATCTCCGATTATTCTGAGGATAATAGAGTCAACTCATTGCTGTTTGATCCACATGCGGCAGTTTATGTATCTAATACCGTCAATCTGACTCAGGCAGCATCTTCACTCAAAGTAATTCTTGCTGCTTACAGACATGAATCTGCAGACTTTAGAGTTCTTTATAATTTGATTAGAGCAGATTCTAGTGAAGTAACGCAAGAGTTTGAACTATTCCCTGGTTATGATAATTTGACTATTAACGCTGACGGAACTATCACTCCTACCGATGATTCCAACAATAGTGGAAGATCAGATACATTTGTTCCAGCAAGTTTGGAAAATCAGTATCTTGAGTATGAATTTACAGCAGACAATTTAGATCTGTTTACTGGATATACAATCAAAATTGTAATGTCTGGTACTGATCAGGCATATGCTCCTAGAATAAAGGATCTTAGAACAATTGCATTGAGATGATAAGAGTAGAAGGACATAAAAATCTTTACAGAGATGAAAAAAGTGGTGCCATAGTAAATTGTGACACCACTTCATATAATCAATACGTCAATTCTCTCAATCACAAAGAAATGCAGAGGCAAGAATTGGATAAGATGAAAGAAGATATTGACGAAATAAAAACACTACTAAAAGAGATCCTAAATAGCAAATAATTTCACGGCATTTGGTTGATATAAATATCTATAGAAACACATGCTCATCTGAATAATGGCGGTATTTGTATCAAATATAGTAATTGAGCAGGGGTTTGATTTTGATACTACTTTTCAGTTAGAAGATACTACAACAAATACTCTTCTAAATCTGACCGGATACAGCATGGATGCCCAACTCAGAAAAACATATAGTAGTTCTTCATCTGTATCTTTTGCGTCAACAATTACATCAGTTACTGGCGGTTCAGTTCAAATATCGTTAACATCTTCAGAAACTGCAGATTTGAAACCAGGTAGATACGTTTATGATGTAAAATTAACTACTAGTGGTGGTACAGTCACCAAAGCTGTTGAGGGTGCTGCACTCGTCAGAGCAGGAGTAACTAGATAATGCCTACTATAAAAGCAAGAGTTGGTTCTCAAAATGTAGTTCGTGTATTATCTAATGCGTCTTCTCCGGCAACAAGACTTATAAACCTCGATGATGTCAATAAGACATATAGAGGAATAGATGGAATGATTCTTGTTTGGGATCTCCCGACAGAATCTTTTATAATGACAAGTCGCATTGATTCGTCATTAACTACAATTGAAGGAATTGCATATTTTACAAACACTGAAGATTCCACATCTACCACAACTGGAGCTTTAATTGTTAGTGGTGGAGTAGGCATTGCCAAAAATCTCAATGTTGGTGGAAATTTAGAAATAACTGGAATATCAACATTTTCTTCAGATGTTGATATTAATGCTGCTGTCAATATTCTAAATGATTTAGTTGTAAGTGGTACTGCACAAGTATCTGGTGTAACAAGTTTCACTGATACAACACAAAATACATTAGGCAACGTTAATACTGGATCGGTACAATTTGATGGTGGTATTGGTGTTGAGAAAAATTTAACCGTTGGTGGTGGGATTTATGTTGGTGAAAAATCTGAATTTGTAGGAGTTGCAACATTTGGATCCACTATTGATGGTAATGGTGGAGCAGATATTTCTGGTGGAGAAACTACACTTTCTTCGGCAACAATTAGTGATTTACCTGACAATCGTGTTGTTGTTTCTGGTCCTGGTGGATCTATAGATTATGATGATAATTTAACTTGGAATGGATCCAATCTTTCAGTTAGTGGTTCTGCTAATGTAGATAATATAAGATTTAATGGAAATGAAATTGATACTTCATCTGGCGGATTAACTCTAGATTCTGCATCTGGAACTATCACTGTTGATGATAATCTTACCATTGTTGGCGATCTTACTGTCAACGGAAATGAGACAATCATAAGCACTCAAATTCTTGAGGTTGAAGATATTAACATTGGAATTGCTTCTGTAGTACCAAAGTTAAATGATTCACAACTTGATGGTGCTGGAATTACAATTCATGGATTGGATGGTGATAAAACATTATCTTGGGACAATTCTAATTCTAGATTAGCATTCAATACTGATGTTTATGCGCCAAATTATTATGCAGGAACTTATGATGGTCCAAATGGAGTTGCATATTTTGATGATAATGGAAAACTAGTTGGAGCAGCTAGTACAGAAAGTTTATTATCGACAAGTTACTACATATTAACAATAGAACAATCAAGTGGAGTCCCAAAATGGACTTCAACAATTGATGGAGGAGAATACTAATGGCAAAACCAAGCACAAGGCAAGGACTGATAGATTACTGTCTTAGAAAATTAGGTGCTCCTGTATTGGAAATTAATGTTGATGATGAACAAATTGATGACTTAGTTGATGATGCGATACAATACTTTAATGAACGTCATTATGATGGTGTTGAGAAAATGTATCTGAAATATAAGATAACTAGCGATGATGTTGCTAGAGGTAGAGCACAAGGAACTGATGGTGTTGGTATTGTAACGACTACGGGAACTTCCACAGGAATTGCTGCCACTACATTCAATTTTTACGAAACTTCTAATTTTATACAAGTTCCAGATTCTGTAATAGGAATTGAAAGAATATTTAAATTTGACACCAGTTCAATTTCTGGTGGAATGTTTAGTATCAAATATCAGTTATTCTTAAATGATCTATATTACTTTAATTCTGTAGAACTTCTCCAATATTCCATGGTCAAGTCTTATCTGGAAGATATTGACTTTTTACTTACAACAGACAAGCAAGTTAGATTTAACAAAAGACAAGATAGATTATATTTGGATATTGACTGGGGATCTCAGACAGCAAATGAATTTATAGTAATCGAATGTTATAGAGCACTTGATCCAGCATCGTTTACCCAAATATATAATGATAGTTTCTTGAAAAAATATTTAACTTCCCTCATTAAAAGACAATGGGGTCAAAACCTTATCAAATTTAATGGAGTTAAGTTGCCTGGAGGAATTGAATTGAACGGAAGGCAACTTTATGAAGATGCAGAAAGAGAACTTGAAGATATTAAACAAAGAATGACGATGGAATATGAACTTCCACCACTAGACTTTATTGGATAATTATGACACTCAATCCATTTTTCTTACAAGGATCTCCTAGAGAGCAATTCCTAATACAAGATTTGATAAATGAACAACTGAAAATTTATGGGATTGATGTTTATTATCTTCCCAGAAAATTTTTGAAAACTGATGATATTTTGGGAGAGATTCAATCTTCTAGATTTGATGACAACTTTGTCATTGAGGCATATCTGGACAATTATGAGGGATATGCTCCTGGATCTGATATAATGACGAAATTTGGATTAAGATTAAAAAATGAAATAAATTTGATAATTTCTCAAGAAAGATTTGAAGACTTTATAACTCCATATTTGGAAGGAATAAAACTTGGAATTGAAGAGGGTAATATCACCGATCAAACAATGACAATCACCTCCAGACCAAGAGAGGGTGATTTAATATATTTTCCTTTAGGGGAAAGACTATTCGAAATTAAAAGAGTTGAGGCAGAAAAACCTTTTTATCAATTAGGAAAAACATATGTATATGAACTGCAGTGCGAACTTTATGAATATGAAAATGAAGATATTGATGTATCTGTAGAAGAAATCGATAATACAGTTCAAGATGAAGGTTACATTACAACTTTAACACTGGAACCTGTTGGTGCTGACGCAAGTGCAACGGCAACTATTGGTGGTGCTGGTATGGTTGGACTAATTAGTCTAACTAATGATGGATATAACTATACTTCAACACCAGTTGTAACTATATCTGATCCAACAAGTGGAACTACGGCAACTGCTGTTGCTATAACAACATCTATTGGCGGTATAAAATCCGTAAAGGAAATTAGAATAACAAATGCTGGATCTGGATATACCTCATCAGATCCTCCGACAGTCACTATAACTGGAGGAAGTGGAACAGGAGCAGCTGCTACAGCGATAATTGTTGATAACGGTGTACAAACACTATCAATTTCTACTGCTGGTACTGGATACTTCTATGCTCCCATCGTCACCATTTCTGGTCCTGCAGTTGGAACAACAGCAACGGCAGAGGCAATTGTAAATCCATCAACGGGTGGTGTTTCTCAACTCCAAATAACAAATACTGGAGCAGGATACACATCCGCACCAACAGTATCAATAGCAGGAGTATCAACCACAGGAATAGGAACATATCAACTCAGAGAAACTATAACAGGTTCACTTTCTGGAACAACAGCAGAAATTAGAAATATAGTAATCAGAACAGATATTGATTTGAATGATCCACCGATAGAATTGTATGTTGCTGTAAATGACGGACAGTTCTCTGCTGGAGAAGTAATAACTGGTTCAGATTCTTCTGCTTCCTATATACTTAAATCATATGATAATGATAGTTATGAAGAATCTTTTGACAATAACGAAGAAATTGAAACAGAAGCAGACAATATATTAGATTTCACTGAATCAAATCCATTTGGAGAATATTAATGTTAGGGACTTATTTTTATCACGAAATTATAAGAAAAACGATTGTTAGTTTCGGAACTCTTTTTAATAATATTTACATTAAACATGAGGATAAAAACAATAACGTAGTAGATGAAACAAAAGTTGGACTTTCATATGGTCCAATGCAGAAGTTTTTGGCAAAGTTGGAGCAACAGGCAGATTTAAAAAAACCTATTGCAATCACTTTACCAAGAATGTCTTTTGAAATGGTTTCTTTACAATATGATCCAACAAGAAAAACTAGTGTAACTCAAACCTTTAGAGCATCAGATGATGCTGGCAATATAAAGAAAGTTTATATGCCAGTTCCTTATAATATTGGTTTTGAATTAAGTATCTACTCAAAATTAAGTGATGATGCTTTACAAATTGTCGAACAAATACTACCATTTTTCCAACCATCATTTAATTTGACTTTGGATTTGGTAGATTCAATTGGTGAGAAAAAAGATATACCAATTGTTCTTGACAGTATTGATATGCAGGATGATTATGAGGGAGACTTTACCGTAAGAAGAGCACTTATCTATACTTTGAGATTTACTGTAAAGTCATATCTGTTTGGTCCTATTGCAGATTCTACGGAAGGTCTCATTCGTAAGGTTCAAGTTGATATGTATGCTGATACCAATACTCAGACTGCTAAGAGAGAGGTCAGATATACAGTAACACCAGATCCTATTAATGCTGATCCTGATGATGACTTTGGGTTTAGCGAAGTTTGGGAAGATTTTACAGATTCTAAGACTTATAGTCCAACTCAACAAACTGATATTTAAAAATTATGTCTGATAATTATGATTCAATCGATGAAGCTTTAAATGTTGAGAGTAAGATCGTAAAGACAGAAAAAGTTTCGTCAGAAATTCAAAATGTAAAACCCAAAGGTCCTGATATTGAAAAGGACTATGAATACACTCGTGCCAATCTCTACTCCTTAATTGAAAAAGGACAGGAGGCAATCAATGGAATTATGGAACTTGCTGGCGAAGGTGGAAGTCCAAGGGCATATGAAGTGGCAGGTCAATTAATCAAAAGTGTTGCCGATACTACAGACAAACTTATTGACTTACAGAAAAAACTTAAAGATGTTGAGGATGAATCTGTAAAAACGACTAACAATAATGTTACCAATAATGCTGTATTTGTTGGATCAACCACCGAGTTACAAAAACTACTCAAACAAGGTTTTCTAAATAATAAAGAGTAAACTTGTTTCCTAATGGGTTGGTCAGAAAAATATAAAAAATCAATTGATTGTGACAACCCAAAAGGTTTTAGTCAACGTGCCCATTGTCAGGGTAAGAAGAAAAAAATGTCAGAAGAAAAAAAAGATCACGAATACTCAATGGCACGGTCTGAGTTGAAAACTGTGACTAATGCCGCAAAGCGTCTTCAAAAGAAGATGGGTAAGAAAGGTGAGGGCAATCTGCAAGCTTGGGTACAATCCAAAATCACAAAAGCAGCAGATTACATTGATACTGCCGCAGATTATGTAACTAATGAAGAAACCGTAAGTGAAGAGGGACTCCGAGATTGGTTCGGAAAGTCCAAATCAAAAGATGGTAAAAAAGGTTGGGTTAATGTTGTAACAGGTGGAACCTGTGCAAGTGACGAACCTGGAGAAGGAACTCCTAAGTGTGTCTCTTCTGCAAAAAGAGCAAGTATGAGTAAGGCAGAGAGACTTTCTGCTCAAAGAAGAAAGAAGAAAGCGGATCCTGGTCAACAACAAAAGTCTGGTGCCGCAAAACCAACATATGTTTCTACAGACCCTAAGAAGAAAATGAAAAAAGAAGAAGTAGAAGTAACAGAAGCAAAGGATAAACCAGGTAAGGGTAGTGGTAAGAAAGATGCTTGTTACCATAAGGTTAAGTCTCGTTATTCTGTATGGCCAAGTGCATATGCATCAGGAGCACTTGTAAAGTGTCGTAAGGTTGGTGCTTCTAACTGGGGTAATAAGTCAGAGTCTTATGACTTCTCAAATTGGAGAGATGATTTCAAAGCAATTGAAATTGAAACGGTAAATCTTATTGAACCCGATCCAATTCAAGGTGGACAACCAATAGAAGAAGGTCAGAAGTGTTGGAAAGGATATGAGAAGAAGGGAACCAAAAAAATGTTTGGTAAAACCTACAATAACTGCGTGAAAAAAGAAGAATTTGAAAAAGAAATTCCTTCTGGTGATATTAAAAAGTTGACTAAAAAAGCAGTTAAAAGAATTGATACTAATGTCAGTGGTCATGTTGACAAGAAAGATAAATCTATGGGAGATTATGGTGAGTTTGTGCCAACACCAGATGGTAAAGGAAAATTAGTTACTTCCATAAAGAAAGAAGAGTTTTCAGATTGGAGAGAAGAACTTGGAGAGGATTGGCAGAAGGTCAACAAGGGTGATAAAACTGATGGTATGAGTCAAAAAGCAGTTAATGCTTATCGTCGTGAAAATCCTGGTTCTAAGTTAAAGACTGCTGTAACTGGTGATCCAAAACCAGGTAGCAAGGATGCCAAACGCAGAAAGTCCTTCTGCTCCCGCTCTAAGGGGCAGCAAGACATGCATAACATTGATTGCTCAAAAGACCCCGATAAAGCAATTTGTAAAGCCCGTCGTCGCTGGAAGTGCTGATCCATGTATATAATAAAAATTTTAGGAGAATCTACTAATATAAATGCTGGATCTGGTTCATCAGTTCCAGACTCCAATAGCATTGGAGCACGATATGTCATGGTTCAACATGACCATGCTAGTGGTAATGCACATTTGGTTGAAACTAGAACTGGTGCAGGAGTTACCATTGGAAGTTTTTACATTCCTCCACATAACCCAATAATTGTCAAGAAAGAAAGAGAAGAGTTAGTGTTTTGCAGTAGCTCTGATGTATATGCAACTTCTGTAGTTTATCAAGGATGATTTAATTTTTGTTATGAGTGAAGTATATCTTGGTAATCCCAATCTAAAAAAAGCGAATACGCAAATTGAGTTTACAGAGGAGCAAATCCTCGAATTCTTGAAGTGTAAAGAAGACCCAGTTTATTTTGCTAGAAACTATATCAAGATTGTGTCTCTTGATGAAGGTCTTGTACCTTTCGATATGTACCCGTTTCAGGAAAAACTAATTCAGAATTTCCATGATAATAGGTTTAATATCTGTAAGATGCCACGTCAGACTGGTAAGTCTACTACTTGTGTATCATATCTTCTGCACTACGCTGTTTTTAACGATAATGTTAACATCGCCATCCTAGCAAACAAGGCATCAACTGCTAGAGATCTTCTTGGTAGGTTACAACTTGCCTACGAAAACTTGCCAAAGTGGATGCAACAAGGTATTATATCATGGAACAAAGGTAGTTTAGAACTCGAAAATGGCTCCAAGATTTCGTCTAACTCTACTTCTTCATCTGCTGTCCGAGGCGGATCCTATAATGTCATCTTTCTTGACGAGTTCGCGTTCATCCCGAATCACATTGCTGATGACTTCTTTGCCTCTGTTTATCCTACTATTTCTTCTGGACAGAGCACAAAGGTAATTATTGTTTCTACCCCTCGTGGTATGAATCACTTCTACCGCATGTGGCATGATGCGGAGAGGGGTAAGAACGAGTATGTTCCTACTGATGTTCATTGGTCTGAAGTTCCCGGTAGAGATGATGCTTGGAAAGAGCAGACTATTGCCAACACTTCCGAACAGCAGTTTAAGGTTGAGTTTGAGTGTGAATTCCTAGGATCCGTTAATACACTCATCAATCCAGCAAAACTTAAAAATCTTGTATATGAAAGTCCACTAAAAAGAAATGCTGGGCTTGATATTTACGAAAATCCAAAACCAGAACATAATTATTTGATAACAGTAGACGTTGCCCGTGGATTGGGTAATGACTACTCGGCGTTTATTATTTTTGATATCACAGAGTTCCCTTATAGAGTAGTAGCAAAGTATAGAAATAACGAAATCAAACCAATGTTATTTCCCAGTGTTATTCATGATGTGGCAAAGGGATATAATGATGCATGGTTATTGATCGAAGTCAATGACATTGGAGATCAGGTAGCAAATATTCTTCACTTTGACTTAGAATATGAAAACGTTCTCATGTGTGCGATGAGAGGACGTGCTGGTCAAATTGTAGGATCTGGTTTTAGTGGTAAGAAATCTCAACTTGGGGTGAGAATGACTGCTGCCGTCAAAAAACTTGGATGTTCTAACTTAAAGACTTTATTAGAAGATGATAAGTTGTTGACTGTTGATTATGAGATTATATCAGAACTCACAACATTTTCACAGAAGCATAATTCTTTTGAAGCAGAAGAAGGTTGTAATGATGACTTAGCAATGTGTCTTGTTATTTTCTCATGGTTAGTGGCACAAGACTATTTCAAAGAGATGACGGACAATGATGTTCGTAAGAGAATTTATGAAGAACAGAAAAATCAAATCGAACAAGACATGGCACCATTTGGATTTATTTTAAACGGTATTGATGATGAAACTGAGTTTGTAGATAATAATGGAGATAGATGGTATACAGATGAATATGGAGACATGTCTTATATGTGGGATTATAAGTGATGGATTTTGACGATCAAATAGAACTAGAACACTTACTGTTCTTTGATCGCAAATGTAGAGTGTGTGGGGAAGTTAAAAGTTTATTAGATGATTACTATTTGACAAGAAGGGACAGAGGAACCTTACCATCTGCATATTCATATGAATGTAAAGAGTGTACAATAAAAAGAATAAAATCTAAAAAGAAAAAGGAAGTGTTGTGGGAATATCCCGATTGGTAGATATTCACGCATGGTTTCCCCGCTGAAAATAACCCTTTTCCTAAATATTTTTAGATAAATTTGGATTGCGAGGAAAAACAAGATGCCATTAAATTTAGCATCTCCTGGTATTGTAGTAAGGGAAGTAGACCTTACGGTAGGAAGAGTTGATCCAACTTCTGCGAGTATTGGAGCTATTGCGGCACCTTTTGCTCAAGGTCCAGTAGATCTTCCTACATTAGTTGAGAACGAACAAGACTTACTGAACGTATTCGGTAAACCATATTCTCAGGATAAGCACTACGAGCACTGGTTAACGGCATCGTCGTTCCTGGCATATGGTGGTTCTCTGAGAGTTGTAAGAGCTGATAACAGTAATCTTTACAACGCAGCATCTTATGTTGGTGCTGCTTCTAGTACAAAAATTAAAAGTGTTGAGCACTACGAACAGCTTGGATATGACGAGAACACCATCAGCGGTGTTGTAGTTGCCGCAAAAAACCCAGGATCCTGGGCAAACGGTCTGAGAGTTGGAATTATTGATGCCAAGGCAGACCAAATTCTTGGAATCAGTACTGAAGCAGTATCCAATAGAACTTTTAGTGCTAATGCATCTCCAACTGACGGAGATATTGTCGGAACTGCATTATCAATTACCGGAATTACTACTACTGGTATTCTTCTTGGAGACACTGTAGAAGAAATTACTGGTATTATTGGTTCTGGTGTTACTGTTACTGGTATCACTACAACTGGTGTTGTAACTTTAAGTGCGGCAACTTTAAACGAAAATCCACTTACAAACGTATCATTTAGTTTTGGATCTTATACCACCACTGTGTCACAAGCTGCTTTGGCAGTTGGTTATGGTGTTACTCAAACAATTTCTGCTACTCTTCCAGGAGCAGGAACAACAACCGTTCTTGATGGATACTTAAAAGGAGTTATTACAGAAGTTGGAAGTGGTCAAGTAAGTGTAAAAGTTGTTAGTCACGTTTCTGCTGCTGGAACAGAAACTGAAGTAGATTATCAACCATCTGGTGTTTATTCCTTCTCTGGAAGTGGAAATGTTGCCATTCATACCAATGGAGAAACAACCTCCTATGGATCAACAGCAGTCTCTTCGCAAGTAGATTGGTTTGATCAACAAAATCTTTCACTGACTTCTACTTCAACGGTTAAGTGGAATACTGTTGCTGATCGTCCAGGTACTTCCGAGTATGCTGCCGCAAGAGGATCTAGATTTGATGAAGTTCACGTTGTAGTTATTGATGGTCAAGGAAAGGTTACTGGAAATGCAGGAACAATCCTTGAGAAGCATCTCAGTCTTTCTAAGGCAAAAGACGCAGAGTTCTCGGTAGGATCACCTTCTTATTGGAGAGGTTATCTCAAGAGCAATTCAGAATATCTCTTTGGTGGAGCACAACCAGCAGGCATTGTAACCACTGGATATAGCGCAGACTTTACTCTTGAAACTGATGTAAATTGGGATCAAGATGCTGAAGGTATTACATTTGCTGCAAAAGGTAATTTGAATGCCGAGTTGACGACTGGAACCAACTACGATTTAGGAACAAACGTTGAAAACGCAGGAGCACTTAGTGCTTCTCTGAGTGGTCTTGTTGGTGGATATGATTTGTTTGAGAATACTGAGAACTATGAGGTAGATTTCCTTCTGATGGGATCTGCAGCATATGGTAAGTCAGATGCCCAGGCACTCGCAAACAAACTGATCGCAGTTGCTGAAGCAAGAAAAGATTCACTCGCATTCATCTCACCATACAGAGGTGCTGCAATTACTGATAGTACTGATGACACTGCTGCTCAAATCAACTCAGATTCTGATATCACTGATAACGTTCTGAGTTTCTATGCACCTGTCACATCTTCATCTTATGGTGTCTTTGATAGTGGTTATAAGTACATGTATGATAGATTCGCAAACACATTCCGCTATGTTCCTCTGAACGGAGACATCGCTGGACTTTGTGCTCGCAATGACATCAACAACTTCCCATGGTTCTCACCAGCAGGAACTGCAAGAGGATCAATCCTTAATGCTGTAAAACTTGCTTATAATCCTTCTAAGACTCAAAGAGATAAACTTTACTCCGCAAGAGTAAATCCAGTCATCTTCTCACCTGGTGCTGGTATTGTTCTCTTTGGTGATAAAACTGGACTTGCTAAAGCATCGGCATTTGACAGAATTAACGTTCGTCGTTTGTTCGTATACCTTGAAGATGCAATCTCTGCTGCTGCCAAGGATCAACTCTTTGAATTCAACGATGAGATTACAAGAACCAACTTTGTAAATATCGTTGAACCATTCCTCCGTGATGTTCAGGCTAAGAGAGGAATTTCAGATTATGTTGTTATTTGTGATGAAACAAATAACACTGCTGCCGTCATCGACAACAATGAGTTTGTCGCAGACATCTTCATCAAACCTGCAAGGTCGATTAACTTCATCGGTCTTACATTTGTTGCCACCAGAACTGGTGTTGCTTTTGAAGAAGTAATTGGTAACGTTTAATTAAATTAGAGGTTTAACGAACTATGGCAACCCGTCAACAACAAAATAACATTCCACTCAGAAAAATCACTGATTTTAAGAGTAAGTTAACTGGTGGTGGTGCAAGACCCAATCTCTTTGAAGTTGAGTTAGCATTCCCAGGTGCCGTTGGTGTCGATAATGACACTCTCCAAAAGGCAAGATTCCTTGTCAAGGCAGCGGCACTGCCTGCATCAACAGTCGCTCCAATTGATGTTCCATTTAGAGGTCGTATTCTTAAGATCGCTGGAGACAGAACATTCGAAACTTGGACAATCACTGTCATCAACGATGTTGATTTCTCCATTCGCTCAGCATTTGAGAAGTGGATGAACACAATCAATAAGGTAAATGATGGCACTGGACTGACTGATCCAGAAGCATACCAGGCAGATGCATATGTCTATCAACTTGCTCGTGACGGTGGTATTCTCAGATCTTACCACTTCTATGATGTATTCCCAACCAATATTTCAACAATTGACCTGAGTTACGAAACTACTGATACTCTTGAGGAGTTTACGGTAGAACTTCAGGTTCAGTGGTGGGAAGCATCAAAGGGAACTTCTCCTAATGCTGGTGGCGAAGACATTAACTAAATAGTAGAATAACAGTCTAGTCAAGATTATAATGGCAAAACTTTTTGGTTTTTCAATTGAGGATAAAGATAAAAAATCCGCTTCTATAGTGTCCCCCGTTCCTCAGTCAAATGAGGACGGGGTTGATCATTATATTTCTAGTGGATTTTATGGTCAATATGTAGATATTGAAGGTGTATATAGAACTGAGTTTGATCTAATCAAAAGATATCGTGAGATGGCACTTCATCCGGAATGTGATGGTGCCATCGAAGATGTTGTTAATGAAGCAATTGTCAGTGATCTTTATGATTCTCCGATTGAAATTGAACTATCTAATTTGAATGCAACTGATAAACTCAAAAAAGTAATCAGAGAAGAATTTAAAAGAATTAAAGAAATACTTGATTTTGATAGAAAGTCGCATGAAATTTTTAGAAATTGGTATGTTGATGGAAGACTTTTTTATCTGAAGGTAATTGACACCAAAAAACCACAAGAAGGAATCAAAGAACTTAGATATATTGATCCATTAAAGATCAAATACATTAGACAAGAAAAGAAAAAACCAGAAGAACAAAGACTTGTAAATCTCAGACTTCAATCTGCCGATAGAGTAGCAAATCCAGAGATTGATGAGTATTATCTCTATACTCCAACTCCAAGTTATCCTTCTACTTCTGGCGGACAACAAAAGAATTCTGTAAAGATTGCAAAGGATTCTATCACATATGTAACTTCAGGCCTTGTTGATAGAAATAAAGGATCAGTTCTTTCATATCTTCATAAAGCAATCAAAGCACTCAATCAACTTAGAATGATTGAGGATTCTCTTGTTATTTACAGATTATCACGAGCACCAGAACGTCGTATTTTCTATATTGATGTTGGCAATCTTCCAAAAGTAAAGGCAGAACAATATCTTCGTGATGTTATGATGCGCTATCGTAACAAGTTGGTTTATGATGCCAACACCGGAGAAGTTCGCGATGATAAAAAGCATATGAGTATGCTTGAAGATTTTTGGCTTCCAAGAAGAGAAGGTGGTAGAGGAACTGAAATCTCCACACTTCCTGGCGGTCAAAATCTTGGAGAACTTGCAGATATTGAGTATTTCCAAAAGAAACTTTACAGAGCACTTGGAGTTCCCGAGTCAAGAATCGCTGCCGATGGTGGTTTCAATCTTGGTCGTTCTTCCGAAATTCTGAGAGACGAACTCAAGTTTGCCAAGTTTGTTGGACGTTTGAGAAAGAGATTTGCTCAGATGTTTAATGACATGTTGAAAACGCAATTGATTCTCAAGAACATTGTGTCTCCAGAAGATTGGGAAATGATTTCCGATCATATTCAATATGATTTCTTATATGATAATCAGTTTGCAGAATTAAAAGAAACCGAAATGCTCAATGAGCGTCTTGGTGTTCTGGCAACTATTGAACCTTATATTGGTAAGTATTATTCTACTGAATGGGTTCGTAAGAAAGTTCTTCGTCAGACTGATTCAGAAATGATTGAGATGGATGAGCAGATTGAACAGGAAATTAAAGATGGTATTATTCCTGATCCCAATTCTATAGATCCAATAACAGGAGAACCATTACCACAAGAAGGTGAAATGGGAATGATGGGTGATGTTCCAATGGAACCAGAAATAAATGGTGGAATCACTGCTGCTGATGGCAAATCTGCCGAGATATAAATAAAAAATATAGTTATAATCACTTTTCATGGAAGAAATTGTAAATTTGATAGGATCGGATGCTTCCGCTTCGGATATTAGCGACAAGATCAAAGATGCTCTTTATGCAAAATCTGCACAAAGAATTGATGCTGTTCGTCCAACTGTTGGCGCATCCTTATTCGGTGACGATCAATCATCAGAGGAACAAGAATAATGGCAAGAACATTATTGAAAGGTGCTGAAATAGCACTACCAACAACAACGGGTGCTGCCACTAGTTTTAGTCAGGCAACAGTTGTACGTTTGGTTAATACAGGATCTGTTGCTGTTGTTGAAGTAGTAGAGTCGCAAAGTGGTACTGGCGTTGGTTCTTTCACGATGCCAGCAAATACCGTTGAGTATTTGGAAAAAACACCAACACATTGCGTTTTTGCTAGTGCCGCAACAGTCAAAGGAGCACAAGTAGGATTTACTGGATAAACAAATGAAACTTATCACAGAAGAAATTTCAAACGTACAGATTATCACCGAAGGAAAAGGTGCTAATAAGAAACTGTACATTGAGGGAGTTTTCCTTCAGGGAGACATCAAAAACCGCAATGGTAGAATGTATCCTATGGAAACTCTTTCCCGTGAAGTTGGAAGATATAACGAAACTTTCGTTAAGAAAGGACGTGCTCTTGGTGAACTTGGTCACCCCGATGGTCCTACCGTAAACCTTGATCGTGTTTCTCATAAGATTACTTCACTTGTTCAAGAAGGAAGTAATTTTAGAGGAAAGGCACAAATCCTTAATACTCCAATGGGTAAGATTGCATCTTCTCTTCTTGATGAAGGTGTGATGCTCGGCGTTTCTTCTCGTGGTGTTGGTTCATTGAGAACCACAAATGAGGGTCATAAAGTTGTCGGTGAAGACTTCATGTTGGCAACTGCTGCCGACATCGTTGCCGATCCTTCTGCACCTGATGCTTTTGTTCAGGGAATTATGGAAGGAAAAGAGTGGGTTTGGGAAGGAGGAATTCTTCGTGAACAACTCGCAGAAAGAACTCAGAAGAGAATTAACACTCTTGTTGACCAAAGAAGACTTGAAGAGCATAAGTTGAACCTTTTCAACGATTTTCTCTCAAATCTTTAATTTATAAATAAATATAGATTAATACAAAAATATCTAATCAAAAATGTCCGTTGGTAGCAATTTACAAGAAATGGAAAACGTAGTAACCAAAGGTGCTGCTGCAGCTGAACCAATGCAAAAGTTGTCCCACTCAACCCCTGGACAACCTGCTGTGGAAGATCTCGGTGGCCCAACTCCAGAAAACTATAAGGTAGACGACGACTCTGCCAAACTCAAAGAACCTTCAATCGCAACTGTCGCAGACGTTGTGAAGAGAGGTGCTAAGCCTGCCGAACCAATGAAAAAAGTGGCAGAAGAAGAGGCAGAGGTCGAAGGCGAAGTGGTTGCTGAAGCAGAAGAAGAGACTACTGAAGAAGTAGTTTCCGAAGAAGAGACTACTGAAGAAGAAGTCGTTGCTGAACAGGAAGAAGTTGTAGAGTACAACATGGAAGAAGATGTTGAGGCACTTCTTGCTGGCGAAGAACTCTCCGAAGAATTCCAAGAGAAAGCACGTACCATTTTTGAAACTGCTATCAAGGCAAAGGTTGCATCAATTCAAGAAGAATTGATCGCACAATATGAGCAAGCTCTGGAAGAGCAAGTTGGTTCCGTCAAGGAAGAACTGACTGACAGAGTTGATGCATATCTTGAGTATGTCGCTGAAGAGTGGATGACCGAAAATCAACTCGCAGTTGAGCAAGGACTCAAGACTGAAATGACCGAATCATTCCTTGTTGGAATGAAGAGTCTTTTTGAAGATCATTATGTAACTATCCCTGAAGAGAAATATGATGTACTCTCTACTATGGTAGAGAAATTAGATGAGATGGAAGATAAACTCAACGAGCAAATTAAGTCAAATATTGCTCTCAAACAAAGATTAGCTGAGTCGGTTGCTGATGTAATCTTCTCCGAGGTCTGCGAAGGTCTGGCACTTTCACAGAAGGAAAAACTCGCTTCTCTTGCCGAAAATGTTGAGTTTGATAGTGAAGACACCTATCGTGAGAAACTGGTAACTCTGAGAAATTCTTATTTCCCAGCAAACGCCGGTACTCAAAGAGACAACTCAGAGAACATTTCTGAGAATACTGAGACCTCCTCACAACCAGCTACTGGTTTGATGGAGTCGTATCTCAGCACTCTGACCAGAGTTTCTAAAAAGTGATTTTTAGATTATAAGTCAAACTAAAACTTTTAAGAGGTAAAATTCAAATGCAAGCTTTCAACGCTGAAGCTCTGCAGGAGAAGTGGGCACCTATCCTCAATCACGAGGGTCTCGGTGGCATCCAAGATGCTCACAAGAGAATGGTAACCGCAGTTCTCCTGGAGAACCAAGAAAAGGCACTCCGCGAAGAGCGTGAGTTCCTGTCCGAGGCATCATATGCTAACACCAGCGCCGGCACTTCGGGTGGTTTCGGTGGCGGCAGTAGTTCCCCAACAGCAGGTTTCGATCCTGTTCTGATCTCCCTGATCAGACGCTCCATGCCTAACCTGGTCGCTTATGACCTCGCAGGCGTTCAACCAATGAACGGTCCTACTGGACTTATCTTCGCAATGCGTTCGAAGTTCTCCACACAGGCTGGAGACGAAGCACTGTTCGATGAAGCAAATACTCGTTTCTCTGGTGCTCAGTCCACAGGAATGGGCGACGTTCTGGGTATTGGTACTACCGCCGTTAATGATGCGACCGAGAACAACCCTGCTGTTCTGAACGACTCTGGCAGCTACACCACTGGTGGTGGTATGCAGACTGGAGACGCTGAGCGTCTTGGCGAAACTGGCGACAATGCCTTCAATGAGATGGCATTCTCGATCGAGAAGGTCACCGTTACTGCACAGTCAAGAGCACTCAAGGCTGAGTACTCCTTAGAACTCGCTCAGGACCTTAAGGCAATCCACGGTCTGAATGCAGAAGCTGAGTTGGCAAACATTCTGTCAACTGAGATCCTTGCTGAAATCAACCGTGAAGTTATCCGTACCATCTATAAGGCTGCTGAAGCTGGTGCTCAGGATAACGTCGCTAATGCTGGTACTTTCGACCTCGACGTTGACTCGAATGGTCGTTGGTCTGTTGAGAAGTTCAAAGGTCTGATCTTCCAAATCGAGCGCGATGCCAACGCAATCGCACAAAGAACTCGTAGAGGAAAGGGCAACATGATTCTCTGCTCTGCAGATGTTGCTTCCGCTCTGACCATGGCTGGTGTACTCGATTACACCCCTGCTCTCAACGCTAACCTCAACGTTGATGACACTGGCAATACTTTCGCTGGTGTTCTGCAAGGTAAGTATCGTGTCTACATCGATCCTTATTCGGCAAACACTGGTGCAACTGGTGGCGGTGCTCAGTACTACGTTGCTGGTTATAAGGGTTCTTCACCTTATGATGCAGGTCTGTTCTATTGCCCATACGTTCCTCTGCAGATGGTACGTGCCGTTGGCGAGAACACCTTCCAGCCTAAGATCGGCTTTAAGACTCGCTATGGCATTGTTGCTAACCCATTCGCAAACGATGGTGCTACTTCAAGCCCAACTAGCGCAGTCACCGCAAACAGAAACCGTTACTACAGAAGAGTACGTGTTCTGAACCTCATGTGATCCATTTTCACAAGGTTTCTCAGAGGGTCCTTTGGACCCTCTTTTTTTATCTAAATAAAAATAAAAATGGCGACTAGTTTTCCAAATCAAATAGACAATAGAAATTTTCTATCGCCTGTTGGATTTAAGTTTACATTATCAAAAGAACCAAAGGCATCATTTTTTTGCAACTCTGCAAGAATACCAGAGATTAATTTAGGAACTGCAATCCAACCATCATACCTCAAAGACTTGGATGTTCCTGGAGATAAACTGTCATATGGTGATTTTTCTTTGAGATTTTTGGTTGATGAGAACATGGAAAACTATATGACAATTCACAATTGGTTGACTGGTCTTGGATATCCAGAAACCACACAAGATTTTAAAGATCTGACAACAGATGAAGATGGACTGAGAGATTTAAAAAGACAATTTAGTGATGGAAGTTTGCACATTTTAAATAGCAATTTTAGAGATGTTGCTATTGTAAAATTTAAAGATTTGTTCCCAACTTATTTGACTTCTTTGGAGTTTGAAGCGTCTGATACTGACGTAAACTACTTTACAGCAGAGGTCTCTTTCAAGTATACTGTGTATAATATTCTAGCTGCTGACGGTAGAACACGCTTATGAACTTAGATGAAATTCAGGAGATGTGGCAGAGAGATTCAGTCATTGATCCCGATAACTTACATGATGAGTCAATTAAAATCCCACAACTTCACTCGAAATATTATACCATCTACAATACAATTTTGTTGTTGAAAGAACGGGCAAGAGAAACTTACAATAGAGTGAAACTTGAACGTTATAACTATTACACAGGAAAGGCAGATCCAGAGGTTTATGAACAAGAACCTTTCCCATATAAGGTAAGAGACAAAGACGCCTTACAGAGGCATATGGACGCCGATGAGAAACTCAATAAGATTGACATCAAGATTCGGTATTATGATGTGATGCTTCGTTTTCTTGAAGACATTATCAAGACCATCTCTAACAGGACCTTTCAAATCAAAAATGCCATAGAATGGCACCGTTTCCAAGCAGGATTTAACTAATGGATGACGACTATCTTTACGAACAAGATTTTAATCCAGACTTGCCCTTTGTTTCAATGGACATGGGTATTGAAGATGTGAGGCAGATTCATGAATCAATAAGTCTCCATCTTAAAAACTGGGTGTCGTGTCCCGACAAAAAAGAAAGATTAGAAGGTCTGAAAGATTTTCTGGAAAGATTGATGCTGGAATATACATTTAAGATGGGAGAATAAATATTCATAGGTGAAACTTATGGATAATGTCCCATTTGATCATATCAAAAAAGAATGAAGTATATCTTCAGGTAAAAGCAGAACCGCACGTCTACTACGAATTAGCAGACCAATTTACCTTTGATGTACCAGGTGCAAAGTTTATGCCTCAATACCGTAACAAGTATTGGGACGGAAAGATTCGTTTATTCAATACTCAGACTGGAGAGATATATGTTGGGTTATTGGATAAACTAACGCGGTTTTGTGAGAACCACGAATATACCTATGAGTTTGTTGACAACAAATTCTATGGTCTCCCTTTTGAGGTCAATGACTTCATCTCAAAGGAAGGTGTAAAAGATTATATGAACGCTATTTGCAAGTATTCTCCCCGCGAGTACCAAGTAGAGGGAGTATACGACGCCCTAAGACATAATAGAAGGCTGTTGATATCCCCAACTGCTTCTGGAAAGTCTCTGATGATATACTCTCTTGTGAGATATTACGTTGAGAGAGGACAAAATATTCTGATAGTCGTTCCGACGACTTCGCTTGTAGAGCAAATGTATAAAGACTTTGCAGACTATGGTTGGGACGTAGGTTCATTTTGTCACAAAATTTACGCGGGAAAAGAAAGAGAGACTGACTCGCAGGTGATTATCACCACCTGGCAGTCCATCTACAAACTCCCTCGCAAATATTTTTCAAGATTTAATGTGGTCGTTGGAGATGAAGCACACCAGTTCAAGTCTAAGTCTTTAATATCTATAATGTCTAAACTTGCAGATTGTAAGTATAGATTTGGATTCACTGGAACACTTGACGGCACACAAACTCATAAATGGGTGTTAGAAGGATTGTTTGGTCCTTCTTACAAAATCATCAGAACAGAAGAACTGATGAAGAAAGGACATGTTGCCAAATTAGACATCAACGTGCTTTTATTGAAACACCCTGCACATAGATTTGAAAATTTTGAAGAAGAAGTTCAGTACATTATCAATCATGACAGACGAAACAAGTTTATACGTAACCTTGCCCTTGATCTTAAAGGTAATACACTCATATTATTTTCCCGTGTTGAGGGGCACGGACAACCCCTTTACGATTTGATAAATAATTCAAAGGCAGATGAACGTCATGTCTTCTTTGTTCATGGTGGAGTGGCAACAGAAGATAGAGAAAAAGTAAGGGAGATTACAGAGAGAGAAAACAACGCGATTATTGTCGCTTCATACGGAACATTCTCTACTGGTATTAACATTAAGAATCTCCACAATGTTATTTTTGCTTCTCCTTCAAAGTCCAGAATTAGAAATCTGCAAAGTATTGGAAGAGTCCTCAGAAAAGGCAATAACAAGACAAAAGCAACTTTATATGATATTGCTGACGACATTTCCTACAAGTCTAGGAGAAATTACACCCTTAATCATCTAATAGAAAGAATCAAAGTTTATAACGAAGAAAATTTTAACTATGATATTGTAAACATACCGCTAAAAAACTAATGGGAGACGAATTCTACGCAATTATAAAACTTACATCTGGTGAAGAAATAATATCATTGGTCTCTGTTGACGACAATGACGGAGATCCATTGCTTCTATTGCAAAACCCAATTACGATGAAAGTTTATAATACTCATCACGGAATGCATATCAAAGTCAAGTCTTGGATTGAAATGTCTTCTGATGATATCTTTATTATAAAACCTGATAGGATTATTACTATGACTGAAACTACTGATGAAAGAATAATTGATATTTACAATAATTATGTTGATGATGACGATGATAGTGATATAAGCGTTTATAACCCTTCTAACGATAATAAGTCAGGTTCTACTAGACCTTCTAGAAAGATGGGATATATCTCATCGGTAGAGTCTGCTAGAAAGAAACTAGAAGATATATTTAATAACTCAATAGAAAGCTAGAGCTGACTCTTCAACCCGGACAAAGGTAGTCTACACATGATTTCCAATGTTGTCAAGTCCCCAAAGTATGGTATAATAATAACAACTTATATTACACAGAGTCCGATGTTATGCCCAAAAAGAAGACAGAACATTATGTAAATAACAAGGAATTGTTGGAGGCAATGATTAACTACCGCATACGGGTAGAAAAATCATACAAAAAGATTTTTGATAGAGATCTCACTGAGCAACCAAAACAAGAAAGAGCAAAGCAGTGGGAAGGTAAACCACCAATTCCAAATTATCTTGGCGAATGTTTTCTTAAAATCGCAACGCACCTCTCATATAAACCCAACTTTGTAAACTACATGTTCAGAGAAGATATGATCTCTGATGGTATTGAGAACTGCGTTCAGTATATTCATAACTTTGATCCAGAGAAATCTAAGAATCCTTTTGCTTATTTTACTCAGATCATTCATTATGCTTTTCTCCGCAGAATCCAAAAGGAGAAAAAGCAGTTAGACATCAAAACCAAGATTATTGAAAGAACTGGATTTGATGAGGTTATGATGGTTGACGACAGCTTGCTTTCTGGTAGCAGTTCGGACTATAATACTATTAAGGACAACATCACCTATAAGAATCGATGAAGGTTGCCATCATCACGGATACTCATTACGGGGCACGTAAGGGTTCCAAGTATCTACACGATTATTTCGAACTCTTTTATGAGAATGTATTTTTCCCTGCCCTAGAAGAGCATGGAGTAGAAGCAGTCATACACATGGGTGATGCTTTTGATAGTCGGAAGTCGATTGACTATCAGAGTCTAGAATGGGCAAAGAGGGTTGTGTTTGACCCTCTCAAAAAGTATGATGTTCATATGATTATCGGAAATCATGACACATACTACAAGAACACGAATGAAGTAAACTCTCCAGAACTCTTACTTCAGACTTACTCTAATATTAAAGCATACAGTCAACCAACCGAAGTTAATGTTGGTGGACTTGATATTTTATTTTTACCATGGATTAATCAAGGAAATGAAGAACTATCTCTCAACACTATCAAAAAGACTTCTTGCAGGTGTGCGATGGGGCACCTGGAACTCCAAGGATTTAGAGTTAATCGACAAATCATCATGGAGCACGGTTTGGACAGCAAACTATTTGAGAAGTTCGATCATGTCTTCTCGGGACACTATCACACTCGATCGTCAGACGGAAGAATCTCATACCTAGGGAATCCTTATGAGATGTATTGGACAGATGTGAATGATACTCGTGGTTTCCACATTTTCGATACGGAAACCCTCACTCTGACTCCAATCAACAATCCTTATAAATTATTTTATAACATCTATTATGAGGATACCAACTACAAACTCTTCAATGCTACGGAGTATGAAAACAAAATCGTCAAGGTAATCGTCCGCAAAAAGACAAACCCTAAAGATTTTGAAAAGTTTATTGATAAACTTCATACAGTAGGAATTCAAGATCTCAAAATTGTTGAAAACTTTGATGTCCATGAAAGTGAAGAGTTTGATATTGATGAAGAAGAAAGTACAATTTCTATTCTAAATCGTTATATTGACGAATCAGAATTTGAGTTTGACAAAAATGTAATCAAAGGTATCTTCCAAGATTTGTATAGACAAGCTTGCGAAGTAGAGTAATGTTTCTCCTCACAGTCAAAGATAAGAAAGAAGACGGTGCCTATGCTGTTCAAGACCAGTATGGGAACAAAGTCTTATTTTTGTTTGAAGACGAGGATGATGCGGAGCGTTATGCTATGATGCTTGAAAATGAAGAAGAAGAGACCCTTATGGATGTTGTGGAGGTTGACGATGAGCTTGCCATAAAGACTTGTAAGCACTATAATTATAAGTATGCAGTGATCACCCCTGACGATATCGTTATTCCTCCTAAATTGAATGATAACTTTTCAAAAGATTAAATGGAAGAACTTTCTTTCCACTGGCAACACTTGGACTGAAATAAATTTCCAAAAATATAATACAAATTTGATCATCGGCACAAATGGAGCAGGTAAGTCCACAATGTTGGATGCTCTCACGTTCGTTCTTTTTAATAAACCTTTTCGTAAGATCAACAAACCCCAATTGGTGAACACTACCAATGAAAAGGAGTGTGTTGTTGAGATTGAGTTTTCTATTAATAATCGGGAATATTTGGTTCGTCGTGGAATCAAACCAAATGTGTTTGATATTGAGGTGAATGGAACACCTCTTCATAAGGAAGCAGATGATCGTGCGAATCAACGCATTCTGGAAGAGAGTATTCTGAAAGTAAACTATAAGTCCTTTACTCAGATTGTGATTCTGGGTAGTAGCACCTTTGTTCCTTTCATGCAACTAACGACTTCTAATCGTCGTGAAGTGATTGAAGATCTGTTGGATATTCGTATCTTCTCCGCGATGAATGCTCTCATCAAAGACAAGATTCGTGAGAAGAAGGATCAAATCAAATCTCTTGATCTTAGGAAAGAAACTCTCAAAGACAAGATGGAAATGCAGCAGAACTTCATCGATGAGTTGGAAAATCGTGGTCATGCCAACATCAATTCCAATAAGGAAAAGATTACCAAGTTGGATAATGAAGTTGGCGTCTACATGGAAGAGAATGCCAAGACTGAGGAAGAAATTCATAAGTTCACCAAAGAACAAGAAGAAGTTATTGATGCTGGTAAAAAGTTAGTAAAACTAAACAATCTTAGGGGTAAAATCTCTCAAAAGGTAAGTACAATTACCAAAGAACATAAGTTTTTTACTGAAAATACGGTTTGTCCCACCTGTACTCAGAGTATAGAAGAAGAGTTTCGGTTAAATAGAATTAGCGACGCTCAAAATAAGGCAAAGGAACTTAAAGATGGTTATGACGAACTTGAAAAAACAATTGAGTTCGAACAGGAGAGAGAGCGTCAATTCACTGCCCTATCTAAGGAGATTACAAAACTAACGCATGGCATTTCTCAAAACAATACTCGGATTAGCCTCAACCAGAGACAAATCAGAGATCTTGAGCATGAAATTCAAAAACTTACCGAGAACCTTGCAAACAGAAATTCTGAACATGAGAAGCTAGAAGAGTTTAGAGAAAATCTCCACAAGACAATAGAAGACCTCTCTACTAAAAAACAGGAAATCGTTCATTACGATTTTGCCTACTCCCTTCTCAGGGACGATGGTGTAAAAACGAAGATAATCAAAAAGTATCTTCCGTTCATAAATCAGCAGGTCAATCGTTATCTTCAACTGATGGATTTTTATATTAACTTCCATCTAAACGAAGAGTTCAACGAAACTGTAAAATCACCCATTCACGAAGACTTCTCTTACAGTTCGTTTAGTGAAGGTGAAAAAATGAGAATCGATCTAGCATTACTTTTTACTTGGAGGGAAGTCGCTAGACTCAAAAACTCAGTCAACACCAACCTGCTGATTATGGATGAGGTATTTGATTCTTCACTGGATGGGTTCGGAACCGATGAGTTCCTCAAAATTATCCGATATGTGATTAAGGATGCTAATATCTTTGTCATCTCTCACAAGACGGACCTACAAGACAAATTTGAAAGTGTCACAAGGTTCGAAAAAGTCAAAGGTTTTTCCCGTATGGTATCTTAACTAAGGAGGAAAAATGGTCACCCCAAACTGGCAGCATCACTCCAAGAAGGAGCAGAAACGGTCTCTCAAACCTCAGGCAATGAGAGCACGCAGAGAAGCGTTGAGACAGTTTAAGAAGCGTCACATGAACCGCCCTGATAAGGCGGTTTCGTCGTATTATGAGTCTATACGAACGAATGACTATGACCGTCCGCCACGAAATCAAGTCTCAACTCGCTAAGCTCCTTGCCACCGAAGACCTTGTGGTGGAGCACAAGAAGGTTGAGACTGCCTGCTTCAATGTCCATACTCGTGTGCTGACCCTGCCGATGTGGGAGAAGGCAAGCAGCACCGTCTATGACCTTCTGGTGGGTCATGAGGTTGGTCATGCTCTCTACACTCCCGATGAGAACTGGTTGGAAACTTGTAAGGTTCCTCCTCAGTTTGTGAATGTGGTGGAAGACGTTCGCATTGAGAAACTGATGAAGCGTCGTTATGCTGGTCTTTCCAAGACTTTCTATCGTGGATATGGAGAACTTGCCGAAGAAGACTTTTTCCAGATTGAAGGTGAAGATCTTGAGACTTATAACCTTGCAGATAAAGTCAATCTCTACTATAAACTTGGTAACTTTGCAAATGTACCTTTTGAGGATGATGAGCAAGAGATTGTCTCTATGATTGGAGAGACTGAGACTTTTGCTGATGTTTTGATTGCTGCTGAGAAACTCTACAAGTTCTGTAAGAAAAAGCAGGAAGAAGAAATGAAAACTCCTATGGATTCCTTGGAGTCTCAGCAAACTGGTGGTAATCAATCTGCCTCTGATTTTGCTGACCAACCTGAGGGTGAGAATGATGGTGAGACTGAAGAATCTTCTGGTGGTTCTCCGATGCAGGATGATGCTGACCTAGACACTCCTAGTTATCAGGGTGGTGACGTTAATGAGGAACCTGAAGTTAAGACCATGGAGTCTCTTGAGGAAGCACTCAAGCAACTTGTTGAAAACAATGGTATTGAGAATGTCTATCTTGAGTTGCCTAAACTTGACCTGAATAAAATTATTGTTCCCAACTCTGAAATCCACGATAAGTGTAAGGAATACTGGGGATCTTGGATCGAAGAGCAAGAATACTCTTACGAAGATGTCTTTGGTGAAGTTGATAAGAAGTTTGTAGAGTTTAAACGTTCTGCTCAGAAAGAAGTCAACTATCTGGTGAAAGAGTTTGAGTGCCGTAAGGCAGCAGACTCCTATGCTCGTGCTACTACTGCCCGAACTGGTGTTCTGGACTGTTCCAAACTTCACACCTACAAGTACAACGAAGACCTTTTCAAGAAGGTTACCACTCTTGCTGATGGTAAGAGTCACGGACTGGTGTTTATTCTTGACTGGTCTGGTTCTATGGGTGATGTGATGCTGGATACTGTCAAGCAACTCTTCAACCTTGTATGGTTCTGCAAAAAGGTTTCTATTCCTTTTGAGGTTTATGCCTTCACCAGCGATTATCCACTGGTTTCTTACAGTGAAGATGGTAAGGCAGCCATTCGTGAACTTGCTTATACTAAGAAAGATGGTCTGGTTCAGGTTGGTGAGTGGTTCTCTCTGATGAATATGCTCACCAGTAAGACCAATGGTAAAACTCTGGAAGAACAGATGAAGAATTTGTTCCGTCTTGCTAAGGCTTTCCGTTGGAACTCTTTTGTTCGCTATCAAATTCCTTATGGTATGAGTCTTTCTGGAACTCCTCTGAATGAGACTTTGATTGCTCTACATCAGATTCTTCCTAAGTTCCAGAAGGAGAATAAACTGCAGAAAGTTCAGTGTGTTGTTCTGACTGATGGTGAGGCAGCAATGTGTAAGTATCACCGTGAAGTTCATCGTCGTTTTGATGATGAACCTTATATCGGTACTTCTAACATCTACCCTAACTCCTATCTTCGTGACCGTAAGACTGGTATGACTTATTCACTCGATTGCGAGTGGTATGAGTTTACTGATGTTCTTCTCCGTAACCTCCGCGACAAGTTCAAAGATATCAACTTCATTGGTATTCGTGTTCTTGAGTCTCGTGATGCTGGATCCTTTATCCGCCGTTACTGTGGATACTTTGGTCCTGAGAACGAAAAGACTATGAGTACTTGGAAGAAAGAACGTGCTTTCAGCATTAAGTCTTCTGGTTATAATACTTACTTTGGTATTTCTGCCACTGCCCTTGCACAGGATACTGAATTTGAAGTGAAGGAAGATGCGACTAAAACACAAATCAAGTCTGCCTTTGTCAAGAGTCTCAAATCCAAAAAGATGAATAAAAAAATTCTTGGAGAGTTTGTGGAACTTGTTGCCTGATAAATATTTTTATAGAATAGGTATCAAAAATGACTAGATTCGGAAATTTGGTTGGAGGTAAGAAAGCAGCACCAGCGCCTGCTCCAGTTGTAGAACCAACACCAGCACCACTGGTAGAAGATGTTGTAGTTTCTCCCGAAGAGGAAGTTCTTACTGAAGCAAGTCCTCTGGAACAAATGTCTAAAAAACAACTTGAAAATTATGGTAGAGAGCATGGTATTGAGTTGGATAGAAGACATAGCAGAACTAAATTGGTTGAAGAATTGAAAGATCACCTGTCCAATTCTTAAACTGGCACATTGGGGGGTCTTCGGACCCCTTTTTTCTTGTATAATAACTTCAGTTGAAAAACACAAACGACATCATGACCATCTCCGCCGACTACATCCGCACTTCGCTCCAAGCAGTGTACGGCGAGTCTGTGACTGCCGCCGACATTCGTGCTTGGTGTGCTATGAATGGTTCTAACTACCAGACTGTTACCAAGAAAATCGATCAGTTCAAGACTGGTCGTGGTAAGTGGAATCTGACTATTCAAGAGGCACGAGAGCAACTGGAACAAACTGTAAAAGCACCTGCTGCACTTCCTGCTGTTGAGCAAAACCTTATTCCTGAGAAAGATGACACCTTCGTCAAGTTTGGTAACTTTGGCGATATTCGCAAAATTGTTGAGTCCCGTCTTTTCTATCCTACTTTCATCACTGGACTTTCTGGCAACGGCAAAACGTTCGGTGTGGAGCAAGCTTGTGCTCAACTGAAGCGTGAACTGATTCGTGTAAATATTACGATTGAGACTGATGAAGATGACCTTATCGGTGGTTTTAGGCTTGTTGATGGGAATACTGCATGGCACAATGGTCCCGTCATTGAAGCACTAGAACGGGGAGCAGTCCTTCTCCTTGATGAGATCGACCTGGCTTCTAATAAGATCCTCTGCCTTCAGTCCATTCTAGAAGGCAAGGGTGTCTTCCTCAAGAAGATTGGTAAGTGGATCAAACCTGCTGCTGGTTTCAACGTCATTGCCACTGCAAATACCAAAGGTAAAGGTTCTGATGATGGTCGCTTCATCGGCACTAACGTTCTGAATGAGGCGTTCCTTGAGCGTTTCCCTGTGACTTTTGAGCAGGAGTATCCGACTCCTAAGACTGAGCAAAAGATCCTTGAGGGTGTTGCTGCTGGTCTTGGTGTTAGTGATGCTGACTTCTGTAAGCGTCTGACTGACTGGGCAGACATCATCCGTAAGACCTTCTACGATGGTGGCATTGAAGAGATTATCAGCACCCGCCGCCTGGTCCACATTATCCGTGCCTATAGCATCTTTGGTGACAAGGCAAAAGCAATCCAAGTGTGTGTCAACCGTTTTGACGACGAAACCAAGCAAGCATTCCTTGAACTCTATGACAAGGTGGATGTTGACTTCCAACTTCCTACTGAAGAAGTTGCACCCGAAGCACCTTTCTGATATAATTGGGGCAGGTAAAAAAAGTGCCTTTTCTTATTATGGACGAATATCCCTATTCCATCAATGATGGTATGACCCCGTGGGGTCACAGTGACTACGAATTCTTGATTCAAAACAAAATGAGCGAAGAAATTATTAAACAATCACCTAGTACTCCCTGGAAGTACAATGAAGAAGAAATTGTGAAAGAACTTCTTGAGTACATCCGTGGAACTTACAGCCAGCACTATTCTGCTGGTGATCAGAAAATCCAGACTTTGGATCTGATCGAAGCATGTGGCGATGGGGAGGCATTCTGTCGCAGTAATATTCTCAAATATGCTTCCCGTTATGACAAGAAAGGAAGTGCCCGCCGTGATATTATGAAGATTCTTCACTATGCAGTCCTCCTCATGAATTTTAACGACAAAAACGCCGTCCGCGAAACCTACAACCAATGAAGATTCAAGAAAAGACCATGAAACTTTCTGACAACACTCTGACTATCCTCAAGAATTTCGCGGGCATCAACAACTCTATTCTTGTGAAGGAAGGCACCAAACTCCGCACCATTTCTGTTGCCAAGAATATTCTGGCAGAAGCAGACATCACTGAAGAGTTTCCCCGAGACTTTGCCATCTATGACCTCAACCAGTTTCTGAATGGTCTGAGTCTCCACAGTGACCCTGACCTTGATTTTAAAGAAGATTCTTATCTGAGTATCAAAGAAGGTAAGCGTCGTGTGAAGTATTTCTTCGCTGACCCCAATGTCATCATCGCTCCTCCTGAGAAGGAAATTAATCTGCCTTCTCAAGATGTTTGCTTCCAACTGGATAGTGCCTCTTTGGAGAAACTGGTGAAGGCAGCAGCAGTGTATCAACTGCCCGATTTATCTGCCGTTGGTGAAGCAGGTGTCATCAAACTGGTGGTCCGTGATAAGAAGAATGATACTTCTAACGAGTATGCCATCGTTGTTGGTGAGACTGACCAAGAGTTTACTTTCAACTTCAAGGTAGAAAACATCAAGATTATTCCTGGTGCCTATGATGTTGTGGTTTCCTCTAAACTGCTTTCTCAGTTTACCAACACCAAATACAACCTTACTTACTATATCGCACTGGAACCTGATTCCACCTTCGGTTGATGAGACACATTCTCTTTACCCTCAAGGGTTGTCCATTTGGACTTTTAGATGATGAGGCACACATTCGCAATGTTCTTGTGAATGCTGCCACTCTTTCAGAAAGCACTCTCCTTGGGGTCCAGTCCCACAAGTTTGATCCTCAAGGAGTCACTGCTGTTGCTCTGCTTGCTGAGTCCCACATCAGTATTCACACTTGGCCAGAGAATGGTATGGCAGTCTGTGATGTATTTACATGCGGAAACCACACTAATCCTAGGTCTGGTGCGACCTACATGTATGAGGCACTTGGTGCCACTGACCTTGTTTCTAATGAATTTGTGAGACCTTTAGAATGACTGACTGGAAAAAAGTTTATAGTGAATTGCCACCAGAAGAACTAGACAAGATTGCTATTCTTCGTGTGATGGAATGTACTAATGGTGTTATTCAACACTCTTTTAGGGACAATGAGGAATATGCATTGTCTGTTGAAGAAACCAGGAAAGCAATGAAGTTTTCCATGGGTTGTATGAAACGAATGGAAATTCCTCTGAAAGAAGAGACCATTACTTTCGCACCAGAAACTGAGGAACTTATGCGTCAAGCACGAGACCTTTATGTGAGTGGTGTCAAGATGGGTAATGATGAAGACTTTGAAGAGTTTATGAAGGTTTCTGCCGCTACTGCCCAAGCATGTGGTATTGATCGAATTATTGCTGGCGCAAGAATTCTCAAAGAAAATGTTGACGATATCCCCCCTGAGACGCTATCATGGGGTGTAGCATATCTCATGCAGTTTTTTCGATGAACATCTTTGTCACAGATCCATATCCTGCTGAAAGCGCCATCTGTCTCCCTGATAAACACATTGTCAAGATGCCGCTTGAGTGCTGCCAAATGCTTAGCATTGTTGCTTCTCCCTGGTATCACGATTATGGAATTCTTCCCAAGCAAGACGGCACTGCCTACAAGACAGAAAAAGGAGCATTCCGAAATCACCCATGTACGAAATGGGCGGCGGAGACGGTGGATAATGCCTACTGGCTCATCAAGTGGGGACTAAACTTGTGTCAAGAGTACAGTTTGCGCTATAATAAAACACATTCCTGTGAAGGGACACTTACTCATGCATACTATCTTTTTCCTAAGGGTAGATTGGATGAAGTAACTCCTTTTGCACGAGCAATGCCTGAGGAATACAAGTTTGATACTAGTATTTCCACCTTTGACGCATACAAGATGTATATCGCATCCAAACCTTGGGTGAAAGACAACTATCTTCGTATGCCCCAACGCAAACCAGAATGGGTGTAAATAATGGAAATTGGTAGTCATCCAGTTTGTAATTTATGTGGAGGTAAGGGGTGTGAAAAGTGCCATAGTGGATGGGAATGCATCGGACAAGGTTGTAACAAATGTGCTATGGGTTGGCAACTAGGTAAAAACTTTAAAAAACAAAGTTCTAATAATGAAACTAATTGATAAGAAGGACTCTCGGTATTTTACCGAAACGTCCAAAGAACCATACATCCGCCACCGTTATAAGTTGGTGGATGCTCATGGTGATTTTGTAATTTTTGACAACTGGGAAGAAACCCAGATGGTGTGGTGGAATACTCCATCGCAGTTTTTGTCCCACATTGAGGTTCTTGATAATGAGTGATTTTATTTGGGTGGAGAAATACCGCCCTAAAACAATTGAAGATTGTATTCTCCCAGAAGCAACTAAAAAAACTTTTCAGGAGTTTCTAAATAAGGGAGAAATTCCTAACATGTTGCTTGCTGGTCCTCCTGGTATCGGTAAAACAACTGTTGCCAAAGCACTGTGTAATGAACTGGGAGTAGATGTTTATGTCATCAATGGATCCGACGAGGGTAGATTCCTTGATACTGTCAGAAACAATGCGAAAAACTTCGCTTCGACCGTATCACTTACGTCAGATGCTAAACACAAAGTCATCATCATTGATGAGGCAGATAACACGTCCAACGACGTACAACTCCTCCTACGGGCGTTTATTGAGGAGTTTGCTGGTAACTGCCGATTCATCTTTACCTGCAACTACAAAAATAAAATCCTTGAACCCCTCCACAGTCGATGTGCCGTCGTTGACTTCTCCATCAAAGGAAAAGAGCGTCAGGAGATTGCCGCGCAATTCTTCAAACGTCTCCAAGAAATCCTGGGTGCAGAAGGTGTTGAATATGATAACAAGGTCCTGGTAGAACTTGTTAATAAGCACTTTCCCGATTGGCGTCGTGTCTTGAATGAATGTCAGCGTTACTCTGTCAGTGGGAAGATTGACTCTGGTATTCTTGCTACGTTCTCTGATGTTGCCGTAAATGAACTCGTCAAAAATCTCAAGGAAAAGAACTTCCCCGAAGTTCGGAAGTGGGTGGTATCTAACATGGATAATGATACTACTGTACTTATGCGGCGTATTTACGATGCTTGTTATAGCGCCCTTGAAAACAATAGCGTTCCTGCTGCTGTGCTTGTGCTTGCTAAGTATCAGTATCAGTCGGCATTCGTAGCAGACCAGGAAATCAATATGCTTGCTTGTCTAACTGAAATTATGGTGGAGTGTAACTTCAAATGAAAAACAAACAACATCAAGTAAAGTCCAGAATGTATTATTACTTCTGGGGAGTCTGCACGGTGGCAGTAGTATTCGGTCAACTCTATGTGGGTGCTGGATATCGCATCATGGCAGAGAGTGTAAATAATCTAACTTATAGTCTTGTGGAGGAACTTAGTGGGCCTACTCAATATTGATAAAACTAAACTGGTTGAACCAAGAGTGAAGACCACACCTGAGAATGTGCAGGAAGCAAATGAAGCATTGTTTCGTGCTAAAATGACTCTACCTGCTGCCGCAAAACATTGTGGTATGACCGAGAAGGAAATGAAACTAACCTTCTGGGAATTTTTGAAGTATCATCCTAAAGATTATGAAGTCCCTGAAAACACCCCTTAGATATCCTGGCGGCAAGTCCCGTGCTTGCACCAAGATGGACCAATACTTCCCCGATATGAGGGAGTATGATGAGTTCCGTGAACCATTCCTTGGTGGTGGTAGTGTTGCTATTCATATTACTAAGAAGTATCCAGACACAAAAATCTGGGTCAATGACTTATATGAACCTCTGGTCAACTTCTGGCAGCAACTCCAGATGTTTGGTCGTGAGATGAGAGATGAACTGCTGCAACTAAAATATCGCCACATTGAACCAACCAGTGCCAAAAACTTATTCCTTGACGCCAAGAAGTATCTTGCAAGACCTCTGGACGACTCTGAAAGTTTCCACCGTGCTGTTTCCTTCTATATTGTTAATAAGTGCTCTTTCTCAGGTCTTACTGAGTCCAGCTCCTTCTCTGCCCAAGCAAGTGAATCAAATTTCTCCATCAGAGGTATTGATAAACTGCCAGGTTATTCAGAAATAATCAAGAAATGGCGTATAACTAATTACTCCTATGATTACCTACTGGGTGCTGAAGGTAATGCTTTTGTATATCTTGATCCTCCTTATGACATTAAGGATAACCTCTATGGGCGTAAAGGGTCAATGCACAAAGGATTTGATCACGATAGGTTTGCTGCTGACTGCTCTGCTTGTAGTCTTGATCAGTTGATTAGTTATAACTCTGACCAACTTGTTAGAGACCGATTTACTGATCCTAAATGGAACGCTGCCGAGTTTGACCTTACCTACACAATGCGTTCTGTGGGTGAATATATGCGAGAGCAAAAGAAACGCAAAGAACTACTACTTTTTAATTATGGAATTGAAGGACTGGTTAAACTCGATCAATCAGACCAAGAAGAATCTGATTGATGAAGACCCTTCACTTGAGAAGGAATATCCTCCCTATATCATCAACCGTTGTTTCTCTGGACACCTTGATGCTGTAATGTTTGCGAATGAACTAAACCAGTATCATTTTCTTTCTAAAAAACTACAATATGATTTTTATCTAAATAGTCTGAGGAAAAAGAAGAGATTTTCTCCCTGGCTCCGACAAGATAAAATCAAAGACCTTGATTATGTCAAACGTTATTATGGTTATAGTAATGAGAAGGCAAAACAAGCTTTGAGGATTCTTACAGAAGAACAACTTACTTTTATTAAATCGAAATTTGATACTGGAGGAAAAAAATGAGTGTGGTTCAAGAACCCGAAGTGAAGTGGTCGCCCGAACAAATGGTTGAAGTGGTTCTCAATGAACCCGATGACTTTTTGAAAGTGCGTGAAACTCTGACCCGCATCGGAGTAGCTTCAAGAAAAGAAAAGAAGATTTACCAGTCCTGCCATATTCTCCACAAACAAGGAAGGTATTATCTGGTCCACTTTAAGGAATTGTTTGCCCTTGATGGTAAGCACGCAAATCTGACGGTGAACGATGTCCAACGACGTAATCGTATCGCTCAGTTACTTGCTGACTGGGGTCTGATTGGAATTGTGGATGTCACTAAGATTCAGGATATTGCTCCGCTCAACCAAATCAAAGTCCTTGCTTATAAGGATAAGGGAGATTGGATCCTGGAAACCAAATACAACATTGGGTCTAAGAAGAAACGGGTAGAAGAAACAGAATGAAACTGGGGGCTTGACGCCCCCCTTTCTTTTTGGTTATAATAGGTGCATACAAAACCCATCTCAATGACTGCCTTAGAATCTCTTCAGACTCGTTTAAAAAAGTTCATAGTCAGTTATGAGTATGATCCCATGTTTACCTATCAAGAGAATCGTGGAGCATGTCTAACCCGTTTGATGGATCAGGCTATGGGTAATTACGTTGAAGAGGC
>Ga0255743_10000395_pt1 | contig 39471 bp, 43 predicted proteins | sample 101ome_19_FD_179950 | JGI IMG/M metagenome (GOLD analysis project Ga0255743, IMG submission 179950) | Coastal salt marsh microbial communities from the Groves Creek Marsh, Skidaway Island, Georgia - 101405AT metaG (version 2) | ecosystem: Environmental > Aquatic > Marine > Intertidal zone >... | reverse complement strand
TTCATGGAAGTGAGTTCCTCTGCTCTGGCTGCCGCAGTTCAAGGTGTCCGTGCCCTCATTTCTGCATATGATGGGTACGAAAAAGGACGTTTCATGAAATCCGATGAAGCCGTTCGAGCAGAGATTCAGCGTCGATGCGAAATGGTTGCTCGCCATGCTGAGAAATTGCAAGGAGATGTGCACCAAGCAGGTCACCGTGAAGCCCGTACGAGTTTGGAATCGATGATTGAATCCACGCATCTTCTTCGCAATGAGGCACAATTTTCGATCACAAGCAACCATGTCTCACAACACAAAGGCATTGGGAAACTGAAATCCAAAGCCGTTCGTAAACTTGTAACTCATGACAGTGAAGTTCTCCAATCCCTTGTTGAAACGACACGTATGGCGAACGAATTGGCCAACGATTTGGAAGGGCTTGATGAAGCCTCCTTGATGTCAAGAATTTCAGATTGGCATCAAAAATTGACTCGCACTCGCAACATGTATCTTGAGAGGAACATGTACATTGATGGACTAGTAAAGAGATGAGATTATGCATTTTCGATGGAGAACAAACCCGACTGTAATCGCCCAATACATGAACGATGCCGATGTGCCACGACAGGCAGAAGTGACATTGAAACCGAACGAAGTCTGTGTCGTTCTTGAGAATGGAAAAATTGTCGGGTCCGTCTCACAACAACACCTCCAAGTGAATCCTGAAATTGGTTTGTTCAGTAAACTGTTCGGAAAGACCAATCCAGTTCGCTCCTTCATGTTTGCATTTACTGGACCACATTCGATTCTCGTGCAAGTGCGTGGGATTTCAGAAAGTGGAGATGAAATCAACTGCTTGGTCACGCTCAAAGTCGAAGTCACTCGAGAAACTGCAACTCGATTGATTACCTTCCCTGCAAAGGGTACCATGATGGTCCAAGCGAAGGATATTGCTGACATTCTTTCCCCTGTGGTCAACTCAACAGCGTTGCAACACCTTCGTGGATTGAATGCAGATTCAATGCGAACTGTTCAAGTGAATGATGATGTGATGTACGCTGTAAAAACTGCTCTTCGCGGAACACTCGATGAACACGGGCTGAACTACAGAAGTGGCTTCATCACCTGGAGCAGTACTGCTGCAGAGCAACAATTGCAACATCAACACGACCTTGAGCGACTTCAGTTCGCTCGAGACAAGGAATCTGAACAACAGGCTATCGAACTCGATCATTTCGTCAAGACCGAACAACGCAAGCATGAGGTCAATGCACGAATGGCTCTCGTTGGTGTTCAAGCAAAAGAAGCTGCAGAGATGAAATTGGAACTCGAACGCCTCAAGGCTTCAGGGGAATTCAACCTTCAACAGTGGCAACAGCAACAAGATCTTCATGACAAGCAAGCTGAATCTGCACGTTCTAAAGCAATCAAGGATGCTGAGACAAGCGTCGAATTGGCAAAGTTAGAAGCAGAACGTCAGAAGGCTCTTGCTTCAGTCGAAAAGGATGCTGAAAACGATAAAATGACTCGAGCAATGGAGATGTTCGAACAAGTTCAGGCACGAAAGCGAGATCGCATGCAAATGAAAAACGAACAAGAGCAACAACGCTTGGAGCAACATTCGAAAGCGTCACAATCAACCATCGATGTTCTTGAAAAGATTGCAGCCAATTCCGAAGACCCAATGGTTCAGATGGAAGCCTTGAAGCAACTCGCAGAGTTACGTAAAGCGGACGTCGCTGGACAAAAAGATGCGTACAAGAACGATGATTGAATGAGGTGGGTGCATGGAAGAGGACAATCCAACATTCACACAATCTGATTCCGTTCAGATAGGTGACAATGCCATTGGGCCATCGACTGGAGACATTGTCATCAACTCTGGAAGCAATCAAGAACGTTGTAGCATGTGCAAGACGCCTATCGATGCTCAAAACAACAAGGGCTTGTATTGTTTCAAGGAGGGATGTAACACACTCTTTTGTGCAAACTGTGAATCCTTTTTCAGAGCAAAGCGAGAGCCAGGTGAGAAGCCATACTGTTCAGAGCACATCTCAGAATTTGTTGGACCTATGATTCCATCTGTACCCCCTGGTCTTGATTCTGAACCTGAACCAAGAAAACCCCCACAGGTTGTTGTTCAACCTACTCCAGTGATGATTACCCAACCTGTCCAGCAAGCACAACCTGTCCAAGTTATGCAACAGTCTCAACCTGTTCGAGTGCATCAGTACATTCCTGGAGCAACGCAAGGTATGCAACACGTTCAACACAATCCGTACGCGAATCAACTCATGGTTGATCCTGTTACTGCCTTTATTCGAACCATCAAAAGCTGGAATGGAGAAGGGCGTGCACAACGAAGTGAGTATTGGTGGGGAGGACTTGCTTACTCTTTCTGCCTTGGAATTGTTCTCATGATGCTCATAGTGCCAGCTTCCTTAATGTTCATGGATCCTTCCTCAACCGAAGCGGATTTTGCCATGTTCATGATGTTGTTTTCCGTGGTTCTGTTGATATTCTATATTCCGCTTTTGAGCCAAACAATACGGCGTTTGCACGATATTGGCTATTCGGGTTGGTTCGTTCTTCTAGGCTTGATACCATACATTGGTTATTTCATACTGTTCATCATGTGTGTGTTACCAAGCCAGCCTCATCCGAACAAGTATGGCTAATCTCCAAGTGATTTGCTAGTCAAATCACAGGGTAGCGTCTGACAAAACCCACTGAAAACCCTCTGATGAGGTCAAAACGAATCAATGGGTGTCTGGATTAGCCCTTCGAAAACGTGAAAAGTCAAATAGAAAACTTGCCATGATATAACATGGCCGATGAATTATCTGAAGATGGAAATTGGCGATGGGATGGGTTTAATTGGAAACCGAGCAAACCACCAAGGCGTAAAGGCCCTCCTTCAAAGGAGGAATCGTTGTACAACAAACGAAAGTTAAGAGGAGGACCGCCTTCAACTTCGGAGTCCATGAAAAACACAGGCCAAAGTTCGACGATTGGTACGAGGAGCAAGTCCACTAGTCCAACATATAGCGAAGACGGTTTATGGATGTGGAATGGCGAAGATTGGATACCCTCTCCTCCAAAATCACCCCCTGAAGAAATTGATGTCCCTAATAATGCACTAACCGTTTCTATGCAAGACTCAGTCATAGGAGGAGATGTTAATTATGCGCCCCAAGTCATTCACAACACTCAAAATATAATTAACAGTAATTCACAAAGCGATATAAATAATCCAACTGAAGATTTCTCTGAAGTATCAAAAAACGCATACGAGAGTGGTAAAAAAGCCCTGCAAGGATTGGGAATTTTTGTTCTTATTGCGGTAGCATCAGGATTGATTGGTTTAGCCTTTGATAACCCTGTTTCTCAAAATAATAACCAGGGTAATTCTTGGAATAATGTTGATCAGAATTTCTCTGAAGATTCGTTCGATAGAGACGACTATTATGTAATTTGGATAGTTCTAATAGGTGTATTTTGGTTAATCACCGGACTTTACATTTTTGCACAGGGGGGCCCTGTGGATACATTCAATAGAATTAGAGAACACTATCCTGCGTCTCCTGTATTAGAATTAGGAGATAAAGGAAAAAACCTCCATGATGTTGCTAAGTATTCTTGGCTTATCCCCTTGGTCTTATTTATTATTGTAATAATTATAGGAATTATATTCATGAAAATAGCAGCAGAGATGGAGAAAAATAAAAGAAATTAGAGCCAGAAAATCGATTTATTGAATCGGCAAATCATTTCCATGGATATGGGCTAAAAACACGCTCGGCCATAGAGCATGTTATTGTTTGTGATTAACCAAATCTTCGGTCTTGAAACAAGATAAGCACACTCAACAAGAATTCAAAATCAGCGAAATCGACCTGATTTCATCCAACTAATCAATCGGCGGATGACACTCTCCCGAATCGAACGTCGAACGAGTTTTCTCAAGGCGATTTCAATGTTTGTGGTTTTCTTGTGGTAGGAATGTGATTCTTCAGATGCGATCTTGAAAATCATCCTTATCGAATCGCTCGTACCAAACGTTTCCTCATCCATTTTGAGATAGACTTCGCCTTCATCTGACAGCAGAATCCGTTCATCTTCGCTGATGTATCCCCAAGCACGATAGTTGAGGTATGAAGACTCTCGAACGCCAACTCGCAATGCTGGTTCAGGGGGACGGAACGTGCCGATGTCGTCCTCATTCAACGGAACCAGTGGTCGTGTGTCTGCATCGTAGTCATCGGGTAGCTCGTTGAGGAGCTTCAGTTTGTCGATTAGGTCATCTGGAAGTTCGTCATTTGTGTTTCTGCTCATGGTAGCAATCCTCCAAAGAATTCAACCAGCGCTTTGGCGAAATCCACCTGGTCGCTTTTCGCCTGATTGTGGGTTTCGCAATACAGCGTAAGGTTCCAAATGCGCTGCGGGCCTCCCAATGAGAAAGGAATGAAACGGTGGTCATACTGCAACTTCGTCGTTGCCGTGCATCGTTGCCTGAAGTGGTCGATGTGGGTGCAGCGCCCCCGATCTCGCAAGGCTACGGCAATCTTCACATCCTGTGGAATGTATCTTGAAATCTCTTGATGGAGGATGTTGCGTTGGACGAATCGCATCGCGGTCAAGTAAGCCCCTTCACCTGCTTTGGCGATGATGCTTACCTCGTCACCCTCGTCTCTGAGCACGCTTTGCTCGACGGAATGCAACACCTGGTCAAACCGTACATTCCCTAAACTCGGAAGCATTGGAGGAGGTGGTTGAGTTGGCTGAATCACTTGTGCAGGAAGTGGTCGTGGTTGCTGAATCAACAACAAGCAATCCGGCATTCCTTCCCACGCCTTCAATCGAAAACCGAGCCCTCTCACGAGGTAGATCTGCGAAGAAGGGCGTTTCGCCTTTGGATTCAGTGGAACCATGGTGGCCATGGATTGACTGACCATGGCGGACCATTCCGCAACGTGCATACTACGGCGAAATTTCCCTGATTTGACCGTCACTTTGTTGGCATTCGTGATGATTTGGAGCGATGCGAACTTCGCCAAAACATCACCACCTCTCTGCATTGGGCAATGTTCGGTCAACCTTCGACCGAACTTCGGTGAACACTCGGTCGAAATTCGGTCGAAAAGGCGGCGAGGAGGATGGTTGCCTCGTCGATGAGTCCTGCTTGGAGCAAAGCGTGAGCCGACCGAATGGTTGCTTCAAGTTGAGCCACGTGGGTTTGGGGAGCGGAGACTGGTACGTCCGCCAATGTCACCTGCTAAGTTGGCGAGTTGATTTGAGATGTAGTGACAAGAGACGAGCCGTATGCTGGTATTCATTGTTCATCCTACCGCCCAGTCCAAACCAGTACTCTGCTCGAATGGGACGTGCTCGGATCATGATGCTATCGAGGTAGTAATCCATGTCTCTCTCGTGTCCTGCATAAAGGAGAGCAGCACCAATGATTCCGGTGCGGTCTTGCCCATGGAGGCAGTGAATAAGCACTGTCTTCCCTTCCTGCAAGGCATCGATGGCTTCGTTGGCAATGGCTCCCATTGCATCCATGTTCTTTAGATCGTAACCGCTAAAGTTCCTGAACAACCATTCGCCTTGATAGGCAACCTCGGGGAAGGCAGGAGGTTTGCTGCTCATACTGATGACCATGTCGGGAAGATGCTGATTGAAGGTGTCCTCGAAGTCGTCCACATCGGCTAGAACGAGGTGGCCATTGAAGACGGGTATCTTTCGATTGGTCGATTCCATCGGTGTCACTTGAGGTGGGGGGTCAGCATCGTGCATCTGCTGCCCGAGTTCAAAGTCACCAGTTGTAAAGCGTAGAAAGGATTCAGGCTTTGCTCGGAACTCATAGCATTCGCTCACAAGTGTCTCGACTTGGGTCGGTTCCATGTCATCGATAACCTTCAACAGGTCCTGAAGGTCCGTGCCCATGTGCAATTCGGCTCTGATGTAGGTCTGAATCGCTGCATTCCAGTACGGCCAATTCCACGTGCTCGGCTGGCCGAGTATACGATTGGTACCAGTTTCGATCAGGTCGAAACAGTAATCCACCGAGGATGCATACTTGGCAATATTGAGGACGGCCATCAGCTTGACTTTGACGACCTCCCAATCTTCTCGTATCTTGGTACCGCCTCGAGACTGACCCATCTCCCAAGTTCTGCAACTGTATTCCGAATCGGATTCATTGGGTCGTGGTGCTCTTCGTTCGATCTTCACCTGAGATACGCTTCCTATTGGGAATTTCAGCGATTGGAATGCCTGTTCGACGGAGTGCCATGTGATGCCACCGTACTCAAAGCCACCCGGTACAACCTGGAAATTGTCCGTACACGGCGGACACAGGTGTTCCTGATGCTCGCCATACGGTGGACGTACATACTGCAAACAAGGCCCTCCCAATCAGGCCACCTCCATACTGGCTGGTTGGCTGACAGGTGCCTCCTCAACCGGCTCTGGTCGCTCGTACCGTGGCCGCACCATGGTGGCATGGTCGATGTACAGGGTGTACCCGATGTGCTCATAGGCGAACTGCAACGTAGCCAAGAACCGCATGGCAGGCTCGTCGTCAATCACCAGCAAGGCTCTTGCCGTCTGGTCGTCCAATGGCTGAAGGAGTACTCCCACCTTACCAAACTCCTCGGTCGTTGGCCATCCAATCCAGTTTGGGTGGTGGATGGTCTGACGGATGTACGTGCGGATCTCCGCAGTCATCCCGAACTCTTTGTCCTCTTCGTTCAATGCTGGCAGGGTAATACGCCCGCCGTTTGCTACCTCATATTCTATCTCGTCTGTATCCATGTTTTTGCCCCCTAAAGGTATCTATGTATACAATTACACTCTACTTAAACCATCTGTTTTCCAAACGATAGACTGCGGATACGCAGTGTAAAATCGGCATAATTTGTAGTCGGTTTTATAATTGCTTTACGCTTGCGTTGGATGTGACCTCTCAACCGTCGCTAGCGAATCTAAAATCGAGGAGATACCTCAAGAAAAGTGGTTCAGGTTACTCGCATTCACGCCTTTGGGAGGATTCAAAAAATACCAAGGTAGTAAGTCTGAGACTCGATGAACGTTTTTTCATTTACCTCGATCGGCAAAAGGGGCCAAAAAAACGCTACTCAAACAGAGTGGTTGGCAGAACACCAGATGATTCATTCGTTCAACGTGGTCGGCCAGCAAGCAAATATTCACATCAAATCCGAAGGGAATTGAGTAGATTGCTAACCATGGAAATCGATACACTCGTTGTCATGCTCTATCAAAATCCGAATTACAAGTCAGGCAAGAAGAAAAAATTGACAGTGCGCATCCCTGACTTGTCAAGAGCAATGGAAGAGTTGGTCGAGGAATTAGCGATTCGAGACGAGCGATTGTTGGAGCATGTTGTGCTTCGTCGAATGTGGGCTCCAGCCATTTGCAGGTTACTTGAGATTCGCTCAATGTACCAATAATTTACGGTTTGATTGGTTGGAAATACACCCGATGCACTCATATAATGGCTGCAAGTCGGCAACTTGTTCACCATGAAGCGAGGCTCACGTGCTTGGAAAAAGACTGGCAATCAACGTTGGAAGTGGCGCAAGAAGAAATTGCGACGCCGAAAGCGTGCACGTCGACAGGCCAAGAACTGATCTCAGTTGAACATCTGGGGGTATAGTATAGCTTGGTAGTACCGCGGGCTCCAGTTGCACGGGGATGACGACAGGTGGGTTTGCTGAAGTTGATGAACAACTGGAGCGCCGACCCGTTTAACCGAGAAACCGAAGCCTTTCACCGAGGCTGACGTCAGAAGAAACCCGCTAGGGGGGGTTCAAATCCCTCTGCCCCCACCACAATCAACTTAACCGAATCTTCATGCTACTGAATTCATTCGGTGATATTATGCAGACACGCAGGCTTTGGGCAGTCATCTGTTTGACCGTCTTGATGGGGCCGCTTGTTGGTTCACTCACAGTGCCTCCTTCCGACTACGTTCGTCTGGAGAACCAGGTTCAGATTTTGCCTGATGGTCAAACGCTTACCATTCCTGCTCAAGATGGCTGGGGATGGATTGTTGACGAACGCCCGTGGTGGGAACGATCCGCACTTGACCAAGATGGGAACAAAATCCACGACTCACTCCAAGAATCCTTTTTCGTAACAGGGATTGGACTCTCTTATGGAACTGAGGTCAATGCAAATCATCTTTCAGATTTGAACGATATGGGACTGGACATTGTTGATGTCATCGAATCGGTCGATGCAGTTCTGCTTGGCCTCATCAATACGTCAATGGTCGAATCGTTGGCTCAACTTGATGATGTGGTCATGGTTGAGCGATACGGAGAAATTCATCTCTACGGAGACATTCAAACGCCTGCCGTAAAGGCCCGAAACTCCTCTCTCTATCCCGGTGCATGGGACTTGGGCGTTACAGGGGATGGTGTTGTCATCGCCATGGTTGATACGGGTGTTGACAATGAACATCCCGGTCTCAACGAGAAGTTCGTTGCTGGGTATGATGCCGTCTGTTATCTTCACACAGACCCTCGATGTGTGAGTTCGAGTTTTGGGTCAAGAGAAACCGATGGAAGTTTCGACCCTGACGATGGAAATCAACATGGGACAGCATGCATGGGCATGGCTGCAGCAACCGGTCTTGATGCAAATGGTGAGCAAACCGATTTCTACGGTTCGGCACCTGATGCTGCACTCGTTGATGTTCGAATTGGTACGGATGCAGGAGCGGGTCCTTTCGAGAATTACTTGCTTTCACAAGAATTCTACGAGTCTGCCATGAATGGATTGCAGTGGATTATCGATCACAAGGACGATGCTTGGGCTGGTGCCGATGAGAGCGAATACGGTATCGACATCATCTCCCTCTCTTGGGGGATTACCTCGCACGAAGGAGGTGGCTCTGACGGCTCGGACATGCACAGTCGCATTCTCGATGAAGCCATGCTTGCAGGCGTTGTCGTCAGTGTAGCTGCTGGGAACGATGGTCCTGACAACGATGGACTCTCCGGGATGGGTTCTTCCGATCTCTCTGTCACCGTTGGTGCAACCGATGATCAAAACACCATTGACCGCGAGGATGATACCATCGCGGGGTATTCCTCGCGAGGTCCTCGACGAGACAACGGTGATGGAAATCCGCTCAATGAATTGAAGCCTGAGGTTACTGCACCAGGTTCGAACATCGTCCAAGCTGAAGGCTGTGTCTCTTCAGGAGGGTGCAACAACTTCATCGGCGGTGATGCGAGCGACAACGGCTACACTGGACGTGGTTCTGGAACATCCTATGCAACACCTTCTGTTTCTGGCATTATGGCTATGATGATTGAAGCAAATCCTGACCTGTCGCCTGCTGAAATCAAGGAGATTCTCAAACTCACTGCCGAACGTCGAGGTGAACCGTCCGCTCCTGACGTAGATCCTTTCTGGAATCGTGACTTTGGATTTGGAATGGTCGATGCCTATGCAGCGGTATCCATGGCATTTGATCTCAAGTACGAAGGTTTGACTGGTGAGGTTGATGTAACGACACAAGTACACATTACTGAAACCAATACGACCGATGGAATTGCAACACTCACAGGTCTTGCATGGGGACAGGTTGGAGCCGTATCATCAGTCGAGTATCGAATTGATGGTGGTCAGTGGATGTCAGCAACGTTCGATGAAGATGCAGAAACATTGGGCGCTTTTGCTCGTTTCAACTGGACGGTTGCTCTTGACACCTCTGAACTCATGGAAGGAAACAGAACGATTGAAGTCCGAGCTCTGAATACAGAGGGCGTTCAATCGTTAATGGTTGCAACAACAGTTGCTGGTACGTGGAATGGACAAGTTGAAAATGAAGGATTTGGAATCCAAGAAGTGATCATGGCAGGACTTGCGATTGCATTGCTTGTTCTCGCTCTTATCATTCTCCTTGGAGGCGATGGTGATGACTATGAGAGCAAAAATGCAACCTATGTTCCACCGTCAATGGAAGAACCAGATGTCATCGATGCAATCATCGAACCAGACGAAGGAGGTGAAGTTGATGGGTAACTTCAGCAAACGTGCTTTGGCCATTCAACCGACCGGTGTCCGGAAAATGTTTGATTTAGCCGGAGATGATGTCATTAGTTTCGGTCTAGGCGAACCCGATTTCCAGCCACCTCCGATTGCCATCGAAGCCTTCCATCAGGCGATGCTCGATGGTCGAAACAAATACACCACGACAGCAGGACTGCCGCCCCTTCGTGCCAAAATTGCAGAATCATGGCATCATCTTGAATCCGGATTGACGGAAGACAATGTCTGTATTACCATGTCAGGAACCAATGCATTGCTCAACTTGTTCCTCACCTTGGTTGATCCTGGCAAGAACGTCCTTCTTCCCGAACCATATTTCCCACTTTACGGGCCAGATGTCACACTATGCGGTGGTGAAAGCCGGTACTATCCGTGTTTGTTTGAAAATGCGTTTGTACCAACCATCGAAGATCTTGAATCGTTGGTCGATGAAGATACAGTAGCGATTCTGTACAATTTCCCGTCCAACCCAACGGGAGGAACCTTGACCGTTGAACAACGAGATGCTCTTCTTGCCTTTGCCCAGAAACACAACCTCTGGATTCTCTCGGATGAAGTCTATGACCGGATTGTCTTTGATTCTGAACACGTCTCGTTTGTAGGAACGGACTACGATAAAATCCTCCTCATCAACTCTTTTTCGAAGACCTTTGCCATGACAGGGTGGCGAATTGGCTACATCATGTCGGCGAATCTTGAAGCCATGAAGCAAGTTATCAAGATGCAATATTACATCACTGCCTGTTCAAACGATGCGATGCAATATGCCGTCCTTGAAGCCATGGAGAAAGCATCTGATTACCCCGATATTCTCGCCAAAGAATTCCATACTCGATGCAATCTAATCGTTGATCGGCTCAATGCTATGCCTGGTGTTGAGTGCCACCGACCAAAAGGCTCAATCTACGTGTTCCCGAAGATTCGAGTTCCTGGATTCAACAGCCAAGAACTTGCAATGGAACTGCTCAAGGACGGTGTGCTTTGCTCACCAGGTACGGCTTTTGGACCATCGGGTGAAGGGCACCTACGCTTCGCTTTCACCATCTCACAAGAAGACATCTCTCGTGGCATGGATAAGGTTGAAGCAACCTTAAAGCGGCTACACGAAGAATAGGGTGCCATGAATGATTTCTGCAATTGTGTTTTTCATTGCAGGATTCCTGCTTGGTCATCTGATGCCACGCGTGCCGTTCATGGTACTCTGTCGAACATCGGGGTTCAACAAAGGATTCCCTCCTCATCCTGAACCAATTCCGCTCACGCCTCGACTTACGCAACGTGTCCTCCACATGCGTTGGTTCCATCGGCTTGGCACCTACACAACCGTTCTTCCCCTCCTCTTCGGATATCTGAGCATTCTTGGTGGTCAATCCACCTTTGGATATGGATTGTTTCTCGCAGGCGGCTGGACACTTCTCTCACGAGCGCAGGCGCTTTTGGGAGGTTCACCTGTGGCGTGCACACTTGAAATGGCTCAACGTCTGCAACTTGTGATGAACATCGCAGACTCGGAGGATGCATGTTGTCCACACCCCCAACCGCAATGGTGGACGGAAACGGTTCGCTGCGAATCCTGCTCCAAAAAACTCGAGAACATGCTCCGTCCCGATCTTGGTCGTCCACGCAAGGATGGATTCTTCCGCGGATGGTTGCGTTTGTGGTTAAGCGACGGTCATCCGATGGTTCTTCCCGATGATGGCAAAAACTAATCCCACCCACTCGAAATGAAGGGGAACCTTTGTCTAACCATTCCAATCCATCGGGTCTATGGGGCGGGCTGGTCAACGTGGACCTTTGACTGCTCGCATCTGGTTGACCATCGTGGTTTTCTGTCAAATCTTCTTGACGCCGATGGCTGCATTTTCTATCACCTATCTGTTTCAGCTCGATATGGCCGGTGAGAACATTACCATCGGAATTCAATCTGAAATGCTTCCATGGATTATGGCCGCTTCCCTCGGCTATGGCATGCTTGCACTCTTTCTTGCCTTGGTCATGGGAGGCTATCAACCGATTCGAATTGTTGAGCGAGGAGGATGGATGGCCGCACTTGGAATGTCACGAGGAGGACGCTCTGCATCCAGTCTGCGTCGAGCTCGTGAAAACTTCACATCTTCCCCTCACGGCTCGTTGTCAACCCTTGTGAATCGTCGGATGATGCGCGGTCATTCCTTGATATCGACCCATGGAGGTTTGCTTCTTCTCGCAGTACCGTTTCAAATTCTGCTCGTGACCATCCCGCTTACCTTGGTCATGATGGTTCCTGAATCCATTGTTCAATTGAATCGAAGACTTGAACTTGCCATTCTGTTGTACATCGTCGGTTTGCTCATGGCGATGCGTTTGTATCCTCGATTCTGCCGAAAATACATTGGCATTGCAACTTTTACTCGTCGTTGGTTGATCTCGATGACCAAACTCTCTTGGCTTGCACCGGTGCTTGTCTTGTGGTTGATGGGTCGGTTTGCAAGTTTGGTTGTTCTAGGTTGGATGGGTCAAGATACAGAACTTTCCATCACCTTCGAAGCCAATCTGTTTGAGACCTTCCTTGGTAACGCAGTCATTCCTGAAACAAGTTTCCTCGATTTGTTGACAGCGCTTGCTGTTATGCCGCTTGCAGCCTTTACGACGCTTGCAGTCTTGGAAGGAGGTTCAACCAACCCTCCCGATTGGATGGACGTACCTGCAGATGTTGTTTCTCGATTTGATGGCAGAGATTCTCCTGACTTTGGTCTGCTCGGTAAAGTGACTACCGCAGCAGTCTCAACCACGGCTACACTTGCAGTTGCTGCTGCCGCAGGTGTTGCTTCCAAAGGCCAAGAAGTTGCAACAGGACTTTCTGCCATGGCAGCAGCCACGCCAACCGGCGTCGATGCAGTAGGCAGCACAGCCTCAAGTCTCTCTACACCACAACTTCCGTCACTTAGCGAGGATGTTTCGCTTGATTTCCCTGAATTTGACAACCGCCTGCTTGAGTTGGATTCTGACCCGACGCCTCCGTATGACCAACCCACGATACAAGGCCTGATTTCCGACGAACATCGCAACGAGAATTAGAGAGCAAACAACGACCATCTTCATATGATGCAAGTTGTTGGGAGGAGCGTTGATGACGATGCGACGCAGTATACCTATGCTTTTGATTGCTCTCATGATGTTTCAAACCGCCTCATTGCTTGTGCTGGATTCAGCCGAAGCAGCCTCTGGCCGAGGTGGAGACAATGATGACTTTATTTTGAAGAAAATTACAATCGGAAACGTCTCCGATCCAGCCTTCACTTGGGTTCAATCGGATCAATCGACCGTTGATTATCTCATTATGGGTCAAGAAGTCGAAGTCGTCGTGCAAGTGCAATTGGGAGGAAGTTCTCTTACGGGTAAGTCCGCAGAAGTTCAAATCGAAATCGTCCATCCTATTGGATATGTGATTGAATCTTCAAATTTCACCACCCCTGATTTGTTGGGTGGACAACAAAACGAAGGGTCTTACACATGGACGCCGGTGATTGCCCATTCGATTCTCAATACCACAACCAACGACCTTGGTGGAGGTCTCATCGTACGTGCAAGTGTCCTCTACTCTAACGACAACATCAACGGGAACGATGTCATGGAAAAGGCCGTCCCAGTTGCCATCATGAAGGACAAATTCGATGGGACAACCCTTGCTGTCGAATCTCCGACCTTTATCTCAGGGCGATATCCATCTGGCGGTGGAGATGCAACAGGAGCAGGCAGTTGGCAAACCGACACAGGAGGTCCAGAAGGAACCGATCACTGGCGACACTCCAATCCTGGAGCAGATTATCCATCGGGAGCACATGACCGCCTTGTTCACATGTTCTTCCCTGCTGGTGGCCAGTGTGGTGCCCTCGGTCAACTTGACCCTGGAATGTCACAAACCTACCAAACCTACGTCTGCCGAAAGACCTTCTTTGCGGGTGAATTCATCTCAACACAATTCTATGCACAAACATGGGGTTCACTTGCTGCTGGTGATAACGTGGCCTTCGAATTGTGGCGAGGCTCTGGAAATTACAACAACAAGATGGAGTCCCTTGTATGGAACTTCTCAAACGGTGCACCCAGCCCCGCCCCAGGTCAGTGGACCAACGTTTCATGGGATCCCCAAGTTGATTGGGCTCAAATCCCAGGTTTAGCCAACCCTGATTTGTTCCTCGGTGGAAATTCTTACTCAATCGGCCTTCTGTTCAATTCCGATAACAGTGGCGCTTCCGAAGGAATGCACGTGGATGACTTCATTCAATTCGGCGTTTCAAAGGTCGCCGACTTTACCCTCGATATCGATTGTGATAACCCAGAGGCTGGATTCTCTTCGCCACCTTCCAACACCGTTTCCCTGCACTGTATCGTAACCAATAACGGATACTCGAGTGCTACGATTTCCGTCTACTCCAACGTGACCAACCTCACATGGATGGATCCGGCCTTCCCATCGATTCGAATTGAAACAACAAACCCGAACGATTTCTTCTCTCCTGTCATCATCCAAGGCCTCGGAGCCGGCCAATCAACAGACGTTTTCGTCAACATCAGCATCCCCGCAGGAGCTGATGTCCAACAACAAACGTGGCAGGTGTGGTTCCGAGACAGCGGTGGAACGAACTCTGGAGAAAAGGGTCGTTTGTCGATGAATCTTGCCATTACAGAACAGTTTGGCGTTTCCCTGACATCACAAGTTCCTTTGCTTGCAGATACGCTGCTGCCTGGCGAGTCAGGTCAAATCCCAATACGATTGCAAAACGTTGGAAATCGTGATGCATCCTACAATCTTGTTACAACCTTCTCGGAAGATGGTTGGAGTGCGGTCGTCGAAAACGAAACTGGTGTCCCAGTTCCCAACCCAATCATCCTTGAGAAAGCCGAAGTTGAGAACTTGTTCCTGAACGTGACGGCCGACAGTCTTGCAACGCCTGGTATCGTTTCGTTCAATCTACGTGCTACGTGCCCTTCATGTGGCACCTCCTTGTTCGGTGCAGATATTCTTGGACGAAACATCGAGGTTCCAATCCTTCGACAGGCTTCTATTTCTGCTGACGAGAACACCTTCCAAAGCGCTGCAGATGGCGTGACTGAGACGATTTACATGACACTGCTGAACCTCGGAAACGATGACGAGCAATATGCGCTCTCGCTCGGCGGCCCGCATCAATACATCCTCGGCGCAGAACTTGCTGGTGAGACCACTGCAATTCTCGATGCATGGGATGGTGAAACAACACTGATTCTCACACTTCCGATGCCAGTCGGATTGTCGCCTGCACCATACTATGTTGATGTCATTGCAACCAACGTTGACGATCCTTCTGTTTCAGTATCGTACCGAATCAATGTCGAAATTCTCGATACTGCCGCTGTTGGAGTTTCGGATGAATCATCCGACCAATCCTTCCTCCCCGGTTCGTTGGACACAACCGATCGTTCGTTTGAAATCACCAATTACGGTAACAGCGAAGATCGCTTTACCATCACGCTGGACATTCCAGATGGAATGGTTGCTGAACTCATCGATCCTGTTCCAATCGGCGGTGTCGCAACAACCCCAGTCATTCAATCAGGTGAAACGTGGGAAGCCAAGGTTCGCTTCCGATTCCTCGAAGGTGCAGATGGTTCTAGAACACTTGGACTTACATCAACATCGGTCAATGACCCAACCATTTCTGACACTGGAGAAGCAACCTACCTCGTCGGTCGTCAAGGAACCATTGACCTTACACCTCCTGCTCCAATCTCAATCGATGAAGCAGACCTCATCTACACCATGGACATCGAAGTCAAGAACAAATTGAACCCACTGGTCTTCCCATCCCAAACCATTTCAATGGACAAGGTACCAGGAGATTGGTCGAGTTACCTCAGCGTTCGAATTGACAACGACGATGGTCAGTTCTCACTTGAATCCGACATGTCTCGAACGGTAACAGTACAGGTTCAGGTCAGTGAAGCAACGCTCATCAATTTGCCTTCCGAAAGTCTGACCGTAAATTTCACAATTTATGCTACGTCCTTAACGGTCGCTGATTCCCCTACCGCAAAATTGACTGTTGTTCTTCAGAAACAAACTGCGAGCAATGGTGATGGTGATGGAGCCTCCTCTGTGGATGATGGGGAACTTGTCAAGAACATCGTCCTCTGGTCTGGATTCCTCATCGTTGTCTGTGTCCTTGGATTTATCACGTTCAAGATCCTAACCACCATCGAGAAGGAATACGATATGGATGACTGGGATGATATGTATCAAGACTCGCTAACCGCTACCTATGGTGCAGTTGCAGCGGCTCCTACCGTGCCGATGAGTGCGCCGCCAAGTCCTGAACCAGTCGCTATGCCGGAACCAACACCTCCCGCACCTGTTTCCACAGGGCCACCACTCCCTCCAGGAGGGTTGCCAGATGGTTGGACAATGGAGCAATGGGAGCATTATGGTCAGCAATATCTCGACGGACAATTGTAAACTGGCCAGTCGTAGGGTTCAAGACCCTCAGCAACTCGCCCACAAACGAAGGTGAACAACATGTATGGAAATGGACAAGCACCAATCTTCATTCTCAAAGAAGGAACACAACGCACCCGTGGCCGCAGTGCCCAATCAAACAACATTGCTGCTGCGAAGGCGGTTGCTGATTCTGTCCGTTCAACGCTTGGTCCAAAAGGAATGGACAAGATGCTTGTCGATTCGATGGGTGATGTTGTCATTACCAACGATGGAGCAACCATTCTGAAGGAGATGGACATCGAACATCCAGCTGCGAAGATGATCATCGAAGTTGCCAAGACCCAAGAGCAGCATTGTTACGATGGAACCACATCAGCCGTCGTCCTTTCAGGAGAATTGCTCAAGCGTTCTGAAGACCTCATTGAACAAAATGTTCATCCAACCGTTATTTGCGAAGGCTTCCGATTGGCTGCGGAAAAAGCAATTTCACTGCTGGAGAGCCATGGGATTTCAACAGAAGGAAACGACGAAGTTCTCCTTGAGGTTGCAAAAACATCCCTTACTGGAAAGTCAGCAGGCGCAGTTAAGGCCTTCATGGCTGATATTTGTGTCCGTGCCGTCAATTCAGTCGGGGTTATCGATGAGGGTGAACGCCTCGTTGATCTCAGCGACATCAAGGTCGAAAAGCGTCAAGGTGGCTCCATCAAGGACTCATCGCTCATTGATGGTATCCTCCTCGATAAGGAGCGGGTTCATGCGGGCATGCCTCGAAGCATCAATGATGCCAAAATTGCACTCGTCAACTCAGCTGTTGAAGTCAAAAAAACCGAAGTTGATGCGAAGATTCAGATTACCGACCCTAACCAACTTGCCTCCTTCCTCGCAGAAGAAGAGAAATACATTCGAGGCCTGGTGGACAAGATTACTGCAAGTGGAGCAAACGTTCTTGTCTGTCAAAAGGGCATTGACGAACTTGCGCAACACTACTTGAGTAAAGCAGGTGTCTTTGCCATTCGTCGAGCCAAGAAGTCCGATATGGAGGCACTCTCGAAGGCCACAGGAGGTCAAATTGTTACCAACATGGATGACCTTTCTGCAGAAGATCTCGGTCAAGCAGCCCGGGTTGAAGAGCGAAAGATCGGTGAGAGCGATATGACGTTCATCACCGGATGTCCTGAAGCAAAGTCTGTCTCAGTCTTACTACGTGGTGGAACCGAGCACGTCGTTGACGAAATTCGCCGAGCCTTCGATGACGCAGTTGGTGTTGTTTCAGTCGCATGGGAAGATGGAGCAGTCCTTACCGGTGGAGGAAGTGTCCTTGCAGCATTGAGTCGTGATTTGCGAACCTATGCAGAGACCATCGGTGGGCGTGAGCAAATGGCAATTGAAGCCTTTGCTTCAGCACTCGAAATCATTCCACGTACATTGGCTGAAAACGCTGGTCTTGATCCAGTAACGACCATCATTGCACTGCGAAAGGCACACGCTGATGGGGCCTCTCACGCTGGAATCAATGTTTACGAAGGCGGTGTTGTTGACATGCAGGCCGCCAACGTTCTCGAACCTCTGCGAGTCGTTGAACAAGCGATTCAATCCGCAACTGAAACGGCCATAATGATTCTGCGAATTGACGATGTTATCTCTTCCAAGGGCGTCAGTATGGCTGATGGGTTCGGCGGTGAAGACGACTTCCATATGTGATTCCTCTCCAGAAAAACATAACAAAATGGGCCACGGTTACGTGGCAAGGTTGAAAGGCCGATGTTCGGTGGCAAAATTGTCCGCGAAGCGGACGCTTTGGAGGTCATGAAATGACAGTCGTTGCAAAGGTTTGGATTGACGAAGATTGCATCACCTGCGATGCATGTCAAGACATTGCCCCGGAAGTCTTCGAAGTAACCGATGAAACATCGCAAATTTTGGCTGCGGTTCGTTTGGACGGTGGCTTTGATCGTAACGAAGGCAAAAGCCCTCTGTCTGGCGATTTTGGTACACAATATGCTGACATCATCCTCGAGGCTGCGGAGGCCTGTCCGGTTGAAGTCATCAAGTTCGAACTTGTCGCTGATGGTGCTGAAACTGAAGCCGCTGCAGAAGCACCTGCTGCTGAGGCGGCTGTTGAAGCAGTACCTGCGGCCGTCGCTGTCGGTGGCGCTGCATCCGAAGAACTCACAGCACTGATGAGTGGTGATCGCTCATTGACCATCCTGTTCGGCTCACAAACCGGGAACGCAGCAGGTCTTGCGGAAAAGACTGCAAAGATGGCATCGAACTACGGTTTAGATGCAAGCGTTGTTGATATGGATGGATACGACAAATCGAACCTTGCCAACATCAAACGTCTTCTCGTCATCACCTCAACCTGGGGTGAGGGAGAAATGCCGGATAATGCTGAAGTTCTCTGGCAATCCGTCCAATCTGGTGCACCAGCACTTGCAACCATGCACTACTCCGTTTGTGCTATCGGGGACACGTCCTATGACGAATTCTGCAAAGCTGGGCTTGACTGGGATGGTAAACTTTCCAGCCTAGGTGCAACCAGTGTCCAAGAAATCAAATTGTGTGATGTTGACTTTGAACCGCCATGGGTTGAGTGGGTACAAGAAGCACTCCCTCGCATCGCTTGTGTCGATGATTCAGGAACCCTTCAACTCGAACTCGTCGAGGAAATGAAAGCCTATGGAACCTCTGACGATGACGATGTCATCGAAGGTGACTTTGCTCCTGGAACGATTGATGCAACCGAAATCCAAGTCGAGTTGGAATTGTTCCGTTACTGCCCTGCCCAAGGCGAGCGTGGATGGGATGTTGTTGCAACAGCCGTACCATCGTCCGCATCGCTCGAAGATTTATTCACCACATTCCAGCGAGATGTTGACGGAAGCTTCGCTTTCCGACGTGGCGTCGTTGGTGGAACAGCCACGACAGGTGTTCGTGCGAATGGACGAGTTGTTCTTTCCGACGTCGCTCGAGTTGGCGATCTCGTATCCAACGGACGCTTGAAGATTGAACCGCTTCCTGGATACCCTGTTATTCGAGATTTGATTGTCGATACCCGCAAGTTCGAAGAAAACCGAAGCAAAGCAAAGCCATGGGTGCAAGCCGATCCTCGCGAAGGAGAGCGCCTGCTCAGTGGACAAGCAGTCGGAGTTCTCGCATCTGAGACGGCTCTCGCTCTACATCAAATGAACGCAGTCTCAAGCCACATGCTCGCACATGGTATGTCCGATACGGTGGACTTTGACGCAGACTATGAGGGTCCAGGAATTCACCTCCAGCGATGGGTTCGCATCAACGACCCTCGTACCTCTGAGAAGCATCGAGCCCAGTTAATGGCTTCGCTGCAAGGAAAAGGCGGTATCTGGAGTGAAGCAGATTCGGCTTCCATTGCTCGGCACGGTGTCACAGGTGCTTTGCTCTCAAACACACTCAATGATGCACGCAGCCGATTGCTCACGGAGTACAAGAACGCAGGTCGCCATGGCCGCCTTGTCAAGTGGTATGGTCGCTCAGTGAAGTGGTCTGGAAAACTCAACGAGACCACACTCTACCGACAAGTTCTCGGGCCATTGGGACTCGTCTCGAACGTGTTTTCGGGTGTCTCTGCTCGAATGATGCTTGGCTTTACACGAACAGGAGGCCCCCCAATTCGCAGTTTGCAAGCGCTTCTTCTCCCACCGGCAGGTGTCGGTAAGATTCCAAACATGTTCAACGGAAAGGTGGAAGGCCATCACGAAGTGGTTAGCCTGTTTAACGAACTTGATCAGCGATTCTGAGGTGTTTTGATGAAGGTAGCCTACTATCCCGGAAACGTTGCCAGAGGCGCTATGATGGAGGTTGAAGATTGCATTCAACCGCTCTGCAAAACACTGGGTATCGATTTGATTGAACTTCCAAAGGCGACATCCGATGGCGGTAACATCATTCGACAAGCATCCCCTCGTCTTCAACACGCTCTTGCAGCAAGGAATCTCGCTCTTGCAGAAGAAAAAGGTCTTGACATCATGACATCATGTGCAACATCACACAGCATTCACTGCGATACGGCTGCAACCATGGAAGCCAACCCTGTCATGGCTTCACAATTGAACAATCTCATTGCTCGCACATCAAAGATTGAATATGCTGGCGAATCTAAATCCCGACACCTCCTTCACCTGCTTGTGGAAGAGATTGGCCTTGACAAGGTCAAAGCTGCTGTTTTGAATCCACTCAACATGAAGGTTGCAGCCTACTACGGTCCATACATGCAACGTGAAGGGTTCTGCGGTGAAGATGACCCATTCAATCCACATTACCTCGAAGATCTCATCACAGCTCTTGGCGGTACGCCTGTTGCCTATGATGCTCGATGCCAAAGCGTTGGCTCTCCTAGTCTTCTCACCAACGAGAAAACTGCACTTCGCATGACTGCCTCGGTTCTTTCCGAAGCAAAGGAAAATGGAGCACAACTTGTTGTGAGTGCTTGCACCATTTCGCATGCAAACCTTGACTCGTATCAGGTCAAGGCAGGAAAGGTTACTGGAAAAGACACATCCGTTCCCGTCATTCATTTAGCAGAATTGGTTGCTTTTGCATTGGGTCACTTCCCTGACCGTCTCGCACAATTGCGAACACGAGCTATGATCATTGGCGGTTGATGTCTCGACCGTCAAGAATCGGTTTCCAGGGGTCGCTCGTATTCTCCTCAAAATCGAAGAGACTCTTTTGCGAACGAGCACGAGTATGCAATGTTTGTGTATTCTTCGATGTTGAAGGCGATGAATCCTTTCCATTCACTTGCTGTTCTTCCTCAGCACTTGGTTCTATAGATTTCAAACGTATCTTTTCCTGCTCCAAAAATTCGAGTGCGGGTTGACGACGATCCCCTTCAACAATCTCAAAATTGAGCAATTTGCCCTCTTTTCGAATCTTGTAGGAACCCAATGGAGTTTCCAACCGCATCCGGGCCAGAACGTTGTGCATTCGCTGTTCTCGATTTCTCGAAGCGTGCAAAACATGCACGTCACGCGTGTTGTTTGCAACAAGCACATGAACAGAACCGCTGCTTTCACGTGCAGTACGTCCCCGTCGCTGAATCGAACGAATCGCACTCGGGACAGGCTCGTAAAACAAGACCATCGAAGCGCTTGGAACATCCAATCCTTCTTCCCCAACCGATGTAGCTACGAGAACATTGATGTCACCGTTCCGGAATCGTTCCAGTTGCTCAAGTTGCTGCTTTTGTGACATACCTTCTCGTTTTCCACGTTTGCTTTGACCGATGAATCGATCCACGACAGCGTTCTCGATTCGATTCAAATCCTCGACCAAATGGTTAACGGTATCCCTGTACTCACTGAAGATGAGAATTCGCTCATCAGGGTGCTTTTCCAAATGTTCCTGAACCAGTTGAGAAACATAAGCAGGTTTAGGATGGCATTCATCCATGGTCTGAACCGCTTGTCGGAAGTTGTGAATGACTTGCTTCTTGAGAAATCGACTGGTTGAACGCTCACCGTCTCGGAGTTGTTCATCGGCTCGCTCGAGGTAAGAACGGGCGGATCGAAGACCCTGCGTCTTTAACAAGTCGAGCAACATATGCATTCGTCGAACATCCGAAATCCGCCGTGCAGCATCATAGCCCCTAGGATCTCTACGAGAAATTGCAATGCTTGCACGCTGTGCTGCTTCCTCAATCAAACCTGCAGTAAGGTGTTCTGTTGGAGCAAGAAATCCCTGTCGTTTCAAGGCATCCGTTTCTTCGAATTGATGTGCTTCAAGTGGCTCCAACAAGGCAAGAGTTTTCGAATCAAGCATGACTCGTATCGTTGCAATGTTCATGTCCACTGCGTAGGGTTTCAACAAGTCATCTTCTCGTTTTGCGACGAAGAGACGATTAACGTTCAATCGATTCCACAATTGTCGAATAGCATTTTGCGAAGAACCTGGGCTTGCTGTGGCAGCGACCAACCAAGGCTCGGGTGACTGAGCTTGGTATCGGTCGGCAACTTGAGCAGTTGCGTGATTTCCCTTTGCATGATGTGCTTCATCGATAATCAACAAACCAACATGGTCCAAACGAATGAGTCCCGTATCAACGTCGTTCCGGATAACTTGCGGCGTCGCTATGATGATTGTTGCTTCTTGCCAAATGTCTCCACGTTTTGCAGGTCGATCGCTCCCAGTATAGGTTCGCACTTTTTCCGAGTCGATGACGATCCGCTCGAGAATCATTCGGCGTTGTTGCTCGACCAAACCCACGGTTGGTGCAGTAATGACAATTTTCTCAATACCAGACTCGAGTGCATCGGCAATGCAGTTCCACTGTACAGCGGTTTTCCCGAATCCAGTCGGCATGACCAACAAGGTCGAGCAACGTATGCATGCTTGCGTTGCTGCGATTTGATAGCCTCTTGCCTCGATACCATCTCGCAAAAATGGATGGCTCAAGACAGGCATGATTCAAGGAAAAAGTCGAGGGTTCAAAAGGATGATGTGCAAGGGCTGAAACGAGCCGACGTCGTTGGATTTCAGGCACTTCAAACACCGAACTACTCATATAGGGGTGGAAAGTCGGAAGGTTGCTCTAAGGGTGAGCAGCCAGACACGTTGGGCAATCCAAATGGAACCCGCTGGCACCGTTTCCCGCTCGTGGAAATGGCGCTCTGTGTCACGGCTACTCCTGGCCTGATGAGCCCTCGCATGCTCTACGGAGCCTCTGTGTTGTAGAATAATGGAGGAGCCCAAAATGGCAAAAAGACACCACCCACGTCGAGGTAGCATGGCGTTCAGCCCGCGCAAGCGGGCCAACCGACCGTTTGGTCACGTCAAGTCATGGCCGACCAGTGACGCAAGCGAAGTACGAATGCAAGGATTTGCAGGATGGAAAGCAGGAATGACGCACGTTCTTGCTCGAGATCTTAATCCACGATCAACCAGCGCCGGCCAGGAAATTCGAATTCCTGTGACCGTTGTCGAGGTACCGAAGATGCGTATTCTCGGCGTCCGTGGATACCGAATGACACCTTACGGCAAGCAAGCTGCTGGTGAAGTTTGGGTTGACGCTGAAACACTTACCGAATCATTCCCGGAAATCTTTGACCGTGTGTCAAACCGCAAGAATCACGATGCAGATAAGCACTTTGAGAACCTCGGAAAGCAAGATCTTTGCGAAGTTCGCCTCATCGTCGCTACACAACCTTCCAACGTTACAGGTTCTCCTTCGAAGGTTCCTGAAGTCATGGAAGTTGGACTCGATGGCGGTGCAGCAAGCGACCAACTCGCATTCGCTCAAGAGCGACTTGGTGACGAAGTTTCCTTCACCGATGCGTTCGAAGAAGGTGCAATGACCGATATCGTCGCTGTTACCAAGGGATACGGATGGCAAGGTGTTATCCGACGATTTGGTGGAAAACTCCAATCGCACAAGAACTCCAAGAAGCGTCGACAACACGGTAACATGGGTGACTTCGGTACAGGATACGTCCGAAAGACCATTCGTCAAGGAGGTCAAACAGGATACCACCAGCGAACCGAGTTCAACAAGCGTGTTCTACGTGTTGCAAACCCAGAAGAGCACTCGATCACACCTGCAGGTGGGTTCCTTCACTACGGTGAAGTCAACTCCGATTACATTCTCATCAAGGGTAGCGTCCCAGGACCTGCCAAGCGATTGATTCGATTCCGTGATGCAATTCGTTCCAACGAGGAACCGCAACCATACGAAATCACCTACGTTAGTACACGTAGCAAGCAGGGGGCCTGAACATGAAGGTAGCCGTCAAGAACATCAGCAACAACATCACACAGGATGAGATGGATGCAGGTCGTCTTCAGAGCGTCTTTGACATCACTGTCGAAGACGGATCCAAGGTCACCCTTCCTGAATCGTTCACACAATCCGTCCGTGTCGATCTCGTACGAGATGCAGTTGCATCCAGTCGAGCCAATCGCCGACAAGCCTACGGTTCCCGCCGACACGTCGGTAAGCGCCGACCAATGGCAGGTATGAAGCACTCCGTCGAATGGTGGGGTAAGGGACGTGGTGTCTCTCGTATCATGCGACGAACTGGACAACGCCGTGCTGCACAAAACCCGCACACACTCGGTGGTCGCCGTGCTCACGGACCGAAGGTCGAGAAGGACTGGTCTCGTAAGTTCAACGCCAAGCAACGCCGCATGGCTCGTGATGCTGCACTCTCCGCAACCGTAGATATGGAATTGGTTACCGCGCGAGGTCACCAACTCGACGAATCGGTCGAGCACCTACCAATCGTTCTCGGTAATTACACCGAGACCATTGACGGTAAGACTGAGGAGTACAACATCGAGACCTTCAACCATGGCTCTGCTACTCGCAAGGTACTCGCTATCTTCAACGAGCTTGGACTCGGACACGATCTCTACCGTGCTCGCTCCAACCGAAAGATTCGTGCTGGTAAGGCAACCATGCGTGGCCGTGTCCACAAGACGCCAAAGTCCGTTCTTTTGGTCGTCAAGGAGAAGGCCGGTCTTGCACAAGCTGCTCGAAACCTTCCAGGTGTCGATGTCGTTGCTGCAAAGGATCTCAGCGCCGAAGACCTCGCCCCAGGTGGCGATGTCGGTCGCTTGACCGTCTTTACCAAGGACGCTGTGGAGGCTCTCAACTGAGGTGATATCATGAATGCATACGACGTTATCATCATGCCATGGTTGACTGAAAAGACCATGGAAGCACGTACCACACAGAACCGTCTTGAGTTCATTGTTCGACGAGCTGCTACCAAGAAACAAATCGCTCGAGCAGTTGAAACTATTTTCGAAGTTGAGGTCGACTCCGTCAACGTTCGCAACACCAAGCATGGAAAGCATGCAAGCGTACGTTTGGCAGAGGGCTACGACGCTGAAGACGCTGCAATGCGTCTAGGAGCTCTATGAGGTGAGGAATTATGGGTAAGAGAATTCGTGCACAGCGCAAAGGATCATCACCACGGTATCGTGTGTCAAGTCACCGATTCCCTGGTGCAAACAAAATGCCACGAGAGATGGATGTGGTTGGTGAGGTTACCGAATTGGTTCACTCTCCTGTCCACACGGCACCATTGGCACGTGTAAAGTTGCCAGACGGTGACACAACGCTTGTTGTTGCAACAGAAGGAGTTGCTATCGGTAGCACGATTGCTATTGGTGACAATGTCTCTCTGCGACCTGGAAACATCACTTCACTTTCGGAAATTCCTGAAGGAACAGCCATCAACAACGTTGAACTTCGACCTGGCGATGGCGGCAAAGTTGCTCGTTCTGCTGGAAATTCATGCATTGTTGAAGCCAAACTTGGTGACAAGGTTCGTATTCGAATGCCATCTGGTTCCCTCAAGGAACTCTCAGGTAACTGTCGAGCCACCATCGGTGTGCTCGCTGGTCACGGCCGTGACGAAATGCCTCTGCGAACTGCAGGTGCTGCTCATTACAAGGCCAAGGCACGTGGTAAACTCTTCCCGCATGTCAGCGGTGTTGCCATGAACCCTGTGGATCACCCACACGGTGGTGGAAACCACCAGGCTGTCCACGGACCAAACTCTGTTGCCCGAAGCACCCCTCCAGGTGCCAAGGTTGGTTTGATTGCCCCACGCCGCACGGGACGAGGTCGCGGCAAGCGAGTATGAGGTGTTGATGTATGGGACGTAAGAAGAAGAAGTCATTCATGACCCCAAAGGCCAGCCGACGAAAGGCACGTAAGCGACTTTCAACCACAACGGCTCGCCAGAAGAAGGAATTCACATACCGTGGATACGACATTGAAACGCTGAACAATATGCCAATGTTCCCTGAAGAAGGAGCGGATGAGTATCTTGTTCGCCTTCTCCCTGCTCGTGTCCGACGCTCCATCGTTCGTGGACTTTCAGAACAAAACGAGAAGTTCCGTGACCGTGTTCAGCGAAGCAAGACAAACACGATCCGCACGCATCGACGAGACATGCCTATTCTCCCAGAATTCATTGGTAAGACCATCGCAGTTCACAACGGCCAGAACTTTGTTGAGGTCGATGTTAAACCTGAGATGATTGGTCACTACCTTGGTGAATTCGCAATCACACGTCGTGGAGTTGCCCACAGTGGGCCGGGTGTTGGTGCTACCCGTTCATCGAAGCACGTACCATTGAAGTGAGGTGAAGATGATGAGCAACAAGCGAAACATGGACCGTCGAACAAAGCGTCGACAACTCCCTCAACGTGGTTACACACAACTGCTCCAAGGAAGCCGACTCGCAACCGCTCGTGCTGTCAATGTCGACATGCACGTTAAGCACTGTTTCGAAGTCGCTCGTGCCATCAAAGGCATGACTGCTGGTGCAGCGATCAATTTCCTCAACGAAGTTCTCCTCATCGATTCCGATCGTGCAGACATCCGTCGAAAGGCCACTGCTGTACCCTACCGATTGGGTAGCGGAAACAAGCGCCGAAAGCGATCAGGTCCTTCGATGGTTGGACACCGTAAGGGGAAGGTCGGCCCTGGTCGATACCCGGTTAAGGCAAGCCGTGCCTTCATCAAGCTCATTCAGAGTGCTATGGAGAACGCTCGTCACCAATACGACGATGTCGAACCAGAAGATATGGAAATCACACACGTTGCAGCCCACCGTGGACAAATCCGACGAGGATGGATCCCACGTGCCCGTGGCCGAGCAACACCAAGCAACCACTACCAGGTGAACCTCGAGATTTTCCTTGAGGACTTCACCGCAACCGACGATGAGTTGGAGGATGACTTCTGAGGTGAACAATCATGGCAGGGAAGAAGAGTACAATCAAAGCAATTGTCGACCGAAACGTCGAGCGTCATCTCGTCAAGGAATTCTTGATGCAGAACACCAAGCGCTCCGGTTTTGGTGGATTGGACATCAAGCGTACACCAAACGGTACCGAAGTCACCGTTCACGCTGTCAAGCCAGGTCTCGTCATTGGACGAAAAGGGAAGATCATCAAGGAACTTGAAGGTCGACTCAAGAGCGAGTTCGACTTGTTCGACCCCCAACTCAAGGTTGAAGAAATCAAGCAGAAGGATTCTATCCTCAACGCTCAGGTTATGGCAGAGTGGATTGCATCTTCGCTTGAACGTGGATGGTACTACCGCCGTGCTGGAAACAGTGCTGCAGAGAACATCATGTCAGAAGGCGCACGTGGTGTCATCGTCACCGTCGCTGGAAAACTCACAGGTTCTCGAAACCGCACTCAGAAGTTCATCATGGGGCACGTCAAGTACTGTGGTGAAACTGCACTCCAGCACATGGACAAGGGATACGCTGTTGCCGTCCGCAAACTCGGAACCATCGGTGTTACTGTCGAAATCATGCGCAAGGACGTTCGTCTTCCACACGAAATCTCCATCTTCTCCGATGAGGAATTGCAGATTCGAGAAGCCCAGGGCGAAGAAGGCGAAGAAGCTCCTACTGAGGAGGTGGAAGAGTGAGTCACGTCCGAAACCGAGACATCTCTGCCATGAGCCGTGAAGCGCTCGAGGCACGATTGATCGAGTTGCAAGACGAACTTCTCCAATTGCAAGCTGAGAAAGCCCTTGGTGGCACCCCATCCAACATGGGCGCCTACAAGGCAACTCGACGAAGCATTGCACGAATCAAGACCCATCTTGGGAACAACTGAATGAACACGAGGTGATGAACGACTATGGCGGCAATTTGTGGTGTATGTGGTCTACCAGACGAACTATGCATCTGCCAAGAAATTGCAAAGGAACAACAACGAGCAATCTTGTCCACCGATAGAAGGAGATACGGAAAAATCGTAACCAAAGTGGAAGGGATTGACGACGTCGCAATCGACATCAACGAATTAGCAAAACTACTCAAAAACAAATGCGCTGCCGGGGGAACTGTCAAAGGTCGAATCATTGAACTTCAAGGCGATCACAAAAAGAAGGCAGCAAATGTACTACGAAACAATGGATTCAATGTGGAGGTGAGATAAATGACGGACATGAACACAACTTGGATTGGTCAACTGTTGACCGTTGTTGAATCCACAGATCCAACGCTCACCGGACGTTCAGGAAACGTCATCGATGAGACACAAAAGACGGTGACCATCATCGAAAACGGCCAAGAGCGTGTTTTCGGTAAGGCATCGATTCAATTCACACTCAACGACGGAACTACCGTCCTTTCTGGGTCGTCCTTGCGGCAACGACCTGAAGACCGAATGAGCCGCAACTACAAGGAGGCATGAACATGCGAAAAATTGGAATTGACGTAAAAACACCTACTGGTGAATGGGATGGAGATCAAAACTGTCCGTTCTATGGAAGCCTACGCCTACGTGGACAAATGTTCGAAGGTGTTGTATCCGGTGTTGGTATGCAGAAGACGATTACCATCGAACGAAACAACGTTCGTTACATGAAGAAATACGAGCGATTTGAGAAGCGAACAAGTGCTCTCAGCGCACATCTTCCAAGTTGCATCGGTGAAGTCGAAATTGGCGATACCGTCCGTGTCATGGAATGCCGCCCTCTCTCCAAGACGGTTTCATTCTGTGTTATCGAAAAGACTGGAGGTGAAGCCTGATGCGTGGAATTGCAGGTCGACAAACACGTGGTCTACCGACCATGGCACGATTGCACGTTGCTGACAACACAGGTGCAAAGATCGTTCAAATCGTTAACGTCATCAAACTCGGTGGAACCATGCGTCGATACCCTGCTGGTGGCGTCGGTGACATGACCAAGGTTTCCGTCAAGAAAGGTACACCAGATACCCGCCGTCAAATGTTCAACGCTGTCATCATCCGACAGCGACGTCCGTTCCGTCGTGCGGATGGTACGTGGGTTCAATTCGAAGACAACGCTTGCGTCATCACCAATCTCAAAGGTGAAGTCCAAGGGTCTGACATCAAAGGGCCAGTTTCCCGTGAGGCTGCAGAACGCTGGCCTCGTATCGCTGCGACAGCGAAGCAAATTGTATGAGGTGAAGAAGAATGGTCAAGTCAAGCAAACCAGGAAAACAGCGTAAGGCGCAATACAATGCGTCCATGCACACCAAGCGCAAGCGAGTTTCAGCACGATTGCAACTCGACAAGCCTGATGAGCGATTTGCAGGTGTTCGATCCGTTACCGTCCGTGCAGGTGATACCGTTCGGGTCATCCGTGGAGATTTCTCTCACGGTGGTAAGCGACACGGTGGTAAGCGCAAGGCAGAGCCACTCACTGGTCCAGTCATCGGAATCGATGCGGACAAAGGTCGAATCCTCATCGAAGGTGCAAAACAATCCAAGTCCGATAACAGAGAAGAGGCAGTCCCGGTTCATGCCTCCAACGTCGTCGTCATCAAACTTGACGAGACAGACAAGTTGCGAATGCAAAAGTTGACCGAGGATAGGAGTTGAAAAATATGGGTAGCAGCAGTCACTTGAAGCGATTGGCCATGCCACGAAGCTGGCCTCTTCCACGAAAGACCACCGTTTGGGTCACTCGCCCAAGCCCTGGTGGCCACAGTTTAGAGCGTTGCATGCCGGTCAACTTGATCGTTCGTGATGTCCTTGGACGTGCACAGAGCGCTCGTGAAGTTCGATTTATCGTTCACAATGAACTCATCAAGGTCGATGGACGTGTCTGTAAGGACACCCGTCGTGGCGTTGGTCTCATGGACGTACTCTCGCTTGGAGACGAGCATTTCCGATGCATGCTCGATGCTAATGGCCGCCTACGCTATGTCAAAATCTCTGCAGAAGAAGCCGCTTGGAAGCTTGTTCGAATCGAAGGTAAGACAACGATTAAGGGAGGAAAAACCCAACTTAACTTCCACGACGGTCGAAACATGATTGTCGACGACGCTAAGGAGTTCAGCACCGGAGATTCACTCAAAATCTCGTTGCCAGATCAAACCGTCCTCGAGCACATTGCATTCGTCGAAGACGTTCGATGCTACCTCATCGGTGGTACACACGTTGGTGAGATGGCATTCATGAAGGAGCGCATCGTTAAGCGCTCGAGCATGCCAAACGAAGTTGCATTCGATGAATTCGGTACAACCGAAATCAATGTCTTCGCTGTTGGCGATGCAAGTCTTCCTGCTATGGAGGTGAAGGCTTGAGCGAGACAGTCAATCCAATGAGTGTACCTCGAATCACGAAGGTTTGCGTCAACATCGGTGTTGGCGAAGGTGGAGACCGATTGGTCAACGCTGAGAACGTACTCGAAATGGTCACTGGTGTTCGCCCACAGCGAACTCTTGGTAAGATTCAAAATCGTGACCTCAAAGTACGTGAAGGAGCACCAATCGGCTGCCGCTCAACCATGCGTAACCAAGAATCCATCAAGGAATTCTTGACCAACGCCTTCTGGGTACGTGACAACACCATCCCAAGTTGGAACTTTGACGCACAAGGAAACCTCTCCTTTGGAATTCGTGACTACACGGATTTCCCTGAGCAAAAGTACGATCCAGACATCGGTATCTACGGTATGGACATCAACGTCGTTCTTGAGCGACCAGGCCACCGTATCAGCCGACGCCGAAAGGCGAAGAGCAAGGTAGGCAAGAGCCACGGCGTGTCTCGAGACGAGTCGATGGAATGGTTCAAGTCGAACTTTGGAATTAAGATCATGGAGGAATGAATATGGCACGAGATCATGGAGAATACATGGGACGAACGATTGGATGCCGCCGATGTGGGCGACGTCGAGGAATGATTCGACGACATGGGCTACGCCTGTGCCGTCAGTGCTTCCGCGATGTTGGAAACGAAATCGGTTTCAAAAAGATGAACTGAGGTGATTATGAATGCAATTTGATCCATTAAACGACGCACTCGTCAAGATTTACAACGCAGAACAAGCTGGAAAATTCGATGTCGAATTGACTCCTGCTTCCAAACTACTTGGAAACGTTCTCAACATTATGCAGTCTTCAGGCTACATTGGAGAGTACTCCCGTGTTGAAAACGGCCGAGGTGACGCCTTTGTCGTCCAACTTCGCGGAACCATCAACCGATGCGGTACCGTCAAGCCACGACACAGTGTTCGCCGACAAGAATTCGAAAAGTGGGAGACACGTTATCTCCCTGCTCAGGACTTTGGTCTTCTCATTCTGACGACCAATTCCGGCGTCATGAACCACTACGATGCGAAGGACGCCCGCATTGGTGGCAAGTTGCTTGCCTACGTATATTGAGGTGAAAAGCATGGTAAAAATCGACAGAATCGAACACAACGTAACCATCCCTGAAGGCGTTACTGCCACACTCAGCGAAGATGGCGTCGTCACCATCGCAGGACCAAACGGGTCACTCTCACGAACCTTCGTATCGTCTCGAGTCGAGATCCTCCAAGATGGCGGCGGTCTCATCGTACGAACTGACTTGCCACGACGCAAGGACAAGGCTATGGCAGGTACCTGGAATGCGCACTTGAACAACATGGTCAAGGGTGTAACGGATGGCTTCACGTACCACTTGAAGGCTTTCTACTCTCACTTCCCAATGACACTGGCTGTCCAAGGACAGAACTTTGTTGTCAACAACTACTTCGGTGAAAAAGTTCCACGATCCGCAGACATCTTGCCTGGAGTTGATGTGAAAGTCACGAACAAGGTTGAGATTACAGTCTCAGGAATCGACAAGGAACTTGTTGGTCAAACAGCAGCAAACATTGAGCGCTGTACCACGGTCAAGAAGCGAGATCGACGTGTTTTCCAAGACGGTATCTACCGTCTCAGTAAGGAGTGATGAACGATGGCAGACGATTATGAGAATATGACTGTAGCTGAACTCAAGGAATTGCTCAAAGAGCAAGGCCTTCCTGTCTCTGGAAAGAAGGCAGATCTCATTGAGCGCCTCGCAGGTGCTGCTGAGCAAGACGACGCCCCTGTTGAAGAAGTCGAAGCATCCTCTGATGATGCTGAAGAAGATGATTTCTTCGAAGAAGATGATGATTGGGATGATGACGAGGGTGAAGTCCATGTCGCCAAGCAAAAGCCTGTTCTTGATGAAGCAACACAAGAAGCGCTAGCGCTCCGTGCTGCTCAGAAGAAAAAGACACCATCCTTCCGTCGAACCGAATGGTTCCGATACAAGCGATTGTCTCGTTCCGGATGGCGTGCTCCACACGGTATGGACAACAAGCAACGTCGCAACTTCAAGTACCGAGGTTCCCTCGTTCGAGTTGGACACGGTAAGGTTGCTTCCGCACGTGGCCTCCACCCATCTGGCTTCCGAGAAGTCATGGTTCACAACCTCAACGACTTAGAATCCATTGATCCAGAAACCCAAGCTGCTCGAATCGGTCGAACCGTTGGTGGCCGAAAGCGAGAGAACATCCACGCTCGTGCTGATGAATTGGGGATTCGTATCTTGAACCGAAGGAGGAATGTCTGATGCAACTTACAAACCAAAAGCGTCTTGCTGCAAAGATTCTCAAGTGCGGTGAAAACCGTGTCTGGATCAACCCAGACTACATCGATGAGGTTGCATCGTCCGTCCAAGCAGACGACATCCGTGAATTCATCGAAGAAGGACTCATCCGTGCCAAGGCTGTTAAGGGAACCTCTCGTGTTCGAGCACGTACTCGCCAAGAACAGCGACGTAAGGGTCGACAGAAGGGTCAAGGAAAGCGAATGGGTACGGCAAACGCTCGTAACCCTCGCAAGAACCGTTGGATGCGAACCATTCGCTCTCAGCGACGTGCGCTCAAAGATTTGCGAGAGGCCGATGAGATTACGCCTTCGCAGTACCGACGTTACTACCTCAAAGCAAAGGGTGGTTCCTATCGATCCATTGCCCACATGCGTTCTCAAATGACCATGGAAGGCGTATCTCTCAAGGAAGGTGACAACTGATGCAAGGAAACCGACGACGATCTGTTCTACGACGACGTAAGGCTGGACTTACAGACTATCGCCGACGTCTACGACTTCTACGAAGCCAACAACCGCGTGCAGTTGTTCGTGTCTCAAACACACGCACCTCCTGCCAGTTGGTTACTTGGGCTGCTGAAGGTGACAAAGTCGCTCTCAACGTTACAGGAAATGATTTGGTCAAGAAATTCTCATGGCCAGACAACATGTCCAAGAAATCTGTTCCAGCATCCTATCTTGTAGGTTACGCACTCGGAAAGGCGGCTCTTGCCGCTGGACATGAAGATGCAGTCCTTGACATCGGGCTTGCTGCAAGCACACCAGGCGGTCGTGTTTTCGCAGCACTTCGTGGTATGGTCGAGGCTGGACTGAACGTTCCTCACAGCGAAGAAATTCTTCCTGATGACGACCGAATCAACGGCGCACACATCGACGATAAGATTGCAGGTGCGGTTGAAACAACGAAAACATCCATCGAGGGGGCTTATTGATGACAGAAGAAGAAACAATTGACATGAACCAAGCTCCAGGTATGATTCTTGCTTATGCCCCACAAGAAACTGAAGAAACTGGTGGCCGCAGAGGACGTCGTAGCGCACAATCGATTGCCATCAGCAACCTCCGAAACTGGTCGCCACGAACTCGACTCGGCAACATGGTCTATGCAGGCCTTATCACCACTTACGAGGACGCTCTCGCAAGTGGACTACCAATCCGTGAAGTCGAAATCATTGATGCACTTCTTCCTGAGTTGGAGGACGAGATCATCAACGTCAACATGGTTCAGCGAATGACCGACAGTGGTCGGCGTGTTCGATTCAATGTCATGGCTTGTGTCGGTAACCGCAACGGCTACGTCGGACTTGCAATGGCAAAGGCGAAGGAAGTATCCAATGCCATCCAGAAGGCCATCGTCGCTGCAAAGTTGAACTTGATCAGCGTACAGCGTGGAAATGGTTCTTGGGAATCATCAGCAGGACCAGGTACCTCCGTCCCAATCAAGGTCAACGGCCGCTCAGCTTCGACTCGTGTCACGTTGATGCCTGCAGCAAAGGGTAAGGGACTGGTTATCGGTGAAACCGGAAAGAAGGTTCTCGAACTTGCTGGTGTAACCGACGTTCTTTCTCGAACCAAGGGACAAACCCGAACAACCATCAATTACGCTGCTGCTACCTTTAATGCACTCAAAACATTAAACATAACTCGCATTAGCAACGAACAGCGAGAACGCTTGTTCATCAATACTGGGAGGGTTTTGAAGTGAGTTTCATCGTTGTCAGAGCACGAAGCAATGTTGGTGTTGAGCGATCCATTCGTGAAACGATGGATTACCTCAACTTGACCAAGGTCAACCACGCAGTCATCATTCCTGAGAACGACCAGTACATCGGAATGCTTCGTAAGGCCAAAGACTACATCACGTGGGGCAATGCAGACCTTGCGACCGTTGAAACCATGCTTTCTGAGCGTGGACGGATGCCGGGGGATGCTCCATTGACCGATACAATCGTTGCAGAAGCAACCGATTACAAGACCATTGGCGATTTTGCTAAGGCCATTGTTAACAATGAAGCAACCGTCAAGGATGTTCCAGGTTTGAAGCGTGTCTTCCGTTTGCACCCTCCTCGAGGCGCAAAGGGTTGGGGCGGTATCAAGCGATCCTATGTCGTTGGTGGCGCTCTCGGTTCCCGAGGCGATGACATCAAGGCACTCGTTGAGAGAATGATTTGAGGTGATATGATGGGTACAAAAGCTAACAAGCACCGTGGACGAAATCGATACCATGGTCGTGGAAAGAAAGCCGGTCGCGGCGCTGGAAAGCGTGGTGGCCGAGGAAATGCAGGTATGAACAAGCATCGTGTCATGACACGAATCAAGTACATGCCAGGTCACTGGGGTATGCACGGCTTCAACCGTCACCCTTCGCTACGCAACGTACACGTGACCTGCAACGTCAGCCAACTTGAAGGCATGGCAGAAGGAAAGGACAGCATCAATCTCGGAGAACTTGGCATTGACAAGCTTCTCGGATCTGGCCGAATCAACGCTGCTATGACCGTCACAGTCGCAAACGCAAGCGCATCAGCCATCGAAAAGGTCGAAGCCGCTGGCGGAACCGTCAATCTCGAAGATGGTGACGACTGGGACGAATGGGAAGAAGAGTGAACAAGGAGGTCTCTGAATGAAACACAAGCCAGTACCAATCGGTGTTGTTCTCACTGGTGTGATTTACTTCGGTCTTCTGTTCTACTGGCAGTGGGATGAACTCCAAGGTGAAGGAGCAGCCCGTGACGCAGCCATTTTCGGTATCGTTCTCGCCGTCGCTCACGTAGCGTATGTTATTGCATGTTTCCAACGTGACCTGCCCGCCTCGATGAAGCAACTTCCAATCATTGGTCGCTATGCGAAACTCTACGGTTGGTTGATTTTCGTTTTCATCGCTGTGTGGTATTGTCGCCCAGAGAAATGGGGTGGGTACGATGAAGCAGTCGGATTCCTCCTTGTGGGTGTTCTGCTGCTTGGTTTCGGTGCTGCAGCCATTCTCACATGTTTCATGTGGGGTGGAGATCAAAGCAGCCGTCTTTACGCACTCAGCCGATTCGTTGACGTCTATCCAGCCATCACCAAGCCTGACCGTCACGTTCGATTCGGTGAGAAGATGTGGACAACAACCTTCGTTCTCATCATCTACTTCGCTATGACCAACGTCATGCTCTACGGACTCAGCGGTCAAGCAATGGACTTGTTCAGTGGATTCCGTTCCATCATGGCTGGTGCATCTGGTACCATCATGCACTTGGGAATTGGTCCTATCGTTACAGGTTCCATTATCATGCAACTGTTCGCAGGTGCCAAAATCATCCGTCTTGACTTGACCAACAGTGAAGATAAGGCCATGTATCAAGGTGTACAGAAACTCCTCGTTTTGATCATGATTCCAATTGAGTCGATTCCACAAACGTACGGTTTCCTCGACCCTTCCGAGTTCCTCATCGATGAGTACGGAATTGGTTGGGCAAACTTCGTGATTGTCGCTCAATTGTTTGCAGGTTCCTACCTCGTCTTCTTGCTTGACGAATTGGTGAGCAAGTGGGGTATTGGATCCGGTATGTCCCTTTTCATTGCTGCAGGTGTTGCACAATCGACATTCGTCGGTACGCTCTCTCCACTACCAACTACAGCCGGTATGGCCTACTCCGTCCAAAACCCGCCAGCAGGTACGCTTCCGATGATTTTCTACATGTTCAGAACGGCGACGAATGGAGAAATGATTTCACTCAATGGTTTCGAAATGATCCTATTGGGTGATGCGACGCACCCGAACGCAGTTATTGCTCTTGTTTCCAGTATCATCGTGTTCCTCGTTGTTGCCTACGCTGAATCGAGCAAGCTCGAATTGCCATTGACCCACGGAAAGGTTCGTGGTCATCGCGGTAAGTATCCAATTCGATTGGTCTACGCATCGAACATTCCGGTCATTTTGATGGCTGCTTTGCTTGCAAACGTCAACATGTTCTCGCTCTTGTTCTGGAGTCATCCGACGATGTCTCAGACGCCGATCTTAGGTCGGCAGGGATGGTTCTCGATGTCGGATTATATCGGAACCTATGAGCCCGGTCAAACGACAGCATCTGGTGGATTTGCCTGGTATGCTTCCATGCCAGCTGGTGTGAACGACTGGTTGATTCCGTTACTGAATCAACAATCGGATATGTTTGGTCACAGTTTGGGCCAGATCATGCTCCACGTTGTGTTCTACGTAGTCTTGATGACCGTTGGTTCAATGGTCTTCGCAAAGTTCTGGATTGATACCACCAACATGGGTACAAAGGACGTTGCCAAGCAGATTGAACGAACGGGTATGCAGATTCCTGGTTTCCGTAAGAATCCGAAGGTCTTGGAAAAGATTCTCGAGAATTACATTCCACCAGTGACCTACTTCTCTGGTGCGTTCGTAGGATTACTTGCTGCCGGTGCCGATCTCCTCGGTACCGTTGGTAATGCGACCGGTACGGGTCTGTTGCTGGCTGTTGGTATCATTCTACGTACCTATGAGCAGATCCAGAAGGAACAAGCAATGGAAATGCATCCAATGCTCCGACAATTCTTCGGTGCTGAGTAATCCGCTTTAACGGAAGAGATTGTGATGGCTTTTGCTTGCATGTAGGTTGACTTTAGAAATACTCCATGTTCTAGGTTTTGATAATGCGCTCCTCGGACGAACACATTATCTGGGCGTATGAAGATCTCGATTACACAATTCGAACCGAAGGGAACTTGGTTTCATTGGTTCCTTTGAAAGCCCTTAGCATCGACGAATTGATTGGCTTTATCATAATGGGCCTATTTGGCCTTGGATTGTGTCTAACAGCCCTAATCGCAGGAATAAATGAACTCACATATACTCAAGATGCGGATTCAGTCTGTGGTCATGCTGATGAAGTTCAATTTGGAGATGAAACGATTTACTGTAGCGAAGAGTATTCAGCCTTCTCAGACCCTCTTTCTGATATGGAGGTTGCGGAACAACATTTTCGATTCTCCTACGAGTACGATAGTGAATGGCAAGAATTTCGATGGGAGTACATGGATGCCAAAGAGAAATTTATCGTCTTTGGATATGATTATGGTGACTTCTACGATTGTTGGATTTACGTTCGTTCAGCAAGTTTTGACAGAGATTGGAATCTCGATGAAGTTGGCCATTACTGGATGTACAATCAACTCCCAGATTGGTGTGATGATCGAAGTGAAACCCCAGGGAATTTAACGTATGTAGATGGAAGTCACCCATTCAGCGGTGAAGACTTGTATGCGGTCCAACCAGAGGGTGGCATGGAATATATCTCAGTTATTCGTTACTCTACAAACTCGATTCTACATGTTGAACTCATTCATCCAGATTCGGATTACTTCCAAGAAATGAGCGGTTTCGAAACAATCATTCCGTTCTTGATCATGTTCTCTATCGGATATTTTCTCATTCGAAGGGCTGATGGACGACGTCCAAAGATTGTGTTTGATACGGTTGCTCAAACGCTTATGAGTAAGCACAAATTTCATTCCAAACCTCTACTTTTGGATAACGTCAGTGGCAGATCACTCAACTTGGCGGTTAGGAGTCATGAACGTACATACGTTTCAGGAGGCGAACATTCTGAATTAAGGACAAGAATGCATACCGGCTTAGATCTCTCATATCTGTATAAAGGAGAGTACGTCAAACTTGCCTTCTTTGATGGGATGGAGAAGGAGTCTGATTTTGCCCAACAATTACAAGTCGCATTTGGACTTGTTTCAGACGATGATTCATCGAACGAAGTCAGTGATGAAGAGACTGTTGTGGTTGAAACGACTGTTGTTGATGATGAAGTCGAACAACTGAAACTTGGCGCCTTTTGGGAATCTTGAGTTCGAAAACTTTTTTCTGCCTAATTTGGCTTGCAGTCCGTCATTTTTCTTCCAATTCGAGTCGGGTATCTTGATATAGGGGAGGTGAGTGGGTGAGTTGCTTGCGTCGGTGGGAACGGCGTTGGGACCCGAGTCTTCGGACGGTGAAGGTTCCCATCACCCAACGACGAGAGCCGAAGCACATGCGATTCTGAGAAACCTCCGGGAAGGAGCTCGCTCAGGGTCAGGTAGGTGATTTGAGATTATGACGTATTTTTTGTTGTGCAAGAGATAGTGCTCATAACCTCGCCAAGAAATTTAGGACAGCGAATTAATTGCGATAACAACTCTAGGGATCAAAACACGAGAAATCTGGTTGATCCTGCCAGAGGCGACCGCTTTTGGAGTTCGATTAAGCCATGCGAGTCGAGAGCTTTCGGAGCTCGGCATACTGCTCAGTAACACGTGGATAACCTGCCCTATCGTCTGGAATAACCTCGGGAAACTGAGAACAATGCCGGATAGCCCACAATGCCTGGAACGGTTTGTGGGTGAAGATAGGATGGGTCTGCGGCGTATCAGGTCGTAGGGGGTGTAATGGACCTCCTAGCCATCGACGCGTACGGGTGTTGGGAGACATAGCCCGGAGATGGATTCTGAGACACGAATCCAGACCCTACGGGGTGCAGCAGGCGCGAAAACTTCACACTGCAGGAAACTGTGATGAGGGAA
>Ga0255743_10000391_pt1 | contig 39883 bp, 41 predicted proteins | sample 101ome_19_FD_179950 | JGI IMG/M metagenome (GOLD analysis project Ga0255743, IMG submission 179950) | Coastal salt marsh microbial communities from the Groves Creek Marsh, Skidaway Island, Georgia - 101405AT metaG (version 2) | ecosystem: Environmental > Aquatic > Marine > Intertidal zone >... | reverse complement strand
ATGTAAGAGGCAGAAATGGTTCTGGCAAGGTATTACTAAGAACTGCTCCCGTAGGAACAGGTATCATTGCTGGTGGTCCGATCCGGGCTATTTGTGAAGTTCTAGGTATACAAGACATCGTGGCAAAATCATTAGGTTCTGCTAATCCGTACAACGTAGTTAAGGCTTGTATCGATGCTCTAAGTAATCAAACTTCTCCGAAAATACTTTCAGCAATAAGAGGTAAAAAAATTAATGAAATTGTTGCTAGCAGGGAAAATTAAAAATGAATTTAAATAATTTAATTAAAACCAATAAAAAGAAAATTAGACCTGGTAGAGGTATCGGTTCTGGAAAAGGTAAAACTTCAGGTAGAGGTCACAAAGGTCAAAAATCCAGAAGAGGTGTAGCAATAAAAAGTTTTGAAGGTGGACAAATGCCATTATTTAGAAGATTACCTAAAAGAGGCTTTAATGCGATTAAAAATAACGAATTAACGGCTGAAGTAAATTTAAGTTTTTTACAAACTTTAGCCGATAATAAAAAAATAGATACAAAAAATAGTATTGATCTTGAAAGTTTAAAAAAATCAAAATTAATATCAAAAAAATATACCAAACTTAAAATACTTGGTGGCGGTGAGTTAAAAAGTAAATTTAACATAGTTTCTGATTTTGTTTCAAAAAGCGCACAACAAAAAATAGAAAAATCTGGCAGTATCTTAAAACTAATTACAAAGAGTAGTTAAACTTATGTCTAATGAAAATTTAGGTAATTCATTATCAGCATCGAGTGATTTAACTAAACGAATTCTTTTTACATTATTAATTTTGTCAATTTATCGATTAGGTACATATATTCCGCTACCAGAGATAGATCCACAAGCACTACAACAAATCATGTCGACTAAACAACAAGGTTTATTGGGAATGTTCAATATGTTTTCTGGTGGAGCAGTGCAAAGAATGGCAATATTTGCTTTAGGTATAATGCCTTACATATCTTCTTCGATTATTGTTCAATTATTAACTGGAGTATCAGATTATTTTAAAAATTTAAAAGAACAAGGTGAAATAGGTAGAAAGAAGATCACCCAAATCACAAGATACGGAACAGTTTTAATTGCAGCCTTTCAAGGGTATGGTGTTGCTGTTGGCTTAGAGAACGCGGGTAACATTGTAATTGATCCAGGTTTATATTTTAGATTTATTACTACAGTTACACTTGTGGCTGGTACTACTTTTTTAATGTGGTTAGGTGAGAGAATTACCTTAAATGGAATTGGAAATGGAATTTCTTTAATTATCTTTTCGGGAATTGTAGCAGAAATTCCAAGAGCTTTAGCTTCTACATTTGAGTTAGGTCGAACAGGGGCACTATCGGCTGTCATGATTGTTGGAATTTTTGTTTTAATAATTTTAACAGTTTTATTTATTGTTTTTTTTGAAAGAGCGTTAAGAAAAATTTTAATTAATTATCCACGAAGACAAGTTGGTAACAAAGTTTATGGGGGTGAGTCTTCTTATTTGCCGTTGAAATTGAATACAGCAGGAGTTATCCCAGCGATTTTTGCTTCAGCACTACTTTTACTTCCAATTACTTTAACTAATTTTGGTTTAGCGGAGTCAGATGCCTTTTTAAATATTTCTTCAATGTTTACCCAAGGACAACCTCTTTATATGTTACTTTACGGATCAGGTATTATATTTTTTTCTTTTTTTTATACATCGATAGTTTTCAACCCTAAAGAAACATCTGAAAATTTAAGAAAATATGGTGGCTATATTCCAGGCATTAGACCAGGTGATAGAACAGCTGAATATATTCAAACAATTTTAATTAGACTAACAACAGTTGGCTCTATTTATTTAGCATTTATTTGCTTATTACCTGAATTTTTAATTTCTAAATATCCAATTCCTTTTTACTTAGGTGGAACATCGATTTTGATTGTTGTAGTTGTGGCATTAGATACAGTTAATCAAATTCAAACACGTATTATGAGCGCTCAATACGAGTCTCTGTTAAGAAAAACCAAGTTTGGTAAATAACCTACATGAATATTATTTTATTTGGACCACCGGGAGCTGGCAAAGGAACGCAATCAGACTTTTTAGTGAGCAAATTTCAGCTCTTTAAATTATCTACGGGAGATTTATTAAGAAATGAGATATCTAAAAAAACTGAACTAGGAAAAAAAATAGAAAATATAGTCAATACAGGAAAATTAGTTTCAAATGACATTATTGATAGTTTAATTGAATCTGTAGTTTCTAATCCTCAATATTTAAATAAAATTATTTTTGACGGCTACCCTAGAAATCTTGAACAAGCACAGAGTCTGGATAAACTTTTAAAGAAGTTTAATCAAAAAATACATTTAGTTTTAAGTCTCGAAGTTTCTCTACAATCTGTGATTAAAAGAATTACAGGTAGAGCCATTTGTAAAAAATGTGGAAAAATTTATAATGAATTTTTTAATCCTCCACCAGCGAATACAGATTGTTGCAAAGGTGACAATCTTCAAAAAAGAAAAGATGATAATGAAAAAGTTGTCACGTCTAGATATGAAACCTATCAAAATTTAACTGAGCCGATACTTAAACATTATGAAGGCTCTGGCATAGTAAAAAAACTGGATGGAAATTTAGAAATAAAGCAAATAATGGGACAAATCAGCAAATATATTGAGGGGTTACGGGGTTGACTTTGAGAGATAATCTCATATAAGTATGCCCATAATTAATCCAGGAAACTATGGCCAGAATAGCCGGTATTAACATTCCGCAAAATAAGTTAGTCAACGTTGCTTTGACTTATATTCATGGTATTGGTCTCAATACCTCAAATAAAATTTGTTCTAAATTAAATATTTCCACCACGACCCGAGTAAATCAACTCACAGAAGATCAAGTTCTAAAAATAAGAGAATTTATTGATGCTAATTATAAAGTTGAAGGAGATTTAAGAAGAGAAGTCTCTATGAACATAAAAAGACTTGTAGACTTAGCTACTTATCGTGGAAGCAGACACAAAAAAAAATTACCTGTTAGAGGACAAAGAACTCACTGTAATGCTAGAACAAGAAAAGGAAAAGCGATTGCCATTGCGGGCAAAAAATTAACGCCATTAAAGAAATAAATAAATGAGTAAAGAAAAAATATCAAATAAACAAACTAAAACTGACGAGAAAGTTTCAACACAAACTGAAAAACCAAAAATTAAGAAAATTAAAAAAGTTAAAAAAGATATTTTAAATGGAAAAGCATTTGTTTACTCCACATTTAATAATACAATTATCTCGATTGCTGATGAAAATGGTAATGTTGTTTCATGGTCATCAGCTGGCTCTAAAGGTTTCAAAGGATCTAGAAAATCGACTCCATACGCAGCACAAGTAGCAGCAGACGATGCTGGCGGGAAAGCTTATGAAATGGGTATGAGAAGTTTATCGGTTCAAGTTAAAGGTCCAGGGTCGGGTAGAGAAACTGCATTAAGAGCATTACAATCAAAAGGTTTTAAAATTACTTCTATTATCGACACGACACCAATGCCGCATAACGGAGTTCGACCACCAAAAAAAAGGAGAGTATAATTCAATGAGTCAAATTAATATAAATGATAAAAATTGGAAAACTTTAATTAAACCCAACAAAATTAATATTACTAGTAGCGATGATAAAGCAGTTGCTAAATTAGTTGCAGAACCTTTAGAGAAAGGTTTTGGTCTTACAATTGGAAATTCACTAAGAAGAATTTTATTATCTTCTATTCAAGGTGCTGCAGTAACAGCAATTCAAATTGATGGAGTGTTACATGAGTTTTCATCAATCAAAGGTGTTAGAGAAGATGTCACAGACATTGTATTGAATGTTAAAAATTTAGCAATTAGATCTACTTCAAATACAGATAAAAAAATTATATTAGATGTAAAAGGTCCAAAAGAAGTAAAAGCAAAAGATATTACTTTAGTTCCTGAAGTTGAAATTCTTAACCCTGAACAAACAATTTGTAATTTAGATGAAAATACCAATTTTCATATGGAATTAATTGTGAGCACAGGGAAAGGTTATGTATCAGCAAATAAAAACAAAAATGATGATAGTCCACTTGGTTTAATTGCAATTGACTCTTTATTTAGTCCAGTTAAAAAAGTTTCATACTCTGTTGACACTACACGATCTGGTAGTGCACTTGACTACGATAAACTGATAATGACGGTAGAGACTAATGGCACAGTTGATGCAGAAGATGCTATCGCGTATTCAGCTAGAATCTTTCAGGATCAATTAGGAATTTTTGTAAATTTTGAAGATCCACAAGAAATAGTTCAAGAAACAAAAGTCGTTGAACCTCAGTTTAACAAAAATCTACTTAAAAAAGTTGATGAATTAGAATTGTCAGTAAGATCTATGAATTGTCTTAAAAATGATAATATTATTTATATTGGTGATCTTGTTCAAAAAACTGAACCGGAGATGTTAAGAACTCCTAACTTTGGTAGAAAATCATTAAATGAGATTAAAGAGGTTTTAAGTACGATGTCATTATATTTAGGAATGGAAATACCAAACTGGCCTCCAGACAATATTGCTGAATTATCAAAAAAACTAGAAGATAATAATTATTAATTTATGCGACATAGATTAGGTTATAGAAAGTTAAATCGAACTAGCGAACATAGAAAAGCTTTGTTTAAAAACATGCTTAATTCTTTAATCAAATACGAGCAAATTATAACTACATTGCCCAAAGCAAAAGAACTTAAGCCGCAGATTGATAAGGTAATTACAATCGGTAAAACGAGTAACTTAAGTAACAAAAAAAGACTTTTTTCAAAATTACAAAATAAATTATCAGTAGATAAAGTTTTTAATGAACTGTCTGGAAGATACAGCAAAAGAAATGGTGGTTATTGTAGAGTGTTGAAAGCTGGTTTTCGAACTGGTGATGATGCCCCGATGGCAGTTATTGAACTAGTGGATAGAAATCCAGAAGCAAAAAAAGTGGATGTTCCAAAAAAAGTAGATGAAAAAAATGCTGAGAAAGCAAAAACCCCTCCAGCTGTTGAAAGTAAAGAAACTACTAAAAAAAAATCTAAAAAATAATTTAAATGTTTAAGACTTTTGTTGTCAGTAAAGAATTTGACAACACAAGAATTGATAAATGGTTTAAAAATCAAGTTAAAGATATCCCAAATTCATTAATACAAAAGTTTATTAGAACTAAAAAAATTAAGTTAAATGATAAAAAAACAACCTCCTCTATACGTGTAAAATATCAAGATAAAATAACAATTTTCAATCTAGAAAATATTGAAAATCGTACCGTCAAGTTTAAAAAAAAATATGTTTCAAGTCCCGCTGAGCAAGATGAACTATTAAAAGTTGTTGAAGATAATAAAAATTTTATAGTTCTAAACAAACCTGCTGGTCTACCCACTCAATCTGGAACAAAAGCATTAAGAAATTTAGTAGATATATTAAAAACTAGTAAATATTTTAGTGAGGACAAACCTTTTATTGTCCATAGACTAGATAAAGAAACTTCAGGCATCATCTTATTTGCAAAGAATCGTAAGTACGCACAATTATTTACCTCATTATTTAGATTACGTAAAATACATAAGACATATCTTGCGATTTGCAATAACCAGTTTAATAGCAATGAAAAAAATTTAAAAGATAATCTTATCTACTATGAAAAAAACAGACAAATAATTCAAAAAGCTGAAACCACAGTTAATGTTCTTGATAGCAATACTAAGTATTCTTTATTAGAATTAAATCCAATTACCGGGCGAAAGCACCAATTACGTAAACAATTAGCGGTTCGCGATTGTCCAATAGTCGGAGATAATAAGTATAACGTTAAGTATAAAAATTCTAACTTTAAACATTTAATGCTACATGCTTATTCACTTAAATTTAAAATTAATGAACGTAAATATTCTTATTATATTTCGCCGGATGAGAATTTTTTGCATTTATTGAAAAAATATAATTTTAAATTAAATAAATTCTTTTAAAAAACAATCTTTTAAATTTTTATTTATACTTTTAATTTTAAGAGTGGTAACTTTTTCTAGTGAGGTAATTTTATTATTGTCCAGACCACATGGGTTTATTTTTTTATAATCAGCTAAATTATTATCGATATTTATTGAGCATCCATGGTAAGCAATCCATTTTTTTACTCTAACTCCAATAGCTGATATTTTGTTTCCTTTAACCCAAATCCCTATATTTTGTCGGTCAGCTTTACCCTGTACATTATATAATTTAAGAAATTTTATAATGGCGTTTTCAACTTTAGTTATCAGTGTTCTAATATTTTTACCTCGATTATTTAGATTTAATACAAAATAAATTATTTTCTGTCCTTTATTATGCAATGTAATTTTGCCCCCTCGATTAGTAGATATTATTTTGATTTTATCTGATAAAATATCTTGCTTACTTGCTCTAACGCCTGAAGTATAAATTAAGGGATGTTCTAATATCCATATTAATTCAGGTTTTTTTTGATTTAGCACATCATTTACGCGGTTTTCTAATAATCTCAAAGCTTTTGGATATTCAACAGGTTTGGTGCTTATTTTAAATTCTATACTCATTTAGTTTGAATTTTAACATTAGATCAGCTATTAGTCTCAGAAAATAACAATATAATTTTATGAGTTTATTAAAGTCTATAGGAAATAAAAAAGTTAACTTTGATTTTAACAAAGATTTTATCACTATCTTTAGTGATAAGATTAAGGCTAACGACTCTCATTTTATCAATCAATCTTTAAAAGAACTGCATCCTTCAGATACCGCAAATTTAATTGAAAATTTATCAAGCGAGATCCGTGCGAAACTCATAGAAATTGAGGCTTTTACGATAGAACCAGAAATTTATATTGAGCTAAATGAGTCTATTCAAAGTGAAGTTTTACAAATCTTATCTTCAGAAGCTATTGCTAAAATAATTAAAAGATTAGAATCTGATGATGCTTTAAAATTAATATCCAATTTAGAATTAGCAAGAAAAGATCAAGTACTAGACAAGTTACCACCAAAAGATCGTTTTTTATTAGAAGAGGGATTAAGTTACCCAGAAGACTCTGCCGCCAGAATTATGCAAAGGGAATTTACTGCAGTTCCAAGCGAGTGGACAGTAGGGCAAACAATCGATTATCTAAGAGAAAGCAAAGAACTACCTGATGAATTTTTAGAAATTTTTGTAGTAGACAATGATTTTAAACCTATTGGTATTGTTCCATCATCGCGAGTTTTAAGAACTCCTCGAGAGTCAAAAATGAATTCTATCATGCGTGAAATGCCAGTTCTTATTTCAGTCAACATGGATAAAGAAGAGGTAGGACATGCTTTCGAAAATTACAACTTAGTTTCTGCTGGAGTTGTAAATAAAAATAATAAATTAGTAGGAATGATCACCGCCGATGACGTTGTTACGGTTGTTCAGGAAGAAGCAGAAGAAGACGTTTTAAGATTAGCGGGAGTAGGTGATGAAGAAATTACTGACTCAGTTATGATGAAAACTAAAAAAAGATTTAACTGGTTATTGATTAATCTCTTTACCGCTTTACTTGCCACGTGGGTTATAAGTTTATTTGGTGCTTCTATTGAGCAAATGGTGGCATTAGCATTTTTAATGCCAATTGTAGCATCAATGGGAGGTAACGCAGGTATGCAAACTTTAGCAGTTACTATTCGTGCTATTGCAAACCAAGAATTATCATCAGGAAATATTGGCAAAGTAATTTCAAAAGAATTTATTATTGGAGTATTAAACGGGATTATTTTTGCAGTTATCTCAGCTGTAATTGTGGAACTTTGGTTTAAAGACATGAGACTGTCCTTGTTGATTGGTATTGCCATGGTAGTCAACATGATCGTAGCTGGTTTATTTGGGATTTTAATTCCTGTTACACTTAAAAAAATGAATATCGACCCTGCATTAGCTTCAAGTGTATTTGTTACAACGATTACAGATGTGATTGGATTTCTAGCATTTTTAGGGATCGGCTCGATAATATTTTTAGTTTAATTTAATATTATCAATCAATCGAGTTTGCCTGATATAGTAAGCGATAAATAATCTTGTTTCGTTTTTAATCTTAATTTTTTCAATATAATCGATTTTTTTGATACCTAGTTTGTTTAGTTGAAATTTTATTTCTTTTAGAGAATTTTTACCCATCATTTTTTTAATAGTTTTAAAAACAATGCCTGCTAAATTAAATTGACTTTTGCTCAGACTTTTATTTCTTGAAGAATAAGCTAATCCGTTTACTTCCCTGATAGTTTTACAAGGAATTACTTTAGTTTTAATATTATTTTTTTTAATATGCTCTTTTATTAAAATAAGTTGTTGATAATCTTTTTCACCTAAAAAAATATACTTTGGACTAACTATTTCCAAAAATCTGTTCACTACATTAATTACTCCTCTGAAGTGTCCGGGTCGATATTTACCACATAATTTTTTAGCAAATTTTGATAAATATATTGGTTTTATTGTTCTAAAATTAAATATCTGATTATACGTCGGTAAAAAGACATATTTTACTTTATTTCTTTTTAAAATTTTTAAATCTTTTTTTAAATTTCTTGGGTACTTATTAAAATCTGATTTTGAATTAAATTGTTTAGGATTAACATAAATTGAGACCAATATATTTTTTGATTTTTGCTTAGCTTGTCTTATTAGGTATTCATGTCCTTTGTGTAGGCCACCCATTGTTGGGACAAATGACACTATGGAGTTCTTAATGAGATTTTTAAGTGTATATTTATCTTTAATTATAATCATTTTTTGTTTAATTATAATAATTAATAATATCTAATGATAAAACAAGCAATCATACCTTTAGCTGGTCTTGGTACGAGAATGTTACCATTAACAACAGTTATTCCAAAAGAATTATTACCTATAAATGGCAAGCCAAACTTAGAATACATACTCGACGAATGCATTGAAGCCGGCATCAAGGAGTTTATCTTTGTTATCTCTAAGAAAAAAGAAAATATAAAAAAATATTTTTATAATGACCAATTTTACCAAAAGATAATTAAACAAAAAAAAGATAAAAGAATTAAACAAATTTACACTAAGATAAAAAAATATAAAAAAATGATTAAATTTGTTTATCAGAATTCTCCCAAAGGAACTGGTGATGCAATATTAAAATGTAAAAATTATATTAAAGGGAATTATTTTTTGATGCTTTTTCCGGATGATTTAATTATTAACCAAAACTGTTCTAAGGAGATGGTCAGGTTGCATAAAAAAACTAAAGGGGCAGTAATAGCTACTAAAACAGTAAATAGGAATAGCGTTTCAAGATGGGGAATATTGGCTCCAAAAAATAAAAAAAAGAACACTTTTCAGATTTATGATGTTGTTGAAAAACCAAAGAAATCACAAGCACCGTCAAATTTTGCCATCATTGGTCGTTATATCTTGCCTAAAAAAATTATGAAATATTTAAAAAATTTAAAACCAGGACAAGGTAAAGAAATTCATATTACCGATGCAATCAGAAAGTTGATCAAGCAAGGTGATAAATTTCATGGTAATATTTTTAAAGGAAAATATTTAGATTGCGGAACTATTACGGGTTATATTAATTCAGGAAATCAAATTTATAAACAGAAGTAAATATGCATAAACTATGTATGATAGGTACTGGGTACGTTGGTCTAGTTAGTGGCGTATGTTTTGCTGATCTGGGAAACCAAGTTATTTGTGTTGATCAAGATAAAGAGAAAATAAAAAAGTTAAGATATGGAATTTCACCAATCTACGAACCAGGTTTAGATGAAATTTTAAAAAAAAATATTAATGATAAACGGATTCAATTTACTGATAATTTAAGTGAAGCAGTCAAACAATCAGATATTATTTTTTTATGTGTGGGCACACCCAACAAAAAAAATTCATTAGATGTTAACTTATCATATGTCTTTAAAGCAGCTAAAGAAGTTATTAAAAATAGCAAGTCTCACAAAATTATTGTAACCAAATCTACGGTTCCAGTTAGTACTGGCGATCAGATAGAAAAATTAATAAAAAAAAAGAAAATTAGTGTAATTTCCAATCCAGAATTTTTAAGAGAGGGTGAGGCCATTAGAGATTTTCGTTTTCCAGATAGAATAGTTATTGGTTCTAATGAAAGTAAAGCCACCGAGATTATGAGATCTCTTTACACTCCTTTAATTAACAAAGGGGCAAAGTTTTATGTGACAAATAGAAGAGGTGCAGAATTAATCAAATATGCCTCTAATGCATTTTTAGCTACCAAGATAAGTTTTATTAATGAGATTGCTAATTTGTGTGAAAAATCGGGAATAAATGTTGAAGATGTAGCACTCGGAATTGGTAGCGATAATAGAATTGGAAGTCGATTTTTAAGAGCTGGTCCAGCCTACGGTGGTTCATGCTTTCCTAAAGATACAAAAGGATTAGTGGCAACTGGTAAAAAATTCAAAACAGATCTATCAATAGTTAATAGTGTTATTAAATCTAATGAAAATCGAAAAAAATTCTTACTAGAGCGAATTCCAAAAATTTTAGGCAGGGTAAAAGGAAAATCAATTACATTTTTAGGTGTTACTTTCAAACCTAATACTGATGATATGAGAGACTCAAATAGTTTAATTATGATCCCATATTTAAGTAAAAAAGGGGCTCGTATCAAATATTACGACCCAACAGGAGAAAAAAAAGAATTCAAAAAAATTAAAAATGTTGAGTATGCATTTTCTGTTAATCAAGCTTGCATGAATGCAGATTTAATTGTTTTGCATACTGAATGGGATGAATTTAAAGCAATTGAATTTAATACTTTAAAAACAAAAAAAACATGTAAAGTTTATGATCTGAGAAATTTATTTGATTACAAAGAAATGAAAAAGAAGAAAATCAAATATTATTCGGTAGGTCGACCTAATCTTAATTAATTTCAAAAATAGACTCAACTTCAACTGCAGCACCGAGCGGTAAAGAATTTGTACTAATGGCTGCTCTAGCATGTATACCTTTATCACCAAAGACATTAACTAAAAGATCTGACGCTCCGTTTATCACCTTAGGTTGGTCAATAAAATCATCTGAAGAGTTCACATAACCTGTAATTTTTATACATTGTTTAACTTTGTTAAGATCACCATCACAAGCTTCTTTTACTTGAGCCAGTATATTAATACAGCATACTTTAGCTGCTTCTTGGCATTGTTCCAGAGACAAATCTTTACCAGCTTTACCTTTGATTAAAGTCCCATCTGCCTTGAAAGAAACTTGACCTGAAACAAATAATAAGTTCCCACTTTTTTTATAAGCACTATAGGACCCAACGGGTTTAGGAGCTTTCGGTAAATTGATGCCAAGTTTTTTTAAATTATCTTCAATCATCTTTTGCTTTTCTTTTTTGACTTATCATACTCTCTTCTTTTTTCAATAAGGATCAGCGCTTCTTCCATTGTAAGTTCATTTGGATCTTTGTCTTCAGGGATAGTCGCGTTTAAGGATTTATACTTAATATAAGGGCCATACTGACCTTTCATAACTTTAACCGGTTTTTTATCTTCAGGATGTTCGCCTAAATTTTTAATTTCTGAAGAGGAAATTCTTCCAGGTTTAGCTTCTGAAATTAAAGTGATTGCTCGGTTTAAACCAATAGTAAATAAATCTTCCACCGTTTCTAATCGTGCTGATTTATTGGAACATTTTAAATAAGGACCAAATCGTCCTATGTTAACAGTGATGTCTTCATTAAGATCTGGATGTTTACCTAAAACTTTTGGCAATGAGCATAAATACTTTGCTTTTTCTAAATTCACATTTTCAATACTTAAACCTTTAGGAATGGAAACATTTTTTAAATTTTCATTTTCTTTTTTCTTTTTTGATTTTCTTTTGGGTTTTTCATCTTTAACTTCAGGTACAATCTCGTATTGTAAATAAGGTCCAAATCTTCCATTTTTGAGAAAAATATCTTTGCCCTGATCGTTTTGCCCAATAAGTTTTGGTTCGGACAGGTTTAACATTTGTGAAGCTTTAGCTTTAGACAGAGGTCTAGTAAATTTGCAATCAGGGTAATTTGAACATCCAATAAAAGCACCTCCTCGAAAGCTGTTTTTAAGACTTAAAGTACCCGTACCACAAGCTTTACATGCTCGATCAATCTGATCGTTTTTATCTTTATCAAAGACTAAGTCACCCAAACTCTCGTTTAACATGTCTAAAACTTCACGAGTTCTAATTTCTTTAACTGAACCAACATTTGAATAAAAGTCTTTCCAAAAATTTTGTAATACTTTGATATAATCCTCTTTTCCACTAGTTATATCATCTAATTGATCCTCTAAGTTTGCCGTAAAATTGTAATCAACATATTTAGCAAAAAGTTTTTCTAAAAAAGCAGATAAAAGTTTGCCTCGATCGGTTGGATGGAATCGCTTATTTAAAAGTTCGACATAATTTCTAGTTGAGAGCACCGAAATAATACTTGCATAAGTCGAAGGACGACCGATACCAAGTTCTTCTAATTTTTTAACTAAACTAGCTTCAGAATATCTAGGGGGAGGATTTGTGAAATGTTGTTCATCAATTATTTCCTTAATGTTAACTGTGTCTCCAATTTTTACAGCTGGCAGAACATTTTTGGCATCATCGTCGTTATCAGGTAAAGTATAAACTTTCAAAAATCCATCAAATTTCATTACAGAACCGCTTGCATTAAAAGCAACCGAGCCATCATCTGAAGCGATTTGAATTGAACTTCTATCAAATTCAGCAGGATTCATTTGTGAAGAAAGGGCACGTGACCAGATTAAATCGTAAAGTTTAAGCTGATCGGTACTTAGATATTTTTTTAATTCATCAGGTTTTTTTTGAATATCAGTAGGTCGGATTGCTTCGTGAGCTTCTTGAGCATTTTTAGCTTTCTTACCCGCATAACTATTAGGAGTTTCTGGTAAATAATTTTTACCGTAATCATTTTCAATAAATTTTCTAAAATCAGCTACGGCTTCTTTGGAAATATTGGTTCCATCTGTTCGCATATAAGTTATTAAACCAATAGTATCTCCATCAATATCTATTCCTTGGTATAACCTCTGAGCTATTTGCATTGTACGTGAAGCGCCAAATCCATATTTACCTGAAGCGGTCTGTTGTAGAGTTGAAGTAGTAAATGGAGCTAATGGATTTCGTTTATAAACTTTATTAGTAACATCTTTAATTGTATATTTTTTATTTTTTATTATTTCAGCTGCTTTATTAATTGAGTCTTTATTCCTAAAAGTAAATCTTTCAATTTTATTGTTTTCATAAACATTGATTTTAGAATTAATTATATTAGAGGAAGAATCTTGAAAATTAATATTTAAACTCCAGTACTCTTCAGGTTTAAAAGATTCTATTTCGTGTTCTCGTTCGGTGATTAGTTTTAAAGCAACAGACTGAACTCTGCCAGCAGACTTAGATCCTGGCAGTTTCGTCCATAAAATTGGTGAGATATTAAAACCGACTAAGTAATCTAAAGCTCTACGAGCGAGATAAGCATTAACTAATGTGTCCTCAATTTCTCGTGGATTGTTAATACCGTTGAGAACAGCATTCTTTGTGATCTCATTAAAGACAACTCTCTCTAATTTTTTACCTTTGAGTAATTTTTTGTCCTCTAAAACTTTTTTAACATGCCAAGCAATCGCTTCGCCTTCACGGTCTGGGTCAGTCGCTAAGATAATTTTATCACTGTCTTTTGCCGCATCAGTAATTTCTTTTAAATATTTTTTTGAAAAGGCATCTAATTCCCATTGCATTTCAAAATTTTTTTCTGGATCTACTGATCCATTTTTAGATGGCAAATCTCTAATGTGTCCATAACTTGCTAAAACGATATAATCTTTTCCCAAATATTTATTTATAGTTTTAGCTTTAGCTGGACTTTCGACCACGACGAGGTTCATGATGTCTATCTTTAGTTGAATAAACTAAGATTTGTCAAATTAATTTAATTCAGTGAACAAAAAAACGTTGAATTTAAAGATTAATTTTATTTTCAGTACCAGCTTTTAAGCGTCCAATATTAGTTTTGTGGCTGTACATGATAAGTACAAAAAATAAAAATAAGATGACGGATTGATCTAAACCTTTTAAAAAAATATTTACTATCAAAACAATAAAGGTTGAGACTAATGAAGCTAGTGATACAAATTTTGATATAAAAACAATAACTAACCAGCTAACAATAAACACCAGCGGTAATAAAATATTGAATGCAAATAAAATTCCTAAGTATGTTGCTACACCTTTACCACCTTTAAATTTTAACCAGATTGGAAATAGGTGTCCTAAAAAAACTAACAGGGCAGATAAAAAAATGTAATCTTGGTAATATTTCATCGTAACTAGAACAGCGATGTAACCTTTAAGACCATCTAAGATTAAAGTTAAGAGACCTAATAGCTTACCACCCGTTCTTAATACGTTAGTCGCTCCAATATTTCCCGAGCCAGATTGCCTAATGTCTTGTTTTAAAAATATTTTTGCTAAAATAAGTCCAAATGGAATCGATCCTGCTAAGTAGGAATATAAACCAACAGTTAAAATTTCTTGCATTAGTCGTTAAATACTAGTTGACCTTTTAGAAATGTCATTAAAATTTTTCCTTGAAGGGTTTTATTCTCAATTGCTGCATTTTTTGACTTTGATTTAAGATTATTGGCATCAACCTTCCAGGGCTTATCAAGATCAAATACACAAATATCAGCATCAGAACCAACTTTTAAGGTTCCTTTGTTAATTTTTAGAATTTTAGCAGGGTTAATTGTAATTAGTTCTATCAGTTTAGATAGTTCGATCGATTTATTATGATAAAGTTCAAGTGCCAAAGGTAATAGGGTCTCAACCCCGATTGATCCAGTAGCGGCTTGAGCAAATGGTAGTCGCTTACTTTCTTCGTCTTCAGGTTTATGAGCAGAAACAATCACATCAATCAATCCAGATTTGATAGCATCGACTAAAGACTTCCTATCATCTTCTGAGCGAAGAGGTGGTGAAAATTTTAAGAACGTTTTAAAGTCTCCAATATCGTTATCATTTAAAGATAAGTGATTAATCGATACTCCTGTAGTAAATTTTTTACCATTTTTTTTATTTTTCTTTATGACCTCGACTGATTTTTGCGAGGAGATCTGATTTATATGATATCGGCATGGATATTCTTCTAATAAAGTAAGGTCTCTCTCAATAATTATTTTCTCTGCAATTGAAGGAATGCTTTGTAAACCTAATCGAGTAGCCATTTCTCCTTCATTGATACATCCCGCTTTAGAAAGTTCATAATCTTCAACATGTTGCATTATTAGAACACCCATGTCAGAAGCATAATCCATAATTCGAGACATAATTTCAGTGTTCTGCACTGCTTGATAAGGATCGGTAAAACCAATTATCCCTTTCGCAGCAAGTAAACCGAATTCGACCATTTCCTTTCCTTGCATTTCTCTAGTTAGACATGCCGCTGGAAAGATATTGAGGTTTGATTTGTCTCTTCCTCTTCTAATAATGAAATCCACCATGGATACATTATCAATTAAGGGCTTAGTGTTAGGCATTGTGACTACTGATGTGACACCACCTGCTAATGCTGCTTGAGTTAATGTTCTAAAGTTTTCTTTATATTCATAGCCCGGTTCACCAACAAAGACATTCATGTCAACAATACCAGGGATGGCAACTTTTTTGTTGCAGTCAAATTCTTCAGTTTTAGCTGATGATTTGGAAACTTTAACGTTTTTTCCGATGTCTTTTATTTTCCCATTAGCATCAATTAGGATAGCACCAACGTCATCCATTTTTTGAGCTGGATCGATAATTCTACAATTTTTTAATATCTTTTCTGTCATTTACAATACAATTTAAGGCAAGCCATTCTAACTGCCACTCCAAGTTCTACTTGCTCTTTAACTAAACTAACATTGATATCGTCTGCTAACTTCGTATCAATTTCTACACCTCTGTTCATTGGACCCGGATGCATGACTAGTGCATCTTTGCTCGCAAATTTTAATTTTTCCGGTGTAAGACCGTAATATTCATAGTACTCTCGTTTAGAGGGTAAGAAAGAACCTTGCATTCTTTCATTTTGTAATCTGAGCATCATAACTATATCGCAAGACTCTAATCCTTTTTTCATACTCGTAAACGCTTTAACACCCAGTTGCTCAATTGACTCGGGCATTAAAGTTTTTGGAGCAATTACATTTACTTCTGCACCCAACATATTCATTAAATAAATATTTGATCTCGCTACTCTTGAATGTTTGATATCACCACAGATGGCTATTTTAAGTCCTTCAATTTTTCCTTTTCGATTAATAATTGTTAAAGCATCTAGCAATGCTTGAGTTGGATGTTCTCTTCGACCATCACCGGCATTGATAACTGCACAATTTACTTTTTGAGATAATAAATTTGGGGCTCCCGAGTCCTGGTGTCTAATAACAATCACATCTGGGTGCATGGCATTCAAAGTCATCGCTGTGTCCATTAAGGTTTCACCTTTTTTAATTGCTGAGTGCGCAATATTCATTGACATAACATCAGCCCCTAATCTTTTTCCGGCTAAATCAAAAGAACTCTGGGTTCGAGTGGATGGTTCAAAAAATAAATTAATTTGAGTTTTACCTCTGAGTAAATCTAATTTTTTTGAACTACTTCGATTAAGTTTTATAAACTCCTTGGCTTCATTGAGAATTTGCTTGGCTTCTTGAATAGATAAATTTTGGATTCCTAAAAGGTGTTTGATTTCTTTTTTAATAGCTTTTGCAGTGGCCATTAAAATTAACTCTATAGGGCTTTTTGTGGGTCAGATCAAGTTATTTATTCAGAAAATCTAAAAAACCTTGCAAGATAAAAGTAGCAGCGTTTCGATCTAATGTTTCACGCTTACTGCTGCTATTTATATCTAAATCCTTCATTATATTAAATGATCCCTGACTAGATAAGCGTTCATCCCAGAGAGTGATAGGAATTGAAATATTTTTTGATAGATTTATTGATAGATCTTTAGCAGATTGTGAAGAGGGGCCCGCTGAACCATCCATATTGATTGGATTACCTATCACAACACCTTCAATATTATTTTCATTAATGATAGTAACCAACTGTTTTAAAAAACTTGCAAAATCTTTTTTTTCTAAGGTCTTATAAGGAGTAGCTATTTTTCGATTTTCATCACAAAGTGAAATACCTACTCGAGCTTTTCCTGGGTCGATACCCATAAGTCTCGATTTTTCCTTTATTTTTTTTCTAAAATCCTCAATATCAAGCATGAATTTAATTTAAATTGTGATAAAACACATAAAAATTAACTTATTGCACAAATGTCCTTAGATAAAGAAAAAATTAAACATGTTGCTAAATTAGCTAGAATCTCAGTTGATGACGCTAAGGTAGAGAGTTTAACCAAAGATTTAAATTCAATTTTTAAGTTTATTGAACAATTAAATGAATTAAAAACTGATAAAGTTGAACCCTTAACTTCTATTTTAAATCAATCATTAAGATCAAGAGTGGACAAGATTAATGACGGTAAAATAAGAGAAAAGGTATTAAAAAATTCTCCCAAAGAAAATGAGGAATTCTTTGTAGTGCCGAAAGTGGTCGAATAATGAGTGATATAACTACTCAAAATTTAAAAGATATAGTTGATCAAGTTAAATCAAAGAAGATTTCTTCAGTAGAATTAACCCAGTCTTATATTAAAAATATTGAAAAAGGTAAAAAACTTAATGCTTTTGTTACAACTACTTTCGAGCAAGCATTAACGAGTGCTAAACAATTTGACACTAAACCTAATTTTGAGCAACTGCTTCCAGGAATTCCTTTAGCCGTGAAAGATTTATTTTGTACAGTTAATACGAAGACAACAGCTGGCAGTAATATTTTAAATAACTTTGTTCCAACTTATGAGTCTACAGTTACAAAAAATTTATGGGACAATGGAGCTTTTCTTTTAGGTAAATTAAATTGTGATGAATTTGCAATGGGGTCTTCAAATGAAACAAGTTTCTTTGGAAATGTAATTAATCCAGTTGGTGATCAATTGGTCCCAGGTGGTTCCTCAGGTGGTTCATCATCAGCTTTAGCCGCTGATTTTACACCAGCAACAATTGGAACAGATACCGGTGGCTCTATTCGACAACCAGCATCATTTACAGGCACTGTAGGTTTAAAACCAACCTACGGTTTATGTTCACGATGGGGAATTGTTGCTTTTGCTTCGTCTTTAGATCAAGCAGGACCAATGACTAAAACAGTTTCTGATTGCGCGATCATGCTTGAGGCAATGGCTGGCTTTGATGAAAAAGATTCAACATCTATTAAAAAAAATAAAGAACATTATTCAAAAAATTTAAAGGACAATGTTAAAGGTTTAAAAATTGGCATACCTAAAGAGTACCGAGTAGATAACATGCCTAAAGAAATAGACGAACTTTGGGAAAAAGGTAAAAAAATTTTAAAAGATTTAGGCGCTCAGTTAATAGATATTTCTTTGCCACACACTAAATATGCACTGCCTACTTATTATATTGTGGCTCCAGCAGAAGCCTCATCTAATTTAGCAAGATATGATGGTGTACGATATGGTTATCGATCAAAAAAAGGAAAAGATTTAATTGAAATGTATGAAAATACCAGGTCAGAAGGCTTTGGTGATGAAGTTAAACGAAGAATTTTAATTGGTACATACGTATTATCTTCTGGTTACTATGATGCTTATTATCTAAAAGCACAGAAGGTTAGACAATTAATCAAAAAAGATTTTGATGACAATTTTACTAAAGTGGATGCAATTTTAACACCATCAACCCCAAGTTCAGCTTTTAAAATTGGTGAAAAAACCAATGATCCGGTTTCAATGTATTTGAACGATATCTTTACCGTACCAGTTAATCTGGCAGGTTTACCAGCGATTTCAGTTCCGGCTGGATTAGATAAGAAAGGCTATCCTTTAGGTTTACAATTAATTGGTAAAACATTAGATGAGCAAAAAATTTTAAACATTGCGTATGCATTCGAGAAAAACTGCGGCTATAAAAACAATATTAAGAAGTGGTGGGTATGAGCAAAGAACAATTCGATTATTTTGTAAACGGTGATCAGGGCAAATACGAAGTTATAATTGGGCTTGAGGTCCATGCTCAAGTTTTATCTAATTCAAAATTGTTTTCTGGTTCCGCAACTAAATTTGGTGCTGAACCCAATACGCAAGTTAGTTTAATCGACTCGGCCTTTCCTGGAATGTTGCCCGTTATTAATGAAGAGTGTGTAAAGCAAGCAGTTAGAACAGGTTTAGGTCTTAACGCTAAGATTAATAATTACTCAGTCTTTGATAGAAAAAATTATTTTTATGCAGATTTACCTCAAGGTTATCAGATTTCTCAGTACAAAAATCCAATCGTAGGTGAAGGTAAGGTTCTGTTAGATATGCCCTATGGATCTAAAGAAGTGGGGATCGAACGTTTACACTTAGAACAAGATGCTGGCAAAAGTATCCATGACATGGACCCAACCAGCACATACGTTGATCTAAATCGTTCTGGCATAGCCTTAATGGAGATTGTCAGTAAACCTGACTTAAGATCACCCGAAGAGGTTAATGCCTATATTAAAAAACTTAGAAGCATTATGCGATATCTTGGAACATGCGATGGCAATATGCAAGAGGGATCACTAAGAGCAGATGTTAACGTTTCAGTTAGGAAAGTGGGTGATAAAAAATTTGGGACAAGATGCGAGATTAAGAATGTAAACTCAATTAAATTTATGCAAATGGCCATTGAGTATGAGGCTAAAAGACAAGTAGAGTTAATCGAAAGTGGTAAAAGCATAGATCAAGAAACCAGATTATTTGATACTAAAAAAAATGAAACAAGATCAATGCGGTCTAAAGAAGACGCCCATGATTATAGATATTTTCCTGATCCTGATTTATTGCCACTGAAACTTGAACAAAAATTGATTGATGATTTAAAAAAATCATTACCTGAGTTACCAGATCAGAAAAAAGAAAGATTTATAAAAGAATATAGTCTGACACCTTATGAGGCTAATGTCTTAGTGTCTGAAAAAGAAATTTCAGATTATTATGAAGAGGTTGCAAAACTATCAGATAAAAAATTAGCTGCTACTTGGATGTTAGGTGATTTCTTTGCAATGCTAAATGATAAAGGGTTAAATATTACCCAGTCTCCTGTCTCAGCAAAGAATTTAGCAGAATTAGTTCAATCAATTAAATCAGGTGAAATTTCAGGCAGAATTGCCAAAGAAGTTTTTGAGATTATGGTGCAAAGCGGTGATAACCCTAAAAAAATTATTGAGTCTAAGGGTATGAAGCAACAAAGTGATCCAAAAGAATTAGAAAAAATGATTAATGAAATTCTAACCAAAAATAAAGATAAAGTTGATCAATATCGCTCAGGCAAAGATAAGTTGTTTGGTTTCTTTGTGGGCCAAGTAATGAAAGTTTCTGGCGGTAAAGCGAATCCTCAATTAGTTAACGAGATATTAAAAAAACTTTTAAAAGGCTAAAATGCCTAAAAATTTAGATTTAACTGACAATCTTGAACAGTATATTATTAATCATTCTGATGATTTAACTACCGTTCAAAAAGAAATTATCGCCTACAACCATTCTCTTGGTGATGAACAACGTTTACAAATTTCAATTTCGCAAGCACAATTTTTACAATCAATAGTCAAAGCAGCTAAAGTTAAAAGAATATTAGAGATAGGAAGCTTTACTGGGTTTAGTGCGTTATCGATGGCTTTAGCATTACCCAAAGACGGTAGTTTAATCAGTTTAGATAAAAATGAGACAACCGCAAAAGTCGCAAAGAGTTATTATGATAAAGCTAAAGAGCAACGTATTAAACAAATCATTAAACCTGCTTTAGAAAGTTTAAAAGAATTAGAAAATAATAAAGAAATCTTTGATTTAATTTTTATTGATGCTGATAAAGACAATTATACCAACTATTACGATAGTGCTATTAATATGATCAATGCGGGCGGCTTAATTATTATTGATAATGTTTTATGGCATGGTGAAGTCGCTGATAAAAATAATAATGATAAATTTACTAATATCATTAGAGATTTTAATGAACATGTCAAAAAAGATCAAAGAATTACAAAAAATATCATCCCGGTTGGTGATGGTTTAACTGTTTGTATTAAAAAATAATGTTTACTGTTTTTGGTTTTTACAAGTTTAAAAAGATTACCGCTTTAAAGAAAGTTAAGACTTTTTTTCAAGCAGAACTTTTAAAAAATAAAGTTAGAGGGACGATTATTTTTTCCTCCGAGGGTATTAATGGTACGATTGCTGGTAAAAAAGCAGCGGTTGATAGAATAATTAAACTATTAAAAAGAACACTCAAATTTACAAATTTTGATAGCAACAATACTTCATTAAGCAAATTTCAACCATTTCATCGAGGAAAAGTTAAGATTAAGAAAGAAGTTGTGCCTATTGGCCTTAAAATCAATTCTAAAAATAAAAAACAAAACCGATATATATCAGGAAAATCTTGGAATAAATTAATATCAAATAAGGACACTCTCGTTGTTGATGCCAGAAAACCGTTTGAACACGAAGTAGGGACGTTTAAAAATGCCGTTAATCCAAATGTTACTCACTTTAGAGATTTCCCTAAATATCTTAAACAAATTAACAAATCAAAACCGGTTGCGATGTTTTGCACTGGCGGTATTAGGTGTGAAAAAGCTTCTGTCTATTTAAAACAGAAAGGTTTTAAAAACGTTTTTCAATTGAAAGGTGGTATTTTAAACTATCTAGATAACGTCAATAAGAAAGATAGTTTATGGCAAGGCGAATGCTATGTCTTTGATAATCGAATTTCAGTTAAGCACGGCTTGAAGCAAGGATCTTATTCAATGTGTAGTGGTTGTCGTACACCTATTTCACCATTAGATAAAAAATCTAATATGTATGAGGAGGGGGTTTCTTGTCCAAATTGCTTTGAAAAGTTAACAGAAAGTCAAAAAGCCAGATTTAGAATGAGACAAAAACAAATTAACCTTGCAAAGAAGAAAGGAACCAAGCATATCTTCCAGAAAGAATACAATATATGAAATCAATGAATTTGGTGGGTGAACCAATTACGGATCTGCTAAAAAAGATAGCGATACCCGCAAGTACAGGAACATTGTTCCAAACTCTTTATAATGTGGTTGACACATTCTTTGCTGGTAAGATTTCTCCAAATGCCTTAGCGGCAATTGCGAAATCATTTCCATTATACTTTATTATAATAGCAACGGGAGTAGGTATCGTAGCTGCTTCAAATGCTCTTATTAGTAATTCATTAGGCGCTAAAGAAGATCGAACGGCATCTTTATATGTGGCTCAATCACTGCTTTATTCAGTAATTGTTGCTATTGTAGTTACGATAGTTGGTTTAACTTTATCTGATGATCTTTTAAGATTAATGGGGTCCGATCAGGAAACCATCAACTTAGCAACCGATTATCTTGATGTAATATTTTTTGGTACTTTCATTTTTCTAGTCCAGATTTCTTTAAATGGTACTTTAAATGCACAAGGAGATACAAAAAGTTATAGAAACGTTTTAATTGTCAGTTTCTTCTTAAATATAGGACTTAATCCTTTATTTATATTTGGTTTAGGACCTATCCCTGCTTTTGGGATTGCCGGTTTAGCAATTGCAACAGTTATTGCCCAAATGTTAGGTTTAGTTTATCTAGCTTACAAAGTTTATTGCTGTGAACTTAAACAATATCTTAGTCCGCAATGTTTCCTGCCGAAATTTGATTTAATTAAGAATCTTACCAATCAATCTGTTCCGATCATGATGAGTATGTTTATGATTGGTTTGGGAATTTATAATATCTTATTCTTTGTTAGTAAATTTGGTTACTTAGCAGCGGCTGGGTATGGTTCCGCACTTAGAATTGAACAAATTCTCTTATTACCAGTTATAGGGTTAAACACAGCTGTTTTAACCATTGCTGGTCAAAACTTTGGAGCGAAAATATTTACAAGAGTTGATGAAGTATATACTAAAGCAATAATTTTTGGTTCGACGTTTATGATCTTTGCCGGGGTCGTTATATTTTTGCTTGCCGATAATATTGTTTCAATTTTTACTGACAACCAACAGGCAATAAATTTTGGTGCCGATTATTTAAAAGTTGCAGCCTTTATAGGTCCAGTTTATCCAGTTTTTTTTATTACAAATGCTTTATTTCAAGCGATTAAAAAACCTATTTATACAGTGATCATGACGTTCTTGAGATTAGTCCTTTTACCATTTTCAACCATGTGGGTCGTGGTCTTTGTTTTAAATGGAAGTTTTAAAGATTTATTTTTAGGATTATTCTTTATTAACTGGACTTTTGGGATTCTGGTATTTTTATTTGCTAAGTTTTACACCAACAAACTATTTGCTAAATTAAAGGCTGTTTAGAAGAATCGGTTTTAAAAACGTGGTTAACTTGACCCTTTCTCAACTGGTAATTCATTTGTACTATCTTTAACAGTATTCTTTGCAATCGTCAGAGAAGGATTTGAAATCGTTTTATTTTATTCAGCACTAATTACGTCAGGTATTTATAACACTATGCCGGTTTTCGTCGGTGCGCTAGTTGCAATCTTTGCATTAGTTGTCATCTACTTTGGTTTGAACCGAATAACTAAAATTATTCCAGTGGCAACTTTCTTTAGAGTGTCTTCAATTGCACTTGTTTTAATTGCCATCTACTTCGCTTATGAAGGTATACACGAAATAAGCGAAAATATTGAAAAATTGATTTAATTATATATCCGTATATATTACTGAAAAACAGATGCGCCCTTAGCTCAGCTGGATAGAGCAACGGTTTTCTAAACCGTGGGTCAGAGGTTCGAATCCTTTAGGGCGCGCCACTTCTATTATTTATCATAATTTTTATAGGGTTGACTGGATCTATCTCAAATGCGATAAAAATGGATGCTAGGACTTGGCATTATAATATTTCTATTTGTCTATTTTGGCCTAGCTCCATTGATTGCTCATACAGTCTACAAAAATAAAAAATATTCGAAATTACCAGCAAGAAAACACTATGCAGGGTTTTGGATCAGATTTGGTGCCGGTGTTGCTGATTTTATTATTCTTATAGTAGCTTCATTAATTATTGGTTTTATTTTAGGGATGTTATTTTATGATACTGAATTTGGCGAAAGTTTTGATACAATATTTGGGATTTTGATATCTTGGGCCTATATTTGCTTGCTACAGTCTTCAAAACACCAAGCAACAATTGGTCAAAAATTATGTGGAATAAAGATTGTTGATCAAAATTTTAAAAAAATAACTTTAGGTAGAGCAACTTTAAGATATTTTTCTATGTCACTTTCAGGAATTATATTATTGATAGGATATTTTATGATTGGTTTTACAAAAAAGAAGCAGGGTCTACACGATTTGTTTAGCAAAACGCTTCATATAAATTCAAAGTAATATTCATTAATTTTTTGAATACCAATAACAAAAAAACATTTTTTGGTAGAATTAAAGCTAGACCAATTCCAGACTTCAAATCACAAAATCTTAAGAAATTTCTCAGCAAATACAAAGTAACTAAGGCATTATTTAAGAAAAAAAAAATTATTATTGAGATAGGTTTTGGCATGGGAGAACATCTAATTTACCAGGCAAAAAAATTTAAGCATAAAACCTTCATAGGTATTGAGCCATTTATCAACGGTCAGTCCAATCTTGCTTGGCTGTGTAATACCAATAAATTAAAGAATATTTATATATTTCCAGGGATATTTGATAAGTTTGTTAAAAAATTCAAGAAATTCTCATTTGACGAAATGTTTATTTTGTTCCCAGATCCCTGGCCAAAAAAGCGACATCATAAACGTCGTTTAATTAACAATGATTTTATAAGCATCATTCTAAAACACGCTAAGAAAAAATCTAAGGTTCATTTTACGACAGATAACAATGATTATTTTGCTCAAACAAAAGACTTATTAAGCAATATTGATAAAACAAAATCATTTAAACTCACTAAACAAATAAGGAAATTAAAATTTAAAACCAAATATCATTTAAGAGCAGAGCGTTTAAAAAATAGGATCAATTCGCTCGAAATTATCATTCATTAGTTTTAAGCTTAGTTCTTTGAATAATATAAACAGTAATAATTGGTACTAATAATGTTAATAATAGTACGCTAATTAATAAAACTCCTAATTCTGAATAATCAGCAAGCGATTGGATCTCATTAGTTATTTTATCTTTGACTTCTCTGGTAATAACAAAGATTTGATTTAGATATTTAGTACCTAAGGCATTAGCGGATAAAGCCAAATTAGTAAAAGAGGCAAACACTGCAAAAAAAGTTGCTTTTAAGTGACTAGGAGCATTTTTAGCAATCCAAGCTAATAGGGGTATCATTGATACCTGTCCCAAAGGTGACTCTATCGCTGTGTTGATGATAGCGATAAATCTTGCATCTACCACCCCATTAGTAAGTGCTGCTGTCCAATTATGAAAACCATAATACATCCCGACACTTGGCAAAAATAAAACAGCTCCTGCAATGGATAAGATGACAATAATTTTGGCTATAGAATTCTTTGCCATAAAAGGTCGAAGTACCACTATACCTGCTAACGTTAATACTGATGCTAAAAGTGATAAGACAGAGAAAAATTGTTCATCAAAACCTAATTCATCAATTTCAAACCAAGTTAATCCAGGTCCTGGTCCTGGCATCGCTCTAAAAACAAAAATGATGATCGCCGTACCCACCACAGTTAATCTTAGTTCTTCTGGCAATTCTTTAATCAGTTTAGTCATTAAGAAGAGAATAATCCCAATTGAACCTACAAAAACTAATTCTTGCGCAAAAGGGACTTTAAAAGCGCCAACCCCTAAGGTAAAAATTACAAAGACCAAGGATCCACCTAAAATCCACCAATTAACTTCAGTTTTAATTTCAGGATCGCTTTGTAAATTTATTCCTTTATCTTTTAATTCAGCTTCTCGTTTTGATTTCAAATAACCAGCTAGTACTACGCCGAAAATAGATACGAGAGGTATTATTAAAGCGTAAAGGTAAACAGAACCGTAGAGAGAAATTTTTTCTTGTTCATTGATGTTTTCAGTGTTGCTGAAGATTATGATATTGGCAATCGCTACGCCAACGGTCCCACCAATAATTGCAAATCTACCAAGTGTTTGCATAGTGGTATGCATAATTTTAATATGATCTGCAGGATAAGCGTTTCCATTTTCATCAAAATTTGGAACAGCTTCTACAGTCATTGCATCCGCAACCACATCTTGCACCACATAACCAACTGGCGCTAAAATGACACTGATGACAAACCAAGTTTTAACATTAAAAATAGTCGACATTTTTTCAGTATGAATGATCAGGGCGTACATAATGATCAAACTAAACGCGATCAGCGAAGCGCCTAAATAAACTAAATAATTTTTACGTTTCCAGATTAAATCAACCAAATGTCCAAGGGGCATTTTTAAAGCCCAAGGAATTCCTGCCCAGAATCCTAAACCAGCCAAGAAAGCCGCTGATAAATTCAAATAATCTTTAACAAAAAATGTTCCAACGATACCAGTTAAACCAGAGACACCAGCTGCAACATAAATCATGAGTGGGGGTAGGTAAGTCCACCGAAATTGACGACCTAAGTCAAAAAAGGTACTATCAATAAAATAATGTAATTTCTTTAACATCGATGACATTGAACAATATAAATAAACTAATAACAATATTAATATCTAAACTAACAATTGTTTTTATAGTGTTGTTTACGTTATCTAATGCTAACGCCTCAAATCTTGACTTGTCAAAATCTCTTAGGAAAGATAGCAAAATCGTAGATGCCGGCTGGGATAATGCTAATTCGCTTTGGGTGGTGTTTATTCAAGAAGAATTAACAGAAAATTATTCTGCCAAAGCAAAAAATATCTGTTCTACTGCTAAAGATACATTTAACATTAAAAATAAATTTGAAATTTCTTTTATCAGTAAATACTCCAAAAAAACTTTCAAGACACATTCTTGTTAATTATGCTTGATAAGGATATTAAACAATTATTATCAAACAGTAAAAATGTTGCACTTATTGGTATTAGTTTAGATTCTAAAAAACCCTCTAATTTTGTAATGAAATACTTACTAGATAATGGTTATAATGTTTATCCAATTAATCCGATCCATGAAGGTAAAAAAGTCCATAATCAAATTATTCTCAAAAATTTAGATCAACTTAATTCTGAAATAGATATTTTAAATATTTTTAGACCTTCAGCAGAATGCGGTGCGATTGTGAAAGAGTCTTTAAAAAAAAATCCTAAAAACATTTGGTTACAATTAGGAATTCAAAATCAAGATGCTAAAGATTTATCTATTCAGCAAAATATTCCTTACATTGAAAATAAGTGCATTCTTGTTGAACATAGACGACTTATAGATGTATAAAAATTGATATAGACGTTAAATTTAAATCAAAACTATATATAGTATGCATCAAACATTGATATTTATTATCAATCTGAAATAATCAGTTCATTAGATCTTAGATCTAATATTGTTAACAATAATACAATTAAAGGGAGTCATAATATTATGATTAAAAATATAAAGTCGTTTTTAGTGATTTTCTTTCTATCTTCGTTGTTAGTTGCTTGTTCAGGCGGCGGACAACAAGCTGGATCAAAAAAATCAAAAACATTAGACCAAACTAAGAAGCAAGATTTCGTTAAATGCGGAGTTTCACAAGGTCTTCCTGGTTTCTCTAATGCTGATGCGGCAGGTAACTGGACTGGAATGGACGTCGATGTATGTCGTGCTGTTGCAGCTGCAGTTCTTGGCGATGCAGACAAAGTTAAATACACTCCGTTAAGTGCTAAAGAAAGATTTACAGCACTAATTTCTGGAGAAGTAGATGTTCTATCAAGAAACACTACTTGGACATTATCTAGAGATGCTGACATTGGATTAACCTTCGTTGGTGTTAACTTCTATGATGGACAAGGTTTCATGGTTAGAAAAAGTTCTGGTATTACTTCAACAAATCAATTCAGAAGCGGTATTTCTGCTTGTACAAACACAGGTACAACTACTGAGTTGAACATGAGAGACTTCTTTGAGTCTAAAGGGATCACTTATGAACCAATCGCTTTTGAAAAAGCGGATGAAGTAGTTCAAGCTTACGATGCTGGTAGATGTGATACTTACACTACTGACAAATCAGGACTTGCAGCTCAAAGAACTAAGATGAAAAATCCTGATGAGCACATTGTACTTCCAGAAACTATCTCTAAAGAACCATTAGGCCCTGTTGTAAGACAAGGTGATGCGGTATGGGAAGATATCGTAAGATGGTCTTTAAACACAATGATCGAAGCTGAAGAATATGGAATTAATTCTTCAAACGCATCTTCATTAAAAGAATCTTCTGAGAACCCTCAAGTTAAAAGAATTGTTGGTGCTGAAGGTGAAATGGGTGCTGCTTTAGGTCTTGATAACGACTGGAGCTTAAGAATTATCGAGCAAGTTGGTAACTACGGTGAAAGCTATAAAAAACACATAGCGGACACAGGTATATTACCTGACAGAGGTCCAAACGATCTTTGGACTAGAGGTGGATTATTATACACGCCTCCAGCAAGATAATTGCTAACAAATTGTAGAAAAAAAGGGCTAGATTTTCCTAGCCCTTTTTTTTATTTTCTAAATAACAATGAATATAAATAAAAAAGTTTTAACTAATATTTTACCGCAAGGATTTGTTTTAACTTTTTTAATTTTATTAATCGGTTTCTTTGCTTTTAATGCCTCAGTGAATATGGGTAATCGAGGTATTGCTTTTGGGTTTCATTTTTTATCTCAGGAAGCCTCGTTTGATATTACCTTTAGTTTAATTGATTATGATGGCAGTTATTCCTACGGGCGAGCATATTTAGTTGGTTTACTTAATACACTACTAGTTTCAGTTACAGGAATTATTTTTGCAACGATACTTGGAGTTATTTTTGGTGTGGCTAGATTATCTGACAATGTTTTGGTATCTAAATTAGCATCGGTTTACATAGAAACTTGGCGAAACATTCCTTTAATATTACAATTATTCTTTTGGTACTTTGCTGTTCTTCGAACTTTGCCTTTACCAGAAAATGCTATTCCTATTTTTGATACACTATTTTTGACAATAAAAGGATTACATACGCCTAAATTTATTTGGGAAAATTTTGGCACCTTTTTCTCTGCAATTATTATTGCGTTGGTTATTTCTTATATGTTTTTTAAATATGCCAAAAAAGAACAAGAAATTTCAGGGAAACAATTACCTAGATTTTGGGTTGCAACAGGACTTATATTAATTTTACCTTATTTAACATTGTTGACAGGTATAGTTGATCTTAATTTTGAACATCCAGAACTTATTAAACTTTCAGATACGGTATCGACTTATAAAGGTGGGGTAACAATTATCCCAGAGTTCTTATCCTTATTATTTGCCTTAGCTTTATACACTTCTACGTTCATCGCTGAAAATGTTCGTGCAGGTATTATGGGTATCAACAAAGGTCAACGAGAAGCGTCAGCTTCTTTAGGATTGACGAAAGGTCAGGCTTTAAGACTAGTGATTATGCCTCAAGCATTAAGAATAATCATTCCGCCAACGACTAACCAGTATTTAAATTTAACCAAAAACTCTTCATTGGCTGCAGCTATCGCTTACCCAGATATAGTTTTAGTGTTTGCAGGAACAGCGTTGATGCAAACAGGAAGAGCCATCGAAATTGTCTCGATTACTATGTTTACCTATTTAACATTAAGTATTTCAATTTCAATTTTGATGAATTGGTACAATAAGAAAATTGCTTTAGTGGAGAAATAATGAGTAAAATAACAGCTATATTAAGACCAGAAGGCAAAATAGACGAAAAGATTTATATTGCTATTGGCTCTTTGCTCGTAGCGTTTAGTTTTTTAGATGCTGCTTTTAATTTGCTGATCGTTGTTAATGATACGGTTTCATCCTTAATAGCATTAGTGATTGGGATAGTGGGCTTATTTTATATTCGAACTGAAGATCGTAAACTTTTCAAATTAAGGCAATTTAATAAAGCAATAAATTCTACAAACTTTAACGCTTTTCTTACCTTAATCTGTATTTTTGCCATTATTGAATATACTCCTTATGCTTACAAATGGCTATTCTCTGAAGCAAATTTTGTCGGTAATTCCAAAGAAGACTGTACGGGAGGGGGTGCTTGTTGGGTCTTTATTAATGTTTGGTTTAACAAGTTTATTTATGGTCTGTATCCAAATGAAGAAACTTGGAGAGTAAATGCTGCTTTTATTATTCTACTTTTAACAGTTGGCTCAGTTTATTTAGTCAATGAAAAGTTAAAAAAATACATTATTTTATTCCTGATTTTTGTATTTCCTTTTATTGCTTTAACGTTGTTAGCCGGAGGTAGTTTTAATTTATCATACATCCCGTCTACTGAGTGGGGTGGTTTAGCATTGACGTTCATAATTTCAATTTTTGCCATGATATTTTGTTTCCCATTAGGTGTCTTATTAGCAATGGGTCGAAGATCTGAATTAAAAATAATTAAGTATATATGCATCGGATTTATAGAATTTTGGCGAGGCGTACCACTTATTACTGTTTTATTCATGGCGTCCGTGATGTTCCCAATGTTTTTACCTGATGGATCATACGTTGATAAATTAGTGAGATGTATCGTTGGTATAACTCTCTTTGAAGCAGCATATATGGCTGAGGTCGTTAGAGGAGGGTTACAAGCACTTCCTAAAGGACAATATGAGGCTGCTAAATCCATTGGTATGGGATACTGGAAAATGAACGCTTTTGTAATTCTGCCTCAAGCGATAAAACTGGTCATACCAGGCATAACAAATACCTTCATCGCTTTATTTAAAGATACGCCATTAATTTTTGTTATGGGGTTGTTAGAAATTTTAGGTATGATAAACTTAGCGAAGACAAATCCAGAATGGTTAGGTTTTGCTGCTGAAGGGTATGTTTTTGCAGCATTGGTTTTCTGGCTTTTCTGTTATTTGATGAGTAAATATAGTCAACGATTGGAACAAAAACTTAGTACTGAAAGATAAAATGAGTGATCAAATTATAAGTTTAAAAGGTGTTAATAAATGGTTTGGTGAATTCCATGTTTTAAAAGATATTGACCTAAGTGTTAATTCCAAAGAAAAAATCGTTGTTTGTGGACCTTCGGGATCAGGTAAATCTACTTTGATCAGATGTATTAATCGATTAGAAGCGCATCAAAAAGGACAAATCATTGTTGACAACGTTGAGATCTCAGAGGAAACAAAAAATTTAGAAGAAATTCGTGCTGAAGTTGGAATGGTGTTCCAGCAATTTAATTTATTTCCACATTTAACAGTTTTAGAAAATTGTACGTTAGCCCCGATCTGGGTAAAAAAACTTCCAAAAAAACAAGCGGAAGAAATCGCTATGCAAAATTTAACCCGAGTTCAAATTGATGATCAGGCTAAAAAATTTCCAGGTCAATTATCTGGTGGTCAACAACAACGAGCAGCTATTGCCCGAGCATTATGTATGGAACCAAAGATTATGTTGTTCGATGAACCCACATCTGCTTTAGATCCAGAAATGATTAAAGAAGTTTTAGATGTCATGGTCGACTTAGCAAAGGGTGGTATGACGATGATTGTGGTTACTCATGAAATGGGTTTTGCTAAAGAGGTTGCTGATTACATGATTTTTATGGATGAAGGTAAAATTGTTGAACGAGCTAAAACTAAAGAATTTTTTGAAAATCCAAAATCAGATCGTACGAAATTATTCTTAAGTCAAATATTATAACCAAGACGGTATAGGCAAATTCTTACTTTTTAGAAATTCTTTATTGTATATTTTACTTTCGTATCTCTCACCCAGATCACAAAGTATGGTTATGATTGTATGTCCTGGACCAAGTTCTTTTGCTAGATTAACAGCACCTGCCATATTAATTCCTGATGAACCACCTAATTTAATATTTTGTGTTTCATATAGATCAAAGACATAATTTAAAGCTTCAGTATCAGAAATTTCGTAAGCAGTATCCACTTTAGCCATTTCAAAATTTTTAGTTATTCTTGCTGTTCCAATCCCCTCAGTTATAGAATTGCCTTTATTTTCTAATTTTCCAAATTTGATATGAGAATATAAAGAAGAACCATTAGGATCAGAAAGTGCTATTTTTATATTTTTATTTTTAGCTTTTAGACCTAATGAAACCCCGGCAATGGTTCCTCCAGTTCCTGCTGCACACACAAAACCATTAACTTCACCCGCCGTTTGAGTCCAGACCTCTTTAGCGGTTGTTTGAATATGAGCTTCGGTGTTTATAGTGTTATCGAACTGATTAGCCCATAATACTCCATTGTTATTTTTATTTTTAATCTCTTCAGCAACCTTTTTAGAATATTTAACGTAGTTATTTGGATTAGCATATGGGACGGCATCCACTTCAATTAGCTCTGCACCCAGTTTTTTTAATGCGTCCTTTTTTTCTTGGGATTGAGTTCTTGGAATAACAATTACTGTTTTAAGTCCATATTCATTGCCAATAACCGTCAAACCTATGCCCGTATTACCAGCTGTGCCCTCAACAACAGTCCCACCTTTTTCAATTACTTTTTTCTTAATGCCTTCATTAATTATAAATAATGCTGCCCGATCTTTAACAGATTGACCTGGATTAAAATATTCTGCTTTGCCATAAATATTGCAGCCCGTAAGTTCAGAAATTTTCTTAAGTTTAATAAGTGGAGTATTACCTATTTGTTTGATAAGAGTGCTTGTTACCATAATTAAGATTATATGAAAAAAATAATAATTTCAATTTTTATAATTCTTTTATTACCTTTCAACACATATGCTCATGTCGATCATTATGCCGATATCAATCAGTTAAAATATAATATTTATAGGAACAATAATTTAATTGGCACCCATGAATATAATTTTTCAAGAAAAGATGGGAATTTAGAGGTTTCAAGTAATGGATCTTTAGAAGTTTATTTATTGGGTTTAAAGGTCTACTTTTTGAAGACTGTTTCTTTGGAAAAATTTGATAAAAATGGACAATTAATTGAATTTTCTTCACAAACTGACCAAAATGGCAAAGCAAAAGAAGTAAATCTTACCTACGATCAGAAAAAAGATTTATTTTTAATAAACGCGAGTTCAAATAAAGGTGAATTAGATAAAAATTTACTACCTTCAACCTGGTGGAACCATAAATTGCTGACTTTAGAGGCACAATTTAGTGCTACATCAGGAAGAAAAATAGATCAAAAGGTAACATTTTTAGGTAAAGAAAAAATTACTATTCAAGATAAAGAATTTGATGCTCTAAAATTTAATTTTTCCTCAACTGACGAAACGCTGTCAGATGATAAAAAGTTAGATATAGATATTTGGTATGAAGATAAAAGTTTTTTATGGATAAAATCTTCATTTCAAGAACTTGGTAATTGGGAATATCGTCTTGAATTTATAAATTAATTTAATTTTTCGTGTAAAAACAGTCTTATAGTCAAGCATTATTTTAAGAAAAATTGGGGTTTTTTTGACCCAAATAAATTTTAAAATAATTGATTTTATATATTGTTATATTTTCTAAAATCATATTAAATCTTTAAAAATAAAAATTAGTAGGGAGACTAATGGAAGAAAATTTCAATCAACATTTGGGAAAAAAACTAAGAATGCGAAGACTGTCTTTAGGTTTAACCCAAACAAAAGTCGCTCAAGCTATTAACGTTACATTTCAACAAATTCAAAAATATGAAAAAGGTACAAACGGTGTCAGTTCTAGCCGTTTAATGCAGTTAGCGCAGTACTTAAAAGTGCCTATTATTTATTTCTTTGAAGATTACAAGGATTTTAAAGATGTAAATGCTGTCACTTCTAATAGTGACGACTTAAACTACTCATTTTTAAGTAAAACTTTCTCATCTCTTTCACAAGATCAAAAAGAGAGAATCTTACAAGTCTTAAGAAATAGTTCAAAATTAGAAAAAGTTGGTTAGTTGGCTCCTCGGGCAGGACTCGAACCTGCGACCAATTGATTAACAGTCAACTGCTCTACCAACTGAGCTACCGAGGAATTAAAATCAACATACATATTTAAGAAAATAATACAACCGTATTTTTGGAGGCCACGCCCAGAATCGAACTGGGATACAAGGATTTGCAATCCTCTGCGTAACCATTCCGCCACGTGGCCAAACTCCTCTTATTTAAATCATTAATCATCTCTATTAAAGCTAAATCTATAATTTTAACTCTTAAATTGCTTTGATATAACTAATATAATTTATTCAAAAAAATGAGCAAATATAACCACCACGAAATAGAAGAGAACGTTTACAAATTTTGGGAAAAGAATAATTTTTTTAAACCTAAATCTAAAAAATCATCAAAAACATTTAGTATAGTAATTCCTCCTCCAAACGTTACAGGAAGATTACATATGGGTCATGCATTGAATAATTCTCTTCAAGATGTACTTGTAAGATACTACAGAATGAATGGGTATGAAACTTTATGGCAACCAGGAACCGATCATGCCGGTATTGCTACGCAAGCAGTTGTTGAAAAAAACCTAGCAACTAAAAATATTAAAAAAGGCGAAATTGGACGTAGTAAATTCTTAGATGAAGTCTGGAAATGGAAAGATGAGTCAGGAAATATTATACTCGATCAATTAAAAAAGCTAGGGTGTTCTTGTGATTGGTCACGAAATCGTTTCACAATGGATAAAGATTTATCTTCAGCAGTGACAAAAGTTTTTGTTGAGCTTTACAACAATAATTTAATTTTTAAAGATTTAAAATTGATTAATTGGGACACCAAACTTCAGACTGCAATTTCCGACTTAGAAGTTGTACAAAAGGATGTTTCGTCTGAACTTTATTACATTAAGTATCAAATTGATGGTTCAAGTGACTCTATTATAATTGCTACAACACGTCCTGAAACAATGATGGGTGACACAGCGATCGCGGTTAATCCAAAAGATAGTAGGTATAAAAATCTTGTTGGCAAGGATGTAATTATTCCAATAGTTAATAGAAAAATAAAAATTATAGAGGATAATTATGCTGATCCAGAACAAGGTTCTGGTGCTGTAAAAATTACTCCCGCTCATGATTTTAATGACTATGAAGTTGGTCAAAGGCACAAACTTAAAATTATAAATATTTTAGAAAAAGACGGAACTATCAATAATAACGGCATAGGAGGTTTTATTGGATTAGATAGATTTGAAGCTCGAAAAAAATTAATTGAACAACTTAAAACAAATAATTGTCTTGAAAAAGTAGAGTCAATTAAAAATAGTGTACCTTATGGAGATCGTTCAAATTCAATCATAGAACCTTACCTTACAGAACAATGGTTTGTGGATGCAAAAAAATTAGCTAAAATTCCTATGCAAACTGTCAAAAATAAAAAGACTTCTTTTTTTCCTTCAAACTGGACTAAAACTTTTTTTATTTGGATGAGAGAAATTCAACCCTGGTGCATTTCAAGACAGATTTGGTGGGGACACAGAATTCCAGCCTGGTATTCAAATGATGGAAAAATCTTCGTTGCAGAAAATGAACAACAAGCTAATAAATTAGCTAAACAATTTTACAAAAATAAATCATTTTCATTAACACAAGACGAAGATGTTTTAGATACTTGGTTTTCTTCAGCACTCTGGCCATTTGCCACTTTAGGTTGGCCAAAAAAGACAAATGAATTAAAAAAATTTTATCCAACTTCAATTTTGGTTACAGGTTTTGATATTATATTTTTCTGGGTAGCACGTATGATGATGATGGGTAACTTCTTTCTTAAAAAAGTTCCATTTAAACAAATTTATGTTCATGCATTAGTCCGTGACGAGAAAGGTCAAAAAATGTCAAAATCAAAAGGAAACATTATTGATCCTTTAGAACTTATCAATGAATATGGTGCTGATGCTTTAAGGTTTACTTTAATCTCAATGGCTTCACCGGGTCGAGATGTCAAATTAGCTAAAGATAGAGTAATTGGTTATCGAAACTTTATTACTAAAATCAATAATGTAAATAATTTCCTTAAAGTGAATAAGTTTTCTCTAAATAAGAATTTTAAATATCAAAATTGTAAATCAGATTTAAATATGTGGATTTTGAATAAACTAGAGTTAACAATTGATGAAGTGAATAAATATATTAAATCATTTAGATTTGATGAAGCTGCAAGGAAATTATACAATTTTATTTGGCATGATTATTGTGACTGGTATTTAGAGTTAATTAAACCAGTTATTTCGTCCAAGAACAAAGATTATAAAGAAACCAATAATTGTGCGCCTTATATCTTTTCCCAGATCTTGCTTATTGCCCATCCATTCATTCCTTTTGTTACAGAACATTTGTGGAAACAAAATAACTTCAAAAGTTTTTATAAAAGCGATCTTATGGTTTCGAATTGGCCTAGGTTAAAAAGGCTTAAATCCAAAAAAATGAAACTAGATGGTATAAATCAAATAATTGATCTTATTACTACTATTCGATCTACAAAAGTAGTTTTGAATGTATCTCCTGGAGAATTTTGTTCATTAATTATTTCAAAAAAATCAAAAATATCTAAATCTATTGAAAGCAATTCTGCAGTTCTCAAGCAAGTTGGTCGAATTGAAAAAATTTACTTTGATAAGATTAATAATAACTCTGTTGAAATACTGGTCAAAAATGAGAAACTTCATCTTATTTTCGATACCAAAGTTGATTTGGCTTCTCAAAAATCCAAAATTAATGAAAAGATAAATATATTACTTAACAAAGTAAAAAATTTAGAAAAAAAACTTTCTAATAAGGAATTTATTAAAAAAGCGCCTAAAAATATTGTTGAAAATGATAAGAAAATGTTATCAGATTTAAAAATAGAAGAAAGCAAATTATCAAGTATCATAAGAAGTATTAATTAAATATGACTTTTGACAAAAAAAAATTACCAAGCAGACATACTTCAGTTGGTCCTGATAAAGCGCCTCACCGTTCTTTTTATTATGCCATGAAACTTACCCAGGAAGATGTTGCTAAACCTTTTGTTGGTGTTGTATCAACTTGGAATGAAGCAGCTCCGTGTAACATAGCACTAATGCGACAAGCTCAATCTGTTAAAAAAGGAGTTACAAATATGAATGGGACTCCCAGAGAATTTTGTACTATCACCGTAACTGATGGAATAGCAATGGGCCACGAGGGAATGAAATCTTCTTTAATTTCAAGAGAAGTTATCGCTGATTCCACAGAATTAACTGTAAGAGGACATTGTTACGATGCATTAGTTGGTGTAGCTGGTTGCGATAAGTCATTACCAGGATTAATGATGGCTATGATAAGATTGAATGTTCCGAGTGTTTTTATCTACGGTGGATCAATCTTGCCAGGAAAGTTTAACAATAAAGATGTAACAGTTTTAGATGTATTTGAAGCCGTTGGTGAACATTCTGCGGGAAAAATAAATGAAAAAGAATTAACAGAATTAGAATTAGTAGCCTGTCCTAGTGCTGGCGCTTGCGGTGGACAATTTACTGCTAATACTATGGCGTGTGTTTCTGAAGCCATAGGTTTAGCTTTACCTTACTCTTCAGGTACACCAGCTCCTTATGAAGAAAGAGATAAATATGCTTACGCGAGCGGTGAAGCTGTAATGAATTTACTAAAGGAAAATATTAGACCGAGAGACATTGTTACCAAAAAATCTCTAGAGAATGCTGCGGTAATAGTAGCTGCTACTGGTGGATCAACAAACGCTGCTTTACATTTACCGGCACTAGCAAATGAATGTGGAATTAAATTTGATTTAATGGATGTAGCTAAAATATTTAAAAAAACACCTTACCTTGCTGATTTAAAACCCGGCGGGAGATTTGTTGCTAAAGATATGTATGAAGCGGGTGGGGTACCAATGCTACTCAAAACATTGCTCGATGGTGGTTTTATACACGGTGATTGTTTAACTGTAACTGGTAAAACAATGGCTGAGAATTTAAAAAATGTAATTTTTAATGAAAATCAAGAAGTAATGAGAAAGTGGAATAATCCAATAACCAAAACTGGAGGTGTTGTGGGGTTAAAAGGTAATTTAGCTCCAGAGGGTGCAATCGTGAAGGTTGCTGGAATGAAAAATTTAAAATTTAATGGCACAGCAAGATGTTTTGATAGTGAAGAAGCAGCTTACAAAGCTGTTTTAGATAAAAAATTTAAAGATGGCGATGTGATAATTATCAGATACGAAGGTCCAAAAGGAGGACCTGGTATGCGTGAAATGCTTTCCACGACTGCCGCTCTTTACGGACAAGGCAAAGGTGAAAAGGTGGCCTTAATTACTGATGGCAGATTCTCAGGTGCAACACGGGGATTTTGTATCGGTCACGTTGGTCCCGAAGCAGCTGTTGGAGGTACTATTGCACTTTTAAAAGACGGTGATCGAATTGAAATAGATGCAGTTAAAGGTACAATTAATGTCAAACTTTCTACCAAAGAACTAAATAGCAGAAGAAAAAAATGGAAACCAAAAAAAGATAATTTTGGTAACGGAACTCTCTGGAAGTACGCACAAACAGTTGGACCAGCGTTTAAAGGTGCATCAACACATCCTGGTGCAAAAAAAGAAGTTAAATGCTATGCTGACATTTAATTGATGAAAGTTGTCCCGGTAATATTATGTGGTGGATCAGGATCTAGATTGTGGCCTGGTTATAAAAAATACCAAGCAAAACAATTTATAGATTTTGGTGGCTGGACATTATTTGATAAAACTTTAGAAAGAATTAAGCACCCTATCTTTGATTTTCCTATCATAAGCACTAATAGTGAGTACGTAAGCACTGTAAAAAAACATTTAAAAAAAAATCGAATAAGCAAATATAAAATTGTTGTTGAACCTCAAAAGAAAAATACTGCTGCTGCAATTTTATCTTCATCTTTGTTAAGTGAAATTAACATTTATCAACCAATCATTTTCTTTTCGTCAGATCATTATATTTTAAATTTTGACAAGATGATTAATATCATCAAGTTAAATGAGAAGTATTTAGATAATGAAAATATATGTGTATTTGGGATCAAACCCAAAAAACCTTCAAGTCTTTATGGTTATATAGTTAGTAAAGATCACTCCATGATTTCAAAAGTAATTAAGTTCGTAGAAAAACCCTCTTTAATGAACTCAAAAAAGATAATCAAACGAGGTGGTTATATAAACGCTGGAATTTTTTTCGCCAAAAAAATATCGATTATCAAAAATTTTAAACAAAATAATAAAAAGATCCTCACACTTTGTCTTAAGTCTTATGTTGATGCCAGAATTAAAGATAAAATTATTTATTTAAATAAAAAATACTACGCTAAGATCGATTCCATATCTTTTGACTATGCGATTATTGAAAAATGTAAAAATTTGTTGTCTTTAAATATAAATTTAAATTGGAATGATCTTGGTAGTTGGAGTGAAATATTTCATGTTCTTAAAAAGAAAAAAACCAAATCTTTTTTAAGTAAAAATACTTTTTACAGACCTTGGGGTAAATATGTGAATATTTTTAAAGGTAAGAACTTTCTTTTAAAAGAGATCAATGTAAACCCAAAAGCTTCATTAAGTTTACAAAAACATTTACATCGTTCGGAAGTTTGGAAAGTTTTTAAAGGAAATCCTTTAATTACTATCAATTCAAAAAAAATTACAGCCAATCCC